>Ga0308156_1001366_pt1 | contig 29452 bp, 27 predicted proteins | sample PhyAR2_FD_201041 | JGI IMG/M metagenome (GOLD analysis project Ga0308156, IMG submission 201041) | Phyllosphere microbial communities from UC Gill Tract Community Farm, Albany, California, United States - DLSL A.R2 | ecosystem: Host-associated > Plants > Phyllosphere > Unclassified | place: USA... | reverse complement strand
AGAACAGCGTAGTCATCGTCGATAACGACAATGCGGAATATATCGATCCCGACGTCAAAGCGGTGCTGAAAGATTTTGGCGATAACGCCGACAAACGCGGCATTCGCCTGAGTCAGTGGCCGGTTGCCGTAAAATAGCGTTTAGCGCAACGGTAAAGTCGTCAGAACAGCAAAAATCGGATATCTCGGATATCCGATTTTTTTATTTGCGATGCATAATAGAGCCCCAGTTTTTGCTGTCATCTGATGGGTTTAGCCTCAAAACGGTAACTTTTCTGAGTTAGCCCATGAAACGAGGTTTTATCGCCGGATGACATTGAGGAGATTCAGGATTTAATCATTCTGACACCACGCGCCTGTCCAGGCTGGCGTGGACAGCCAGCCTCTCTGTGACAAGGTCCGGATGTATGCGCATACAGCTGTTTGAAGAGCACAACGTTAAGAAGAACGCATTTTCACTGTTTTTAATCACGTTGCTGTTTTGCTTTATCGGCGGACACCTGCGCTTTCCACAGGAGCTGTCGCTGTTCTGGCCGGTCAATGCGATTGTCACTGGCGTGATCGTCCGGAATCCTTTTCTGCATCAGACCCGCTATTACCTGGCCACCTTTGCTGCGATGGTGTTTAACGACATCGTTTTTTCAGGCTGGGCGCTCTCTGCTTTTACCCTCAACATGGCGAATCTTCTGTTTGTGCTGGTGGCGGTGACGCTGCTGGTAAAACATCTTCAGCACGACTCCGGCAGCGAGCGTATAACCAGCGTGCTGCGCATTTTTCCGGCCTGTCTGCTGGCCGGACTGGCCTGCGCCAGCTGGGGGGCGCTGGCGCAGCAGGCCGATTTTAACAGCGGGCTGGTGACGGCCTGGGGCGAATGGTTCAGCGAACAGTTCTCAACCGGGCTGATGCTGCTGCCCTTTTTGCTGACGCGCGACTGGGCGTCGCTGTCGCCCCGGCAGTTTATGCAGATGCGCAAGCTGGCACCGGTTGTCGCCGTGATTTTTTCGCTGATGATTGGCGCGATGATGGGCGGCGCAGGCAGCCTGACGTTCCCGGTTCCGGCGCTGGTCTGGTGCGCCATCGTGCTGCCGATGCCGCTCACCAGTCTGGTGATTTTGCTCACCGGCATTAGCGAAATCATTCTGGTTTCGCACGGTGTGATGAATATCCAGGGCGATGACAATATGCTGCCGATCACCCATCTGACCTCGGCACGGCTGGGCGTGGCGACCATTGCGATCAGCCCGCTGATTGTGGCGGTGAGCATGGATGCGATTCGCCAGCTCAACCAGCGTCTGGCGTTGCGCGCCAACTATGACTTCCTGACCCGGCTGCTGTCGCGTTCCGGCCTCTATGAAAGTCTGCGTGCTGAGCCGATCTTCCCGGACCGCCGGGCGGGCGTGATCCTGCTGGATGTCGACTACTTTAAAGCGATTAACGACAATTTTGGTCATGATGCGGGTGACAGCGTGCTGGAAGAGATCGCCCGCCGTATGCAGCGCGTCGTGGGTAAAGAGGGGCGCATCTGCCGTTTTGGCGGCGAAGAGTTTGCGGTGGTGCTGTTCGACCAGAATCCGGAAAAGCTCTATTTTCTTGCTGAGAGCATCCGGCAGAAGATGGCTAAAGAGAAGTTCTGGCTGCAGGGCAGTACGGCCACGGTAACCGTCAGTCTGGGGCTGGCGCATGGCAGTGCCGGTGAGGCGACGGAGTGGCACCGCGTGATCAACCGGCTGATCTCCGCAGCCGATAAAAATCTCTATCTGTCGAAACGCAATGGCCGCAATCAGACCTCGCCGGTTAACTACCGTGCCATCACCAGCGACGTGGCATAACGCCACGCCGCCGGGTTCTGTCAGCTGACGCTGCTTTTCAGGGTACTGGCCTGCTGGTGGCGTTCAATCGCCAGGTCGATCAGACGACTGATCAGATCCTGATAGCTGAGTCCGGCCGCCTGCCACAGTTTCGGATACATGCTGATATTGGTGAAGCCGGGCAGGGTATTCACTTCGTTGACGATAATTTCGCCATCGGCAGTTAAAAACACATCGACGCGCGCCATGCCAAAGCACTCCAGCGCGGTAAAGGCTTTGATGGCAACCTCACGTATCGCATCGCTGGTTTCCGGTGAAATGGCTGCCGGGACCACCGTCTGCGCACCGCTCTCAGAGATATATTTGGTGTCATACGAGTAGAAGGCGTCATGCACCACCACTTCACCGCAGGGGCTGGCTTCAGGGGCATCGTTGCCCAGCACCGCACACTCGATCTCGCGACCTTTGATACCCTGTTCAATCAGCACCTTGCGGTCAAAGGAGAAGGCCAGCGCCAGCGCGGCATCAAACTCTTCAATGCTGTCCACTTTGCTGACGCCCACCGATGAACCCTGGTTGGCGGGTTTGATAAACAGCGGCAGGCCAAAGCGGGCAATGACTGCGCTGGCGTCCAGCTGTGCGCGCTGGGCCTGGGTGACGCTCACCCACGGCGCGACGTTGAGGCCGGCGTCGCGCAGCAGGCGTTTGGTAAAATCTTTATCCATGCTGACCGCAGAGCCCAGCACGTCGGAACCGACAAAAGGTAACGAGGCCATACGCAACAGGCCCTGCAGGGAGCCATCTTCACCCAGCGTACCGTGCACGATAGGGAAAATAACGTCGATCTGCGACAGTGGATGGGCGTTATGACGGGTGATGATCTGCTGCTGAGTCGTGCCGGGCACCAGCGCCACATCTTCAGCGGCGTGATTCAGCGCGATCAGCGCCGGATTTTCAGCGTTAAGTAAGAAGTTTGAAGCATCGTTAAGACGCCAGTGTCCCTGCTTATCAATGCCCAGCAACACCACGTCAAACCTGGTTTTGTCGATCGCCTCAAGGATATTTTTGGCCGACTGTAACGACACCTCATGCTCAGCCGATTTCCCGCCAAACACGATCCCTACCCGCAACTTTGTCATCAATTTTGCCCACTGAAAAAATCAAAACCACAAGATAGCATGGGCTTCGCGAGGGAAAACAGGGCAGGGCGACAGATAATTGTGAGCAGGCGATTAACCCTCGCCACTCACCAGAACGCTGCCGTTGAGCTGCCCGTGCTGACGCGGGTGGCAGCTCAACGGCCCGCTCGCAAAGGTCACTGAATCTCCTCTTTAACCTGATGCAGGCGGGGTGTCAGGTTTAACTTAACCTGATGCAGAGCCCAGCCTGACTTCAACCTGATGTTCCTGGCGATGGCTTTCCAGCGCTATTTCGTCACCGTCACACCGTTTGCCATCCAGCCACAGCTGATAGGTGCTGTCACCGCGAGTGACCCGGATGTTGTAGATCCCTTCCCCCTCACGGTAGACAATTTTTATCTCTGACCAGTCAGCGGGAAGCTGTGGCCGGACAGACAGCGCGTTGCCGCGCCGGGTTATCCCAAGCAGACTCTCACTGATAAGCTGATAGGTCCAGCCTGACGAACCGGTATACCAGGTCCAGCCACCCCGCCCGCTGTGGCCTTCGGCCGCATACACATCCGCAGCCATCACATAAGGCTCTGCTTTGTAGATCGTCATATCCTGTTGATTGCCACTATGATTAACCGGATTAATCATAGAGAGCAGGGACCAGGCGCGCTCTGTTTCACCCATCGCCGCAAAGGCCATAATCGCCCACAGAGCCCCATGGGTGTACTGACCGCCATTTTCCCTGACGCCCGGTAAATAACCGCGAATGTAGCCCGGATTTGGCCCTGCGCCATCGAAAGGCGGAGTGAGCAATTTAATCAGCCGGTTATCCTTATCAACCAGATGCTGATAAAGCGCCTCCATCGCTGACCGGCATCTGGCGTCCTCGCCTGCGCCAGAGAGTACCGACCAGCTCTGGGCAATGGCGTCTATCCGGCACTCACTGTCAGCATGTGAACCGAGCGTCTGGCCACTGTCAAAAAAGCCGCGCAGATACCATTCGCCATCCCAGGCCGCATGGTTAAGCGCGGTTTTGAGCGTCTGCGCGTGCTCCTGACAGTGGCGGGCGGTATCGGTATCGCCGAACCGCACAGCCAGCGCGGCAAAGCGGTCCAGAACCGTATAGAGGAAGAAGCCGAGCCAGACGCTTTCACCCTTGCCGGCAATCCCGACGGTACTCATACCATCGTTCCAGTCCCCTGAGCCCATCAGCGGTAGGCCGTGCTGACCGTAATTAAGGGCGTGGTTAACCGCGCGAACGCAGTGCTGCCATAGCGGTTCATTAATCTTACTGACGCCCGGAAGCTCATAGACAGACTCTTCGTCCTCTGCCAGCAGGCGACCTTCAAGGTAGCTGACGGGCTGTGACAGCAGCGCCATATCATCGGTTGCCTGCACATAGCGGCACAGCGCATAGGGCAGCCACAGGTAGTCGTCGGAGCAGCGGGTTCTGACGCCACGGCCAGCAGGCGGATGCCACCAGTGCTGTACATCTCCCTCAATAAACTGGCGGGATGCACACAACAACAGCTGATCGCGCAGGCGCTGAGGGGCAGCGTGGGTCAGCGCCAGCGTATCCTGCAACTGATCGCGGAAACCAAAGGCACCACCGGATTGGTAATATCCGCTGCGCGCCAGCAAACGGCTGGCCAGCGTCTGGTACAGCAGCCAGCCGTTTGCCAGTAAATCGACCTCCGCTGCCGGTGTCTGGATTTGCACTTTAGTCAGTAGCTGGTGCCAGTGCTGTTTAACCCTGGTCAGCTCGTTCTGAGCCTCCCCGGTGGAGAGGAACTGCTGCATCAGCGCGGTCACTGCATCCTCATCTTCCCCCACGCCGAGGGCAAAAACAAAGCTGCGGCTGTCGCCGTCAATCAGTGTTGTCAGCGTCTGCAGCGCGGCGCAGGGATCCATTCCTGCCCCGGTGTTACCCGACAGACCGCGAACATTCATCATCGCGGGCTGCCGTGTGGTGCCGTTACGACCCAGACACTCAAGCCGGTTGCCGCTGTGCGCAATCCGGGTACCTGTGACGGCAAAAAAAGCGGTCCGTGCAGAGCCCGTGCTGTTATAAAAGTTTCTGGCCAGAACCGCGCTGCCTGTCGCGATAGCGGCAGGGGACGTCACCACATGCCTTGCGGAGCGGCTCGCCAGCTCACCCAGAACCCATTCGACGTATCCGGTAATCGACAGATTACGCGTTTTGCCAGAGAGGTTACTCAGCGTCAGCAGGGAAAGTCTGACCGGCGCCTCCTCTGCCACGAACACCGTTAACGTGCTGCTGATGCCATACTCCGTGTGTTCAAACGTGCTGTAACCGAAGCCATGACGGGTCAGATAATCGCCCTTGCCGCGAACCGGAAGCGGCGTGGGCGACCAGACATCACCCGTCTCTTCATCACGCAGATAAAGCGCTTCGCCAGAGCTGTCACTGACGGGGTCATTGTGCCAGGGCGTCAGACGATATTCATGCGCGTTTTCATACCAGCTATAGCCCTGGCCACTCTCGGAAATGACGGTACCCAACTGGCTGTTGGCCAGCACATTGCACCATGGCGCAGGCGTCTGCTGCTGGCCGGAAAGAATGATGTGATATTCGCTGCCGTCCTCGTTGAAGCCACCGGTGCCATTAAAAAACTGCAACCGCTCCGGCGAAAAGGTGACGGCTGCAGGCGGCGGCGTCTTACTGACAGATGGAAATGCAAAAGCAGGCGGGGTGCGCACCGGTTTTAACAGCGTGCTGAGCTGATCGGCGAGGCTGCCGTTCCGGCCTTCCAGCACGACCGCCGCGACGCTCAGCAACAGTTGCAGATCGTCAGCGGAAAAACTTTCGCTTTTGCGGATAAATATGCCGCCAGGTTTGTCCGCCTGCTGCCGTTCATCTCCGGCAGGGATCAGGGTCGTGAGCTGATTGAACAGGTTCTGCTGGTAGCCGCCCTGGTCGCTGTTCAGGATAAGCAGATCGACCGTCAGTCCTTTTTGTCGCCAGTACTGGTGCGCCTGAATGAGCGTGGTGACCAGGTCGAGTTGATTAATGTTTTCTATCCGAACCAAAAGAATCGGCAGATCACCCGAAATCGCATGGCGCCACAATGACTCCTGGCCCAGCCGGTTCTGCATCAGCGCGTCTGATTCGCCACGCATTTCGGCGCTGGAAAACAGTACGGCACTGGCCAGCTGATTAAACAGGCTGGTATCTTCGGTGCGGATATTCAACTGACGCAAGGCGACCTGACTGTGGGACCATGCCAGTTCAAACACCCGATCGGCGCTGATGTGGTTACGGTACTTCTCAATCAGCGCAATAGTGGTATCACGCTGAAGTGTCACACCGTAAAGCATATCGATGGTGACGGTCTCTCCCGCTTTTAACGTCACTGACTGGCGAATTGATAACACGGGATCTAACACCGCTCCCTGCTGACCCGTTAATTCACTGCCCGGCATCAGCGCCTGAGCATCGGCTGGCGTCCTGCCGCGCCCGAGAAAACGAGCCCGGTCGGTTTCAAAAGAGGTCTGGCGGCCGGTATTGCCATGTATCGCCATCGCGTGAAACATCCATGCCGTCACTTCTTTCTCTTCACGTGGCCGACGGTGAGCCAGAATCGCTTCCAGCCTGTCAACGATCTCAGTCTGGACGAACAGATTACTGAACGCAGGGTGGGCCATATCGCTGGCTGCTGGTGCCAGTACCACTTCGGTGTAGCTGGTGATATCAAACGGGCGGGTCTGACGGGAACGGTTAGTGACCGTGATGCGTCTGATCTCCACATCATCTTCCGGGGAGACCACGATATGCGTGTGAATGCTGAAAGTGGTGCCTGAAGCGTCAAACTCAATCCCGGCATCATTGAAACGGGTTTTATAATGCGGACGCTCGCAGCAGGTCGGCTGATAGCTGTGAGCAATCACTTCGGCGGATTGCTGATCGGTAACGTAACAGAACGTTCCGTAGTTGTTGCTGGTGCTATCCGCACGCCAGCGGGTGAGTGCCAGCCCCTTCCACTGGCTGTAGCCTGTCCCCGCGTGCGTCACCATCAGATGATAATCTGCATTGGAAAGCAGCTGCAGTTGTGGCTGGCGCGGATCTGAACCACTGAATTCACGCTGGTCGGGAATGCTGCGCTGCTGTTTAGGGTCACTGTTTTCGACAAAACTGCGGCGTGGGGTATAGAGCTCAATATCATCAGGCACTTTTTCCTGCAGCAGCAAACGCGAAGACTGAAACAGTGCGCTGGACATAAAGCGCGCGACCATGGGCGCATCCAGCAGCTGGTGAGAAAGCGCTAGCAATCCCATCGCCTGATGATGGGCCATATACGATTTGACGATCGAAAATGGCTGACCGGGAGCCAGTCGGTCCGCGGTGAAATCCAGCGCTTCGTAATAACCGTAGTCACCGCTGGCACCCATTTTTTTAAGTCTTATCAGATTAGCCGTCGCCTCCTGCGGCAGCACCATCAGCGCCAGCAGCGTCGCATAGGGCGCAACAACATGATTGTCATTCAGGCCGCGTTTCAGACCCAGTTCCGGCGTACCAAATGCCCGATACTGGTAGTTATGATTGACGTCAAACGCAGCGTAACCCGATTCCGAAACGCCCCAGGGCGTATCGGTGCTGTTACCCGAGGCAATCTGTTGCCTGACCGCCGATAACGCCATCTTTTCCAGCAGCGTGTCGGGGTAAACCGGCATGACCAGGTGCGGCATCAGGTATTCAAACATTGAGCCGCTCCATGACATCACGGCGGGCTGGTTATTCAGCTGAGTAAATAAGCGACCCAGTACAAACCAGCTCTTGGCCGGAAGCTGGCTGGTGGAGATAGCAAAGTAGTGCGTCAGGCGGACTTCTGAAGGGAAAAGGTCATATTTGCTGGCGTCCAGCAGACCGCTGTCCATGTTATAGCCCACGCTGAGTAAAGACGTGGCCGGATAATAGAGAAAGCGGAAGTCCATACTGGCGTGATCGCTGAGGCGGCTGTCCAGCTCCAGCAGGGCAGCCATCCGTTCGCGGGCGGCCCATATTGCAGTCTCTGCCTGTTTTTCCGGGAGCCCGGGGCGGTTCAGGTTCAACTCAGCGAGCCACAGCAATGACGGAATGTCGGCAGGCAGTGGCGCATCCGGGGTAACCCAGCTGAAAAGGATGGCCCACTCCTGAGTAAAATCGACCAGTTGCTGATGGAAAAGCGCCGGCCAGTTCACCCGCGTTGTCGGAAGATAAGCCTGTTCTGCCACCACGCTTAATGCCAGCAGAGCCTGCATCCCGGCGTGAAAATCGGCGGGTGAAGCGCGCTGCATCAGGCTTAGCTTAGCTGCGATTTGTTCCACAATGTCGCTGCGGGTGTCGCTCAGTTGGTCTTTAAGCAGTGAGAAGGTATCGGAGAGACCTTCCAGGATACAGGGGAGAGACATCACCGGCTGGTATTTCCACTGCGCCAGGCCAGCCTGAAGGGTCACAAGGTGAGCCGCCATATTACCGCTGTCTACGGTTGAGACGTAGCGTGGGTTCAGCGGTTTTAACGTCTGGGTGTCATACCAGTTATAAAGATGTCCTCTGAAATGCTCCATTCGATCAAGGGTATCGAGGGTGTCGAGCGTCCGGCTGATGACCCGATTCTGGCTGATATAACCAAAATCCCAGGCCGTCAGGTTTGCCAGCAGCGACAGGCCAATGTTGGTCGGTGAGGTCCGGTTGGCCACCCGCGACTCCGGAATCTCCTGCAGATTATCCGGCGGCAAATGGTTGTTATCACTGCTGGCAAATTCGTTAAACCAGGCCCAGGTTTTACGCGCGGTGCGACGCAAAAAGAGGCGCTGTTCCGCTGAAAGGCTGCCTGGCTGAGCGCGTTTGGGCTGGCTCATGCGGCTCAGTAACGCGGGGGCGACCGCCCACAATAAAGCGAGCGCCAGTGCGACATGCGTCATCGACGGCATGCTCAGGCTGGTCAGGAATACCAGAGCCGCGCCTGCTACCGGATTAATCCACATGCGGCGGTAGAAATGGCGCACATCAGGCTCGACAGGTTTCAGTGATGAAGCGCTCTTCCACTCGTTCAGGTAGCGATGGCTGATAGTCAGGCGCCATAAGGTCACGATAATCGCCTTCAGCGACCAGTAACTCTCGTGAGGCAGGATGGCCAGCGCCAGGCCAGCGCGGGAGAGGCGGTTAAATGCATCGGTGACCAGCATGGATAAATGCTGCCGCCAGGCACGCGTTTTACTTTTCGTCACCCCATCGATCACCAACGCTGGCAGTCCTGGAAGCAGCAGAAATAGCATGATGCACCCGACCCAGAATATTGGATTCGGTACTATCGTACACAGCATAAACACCAGCATCAGCAGGGCAGGCGCCACCAGGCTGCGGCGCAGGTTGTCTGTTAATTTCCAGCGGGAAAGCGCACTGAGCGGGTTCTTTTGACGACTGCAATCTTCCTGCCGCACCTGCAACCGTAGCCAGTTAAGGAGCTGCCAGTCGCCCCGCACCCAGCGAAATCGTCGGGCAACATCGCTCAGATAACTATCCGGATATTGTTCATACAGGACGACGTTACTGACCACACCGGAGCGGGCATAGCACCCCTCAAGCAGGTCATGGCTCAGCACCAGATTTTCCGGACAGGTATTGCGTATCGCCCGGCTAAAGGCAGCGACATCGTAAATACCCTTGCCGACAAATGAGCCTTCACCAAACAGATCCTGATAAATATCGGATGAGAGTGAGGAGTAAGCATCATTCCCCGGAATGCTGCTGCACAGCCGGGCATAGCGGCTCTGACCGTTAACCGGTATCTCTTCAGCCAGACGAGGCTGCAGGATGGCATAGCCTTCAACCACCCGATTTTTGACATCGTCGAATACCGGCGCATTGAGCGGGTGGGCCATGACGCCAATCAGCTTATGCGCTGTCTCACGCGGCAGTATTGTGTCGCTGTCGAGAGTAATCACATATTTAACGCTGTGCAGCTGCGTCTGCGTGGCACCTACCGTGACGCTGAAGGCGTTTTCTTCACCCTGAAGCCAGCGATTCAGGGCATGGATCTTACCGCGCTTGCGTTCATACCCCATCCAGACGCCCTGAGAAATATTATGGGTGCGGTCACGGTGTAACAGGGAGAAGAGCGCAATATCCGATTTACCCCCGCTGTAGCGCCGATTCAGCGCTTCCGTTTTCAGCACGGCGTAACGGATAAGCGCGGCGTCATGATGATGGTCCTGTTCGACGCTATCGGTAAAGTCGGTCAGCAACGCAAAACTGATATTCGCTAAGGCGTTACCGAGATAGCAGATTTCCAGAGAGCGCAGCAGGGCGTCTGTTCCCTCATTGCTGCAGAGTAAACAGGGGATAACTACCAGTGTGCGGTCATGCTCCGGTACCGCCTGAGCATAATCGAGTCGGGGCAGGGGAAGGGGATGGCGGCTGCGGGTGGTTAACTCGCTCAGCAACTGTAAGGCTAACTGGCTGCTGACAATGATAGCGGGCAGCACCAGCAACCAGAGTAATGACGCCATGCCCGCCTGATGGGTGCTGTAGAGCATCTCGGCGGTAAACGCGGTTGTCAGCAGTAAAAGGCTGCCTAACCAGGAGAGTAAAGGAGTCTGGCTCAGATGCTGCCGGCTCCTGTTCAGCCACGTTACTTTAACGTCAAGCTGCTGTTCCAGTTGCTGAAATCCTTTATCCAGCAGGTAATAGCCGACATGCTGCTGACGCAGGGGAAGATCAGGCTGGCTGGCCAGCGTCAGCACAGCCTGGGCGACTTCACGTTCATCAAACCGACTGTGCCGTGCCAGACGTTCAATCACGTGGCGGTAGTCATCGCGACTGTCAAAATGCATCAGCGGGTATGTCCCGGTGGGATCCTGCTGCAGGACTTTCTCAACCAGGCTGACGGATTCGACAAAGGCCTGCCAGTCAATTTCGCCGAGTTGCCGCAGGCCGGTAATACTGTTGCTGACAGAGAGCTGACTCAGGGCCAGCTGCCGGTTGAACTGCTCAATGACTTCCGAGGTTTTCCGGCCGGTATTTTCCAGCTGTTGTTCGACCCAGGTTAACGCCAGAGTATTGTTCTGGCCACTTAATCGCCGTTCAAGTTCAGCGACGAAAGCACCGGAAACCTGCGGGTTCTGGCGGGCCATATCAGCGATGACCAGAATAACTTTTGACGCATCTTCGGCGGCAGTGGAGAGGATATCGCTGATCCACTGCTCCGCTTTATTACGTTCCTGATGTACCCTGGCGACGTCAGCCGCAATCCGGGCCAGATTGTTGATAAGCGCAAAACGTAACATGGCAGGCATGGCCCACAGTTCGCCGAGCAGCAGGGGCGTAACGCGCTGGTAGGCAGCGATAAAAGGATGCAGGACGCTGGTTTCCAGTCGGCCATCACTGTGCTTAATCATCTCCTCGGCGATAGCCTGGATGCGCAGGTAATGAGCCGACTCCTCCAGCATGGGCAGTCCTTTACCAAATTTTGCCGGTAACAGGTGCCGGACCAGGCGGATCTGCTCTTCAATGATGTAAAAATTATCCAGTATCCAGACGGCCGCCGGTGTCTGGCTGCGCTTATCGCCTTCACTCAGGATCTCTGCGCTGCGCGTCAATGACAGTTCATTATCTGCCAGCTGCTGCAACAGTCGGTAGGACCATTTTCCACCCGACAGATTATGCGTTTTCGCTAATTTTTCGCCGTAGTTATCCATTTGTTCAGCCGAAAAAATATCTGGCCGGTGGGCCTGATAAATACCTTCAGTCGGGAACAAAGGAAAATGCTCATCGGGTAATTCACTTTCCCGGCTGAACCACGTCGTCAGTTTTATTTTCACACTCATTTCCTTGCGCTTGCGCAGCAGCTGGATCCGGAAAAAAAAAGGATGACAAAAAAGGAGCCAAAAGAAGGGCTGGAGGTGATAAACAGGTGTAGATGATATTGATTATAGTCCTGTTTCCGTTATTCGTAGCTATCCTGATTAACCGTCTGGCGTTCTCTTATGGCGATAAAATAAAGTTAAAAAAAATAAATAGCTGCCTTCTCCTCACCTTAGCCCTTTTTAACATCAGAGCCGACAGATAAAAAAATTAATTTACCTGCACTGTGTTACGCTGATGGCAACATTTCAGAGGATAACGACATGACCTGGTTGAGCTTTCTCTTCGACGCGCTACACAGCAGCGAAACCAATACACAGTGTCCGGTGTGTAAAAAGTTTTCCAGACAGTCTGTAGCTAAAAAGAATAAAGGACAGGCAGTCTTATGCCCTCACTGTAAGTCATTGTATGTTATATAAAGTCCGCCGTCTTTTTATGTTGCGAACAGCAGGCAGCAGCAAGTCATACTGTTTAACTCTATCCCTCATTGAGGTAATATCTTCGTAACATGTATTTCAATGTGCTGATAACTCTGCATTATCTTTCGTACTCGGTGAAATAACGCTGTGATTCACCCTGGTCGAGAAATTCGAATGGTGAAAGTTGAATAATATCTGGTCCTGCAGACCACACTTCATTAACTCTTAAGATAATATCGCCTTCCTGAAGCGTCAGAAGGTTATTAATGCGTAACACAGCAAATCTGCCATTTTCAAATTCGACCTGATACAACGCAACTTTCTTCAGCGGCATGATGGTTCTTCCACGAATTACCCGGCAGCAGAGTTCAGCACTCGATGAACTTTTCATGATAAACCTCTAATCTATTCATACTCTTCTGTTCAATAAATTAATCTGCAGCATTGTGAATCTGACCTCAGCGCACACGTTGTGCAGATTTCAATTGGCCCGTCTGGACTGTATTTGTTCATATCCGTAAATATAGCGGGTTTATGAAAATAATCTGATACACCCTCTGCAGGGTTAAAAAGTGACTCCGGGGTATTGAATGAGGATTAGCGGTGTCTTTTACAGGGAAAATAGTGGGTAAGAAAGTGTGAGGTTAATCAGGGAAAGGGAGAGGTGAAACGGCTGACGCGGCAATATACTGAAGCCTTCATCTCCCTGACGTAGTTTACTCGGCACGGCCCCGACCAGTGGAGATATGCGCACTAAGGCATCATCACGCCGCCTGTTGAGTTCGCGAAAGGCCGAACTTTCCATCTGATGGAATCGGACATCAATCAGCAGATTTCCGGCCTGCCGGGTTAGCTGGCGGTGGCTTAACAGAAAAATTTCAGATTTTTATAGGAAGAGAGAAACAAGGAAGGGGGATTTGAAGGATAAACAAAAAAGCCACCCTGAAAGCTAGCTTCAATATGCTGATTTAACAGTTAAAATTTGGTGGCCCCTGCTGGGCTTGAACCAGCGACCAAGCGATTATGAGAAAGTTGAATACCAACGTAAAAACAATAACTTGCGTTGTTTAACAATGACATAGGTTGCCAATGATTGCCAATCATTTGCCAACCTTGACCATCTCTGCCGCCATTTTGTCGCCACTATTGGCTAGCGGGTTTAGCTTTGCGGCTTCTTCTAAATGGTCGGGTGCAAAGTGGGCATATCGCATAGTCATTTTGATATCTGTATGGCCCAACACTCGTTGTAACACTAAGAGGCTTCCCCCGTTCATCATAAAGTGACTTGCAAACGTATGGCGTAAAACATGCGTAAGCTGCCCGGCTGGCAACTCAATTTCTGTTCTTTCAAGAGCTGACCGAAAGGCGCCATAACAATCAGCGAATAATCGACCAGTTTTTTTTTCAGGAATTATTTTATAAATTGCATCTGTAATAGGGACGGTCCGGTTCTTTCGACCTTTGGTTTTTATATATGTAATTTTGTTTTTTGTTACCTGGCTTCTTTTCAATTCTTCAGCTTCTGACCATCTTGCGCCAGTAGCAAGGCAAATTTTTACAACGGTTTCTAAGTCTGCTTGATCGCTGTTGCGGCATTCAGATAGCAGGTGTTCTATCTGAGAATGAGTCAACCAAGCCATTTCGCTTTCTTCAGTTCGAAAGGGACGAATGTGTCGTAAAGGGTTTTCACCTGTCCACTCTCCGAGCCTGCCGAGTTCATTAAATACGGCACGGAAATATGCCAGCTCTAAATTTAGCGTGCGGGGAGAAACTTCCTTAACGCGATTTGAACGAGCAAAGTCACCTTTGAGGCGTCGCTCTCTGTAGCGTGAAAACATTTGAGCATCAAAATCAACGGCAAGCGGCTCGCCCATGCACTCAAATGCATGAGTCATTGTAAGTTTTCTCTTTTCGCCGTCTTTGAGGGTGATGCCGTGAGCGCTATACCAGGAGGCGATAAGGTCTTTCAGTGTGCGGCGATCTGCTTGTTCCTCATTCCAGGGCTGTTGAGTAGCATGCTGTTCAAATGCTAACGCTTCACCTTTAGTCGCAAACTTTTTGCGGATGCGCTTGCCATCTCGCCCGTTAGGGTAGACCTCGCTTATCCAGCCACCTTGAGAAAGTTTGCGCACGGTCATTAGTTCACCTCGCTGTACACACCAATTACGCGGCCAAAAGGCTTGATATCATCAATGCCGCACTCAAACGTGATTTTTCCGCCTGCGACATGAATTTTTCTTCCTGGCAGAACGGTTATCTCTCTAAGGCTGATTGAGCTTTCGATATCTACAATCCAGAGGCCATCAGCTAAAGAAGCCTCTTGTTCAACAATGTAGCTTTTTCCTTCATTCCTAACGCAGACCGCGCTCTTGAGCGGCTTACCAAATAAGTCCTGGTCAATACTTAGATTGCTAACTTTAGTTAGCTTTCCCTCGCTTAATGTAAATAACTCCAGCCTCACAGATTTATCTGGTTCGCTTCCAGTGGGATTCACAGTCCCTTCACCTGTCATAAGCCACTTAAGATCAGCACCAGTTTCTAAAGCGCAGTGCACGGCAAAGTCGTAAGACACATTGCCGCGTGTATAGCGGTTTTGAAGAGAGCTGGCGGCGATTTGGAAGTGGTTTGCTAGCTGAACTTTTTGAGTGAAACCGTAAACCTCACAGATCCTATTTAGTAACGCTTCGTTATTAAAATTAGAATTAAGCATTAAAATTAGCATTCCTATGTTGCGAGATACTAAAATTAGCATTAGTATCGCTATGAATTAGGCAATTGATGGCAAGCGTCGGCAAAACTTTGGCAATCAATGGCAGAAACATACAAAAGAGGAATGATGCAATATGGCTTCTGAAATCGCAATCTTCAAAGTTCCGGCCCCTATCGTTACAACCGAGCAATTTGCTGAGCTGGAAGGCGTGTCCCTTCGTACTGTTTATCGTTGGACAACTGGCGACAACCCGCGCTTACCAATTGAAGCTCGCTCTATCCGCAAAGGATGCAAAAGAGCTGGCGGGCCTATTCGCATTTATTACGCTCGCTGGAAAGAAGAACAGCTGCGTAAGGCTTTTGGTCATTCTCGTTTTCAGCTCATTATTGGCGGCTAATTCACATTAAGTGAATAGGGAGATTCGCACATGTTTGATTTTAAGACTTCCACCCATAACCACTATGACGACGCCTGCCGCAAGTTTGCGCTGACGCACAGCATGGCTGAGCTGGCGCAGCGAGCAGACATGAAAGCGCAGACCCTACGCAACAAGCTGAACCCGGATCAGGTTCATCAACTGACTGTTCCAGAATTGCTATTGCTTACCGATTTGACCGAAGACGCCACGCTGATTGACGGCGCGCTCGCTCAACTGCACTGCCTGCCATGCGTACCGGTTAATGAGCTGGCAAAAGAAAAATTTCCGTCCTACGTGCTAAAGGCTACTGCTGAAGTCGGAAGCATGGCCGCCAGTGCCGCAAACCCGGAGCGGATAACTGCAACGTCCCGCCGCAGTATCCTGGAGGCTGCAAATACCGGCATTCGTTGCATGATGCTGGCCGCACTGGCCGTACAGACCCGCGTTCACTCTAACCCGACTTTAGCCTCAACCGTTGACGCTATCAGCGGGCTGGGTGCTTCGATTGGCATTAGCTGAGGGCGCACGATGATTTCATTTGCTGCATACCTTAAGCGCCAGAGTCCGTCAATGTCCTACGGCAATGGCTGGATCATGGGCGAGAACGGCAGACCGTGGCATCCATGTAAAAGCCAGCAGGAACTGCTGAAAAGCATCACAACAAAGCGCGCCGGATATTCTCAATGCCTGCGTCGTATTTTCGGTGGCTAACATGAAAGTTTTATGGGAAGTACCAAAGCAACACGCGCCCGCCAGTTTTTCCAAAATTCATTTGATGGGCGCTCGCGTTGATAAAATTCAGCCAATGACGTTTGATGAATTTCGCAAAAAATGGCGTCAGATGCGTGACAATAACGCTAACGCCGCATTGCGTTATTTTAATCATCAGAATGACGAGTTTAAATTCTGCGTACTTACGCTGGCAAACCGTGAAAGCCCGAAAAGTTTTAAGCCGGAGGAAATAGGAAAGCCATTCCAGTATTTCGAAGAACACCGCAGGAGGCTGATTATTATTGCCATGAATAAGATGGCACGATGGGGCAGCATTTTACCTCGTCAGTTTTCAACCGCAGACTGTTTTTTACCTGAGTAAATAATTTTCAAAAAACGAAAGGCGTAAACCCGCCGGGCATTCTATTGCCTGAATTCTGGAGAAAGTTAAATGAGACATATCGAAACAAGAAAATTCGACGCCAACGTTGAGCAGCTTTCCGCAATCATCACCGCTGCCCGCGCTGAAGAACGTGCCGAGCGCGGTTTGCAAGTGGCTCGGCGCTTAACTGAGATTGCCATGCGTATTCAGCAAAAAGGGCTTAGCGGTGCTGAAGCTGCCGAGTTGCTGCGTCAGGAAGCTGAGCGTTATCAGAACGAAGCGCAGGAGGCTATTCACTAATGGCCGACTCAATGGACATGGCGCAGGCTCGCGCCGAAGAGTTGCTGGCGCGCAACATCGCCAGCGTGGTTAATCGCCCGATCAGTGTCGCGGCTTCCTTCTGCGAAGACTGCGATGCGCCTATCCCTGAACAACGCCGCCGCGCCGTGCGTGGAGTGATTCGCTGTGTCAGCTGCCAGGACGTGGCCGAGCGTTATGCAAAATTTTCTAAAGGCGGTGCAGCATGAGTGCAATTCATGATTTGAAAATCGGGCCTTTTTATTTTCAGGCAGTATCAAGCGGCAATAAAAAAGCTGAGTTTAGAAATAATGATCGCGATTTTAAGTGCGGCGACTATCTGCTTCTACGTGAATGGGAAGGAGAATATACAGGGCAAAAGGTATTAGTGGTTGTAACTCATATTTTGCCAGTTGAAAAACTGATTCCCGGTGCAGGAAGCTGGGCGGTTCTTTCTTTTGCAAATATTGATGAAAGTGACACCTTCAAAATCTTAACGGCTAATTTCGGGGGTGCTGCATGAGCACGATTCTGAAGTGGGCGGGCAACAAGTCCCGCGTAATGCCGGAACTGCTGACGCACCTGCCAGAAGGTGAACGCCTGGTCGAGCCTTTTGCCGGTTCATGCGCTGTAATGATGAATACCGATTACCGGGCCTACCTGATTGCCGATATAAACCCTGACCTGATTAACCTCTATCGCCAGATAAAAGAGCACACCCGCCCGTTTATCGTTATTGCGGCCAGCCTGTTTAATCAGAACGTGACCGGTGAAAGCTATTATGCCGCCCGTGAGGCGTTCAACCATAATCCGGCGCTGCCTCTCCTGGAGCGCGCCGCGTATTTCCTCTATCTGAATCGGAATGGCTATCGAGGTCTTTGCCGCTATAACAAACGTGGTGAATTTAACATCCCGTTTGGTAACTACGCAGAGCCATATTTCCCACTGGCCGAGATAGAAGCATTCGCGAAGAAAGCGCAGCGCGCGACGTTCATCTGCGCTGACTTCCGCGAAACGCTGCGCCTAACTAAAGCTGGCGATGTGGTGTACTGCGATCCGCCTTATGACGGTACGTTCGCTGAATATCACTCTGCAGGTTTTGGCAAAGACGAGCATCACGATCTGGTAAGCATGTTGCTCGACGTCTCTGAGCGTTGTCCGGTTGTCGTTTCAAACAGCGACACACTCTATACCCGAAGCATTCTTCGCGATTTCAATATTGCCAGTATCAGCGTAGCCCGCTCGGTTGGCGTTGCCGCGGGTAAAAGCAAGCGCGCATCTGAAATCATTGCAGTGCGCCAGCCTGTCGCAGTCCCTGCGTTGTCTGGATTAGCAGGTTCTCAATGGACTGCAGAACTGCAGGCGGCTCAATGATTGAGGAGTACGCTTACCCGTGGAATGCTCCACGGGAAGCCATCGCCAGCCCTTACCCAACCTACGAGGAAATGCACAGCCGCAGTCAGATGATTGCGGCTTTAGTGCGTGCGCAGGAACTTCTCGAAAAGCAGCCGACGCTGATTCAGATTGATGTGAAGCGTCGGGTTAGCGAGTTGGAAAAAACACAGGGTATTGATCGTGCCAATGCGTACTTAACGAAAACTTTAGTTGAGCGCACATTGCCACGCGTTGAAACCGTTAACGCTCAATATCGCCTCGGTGAAATGAGTCACGGCACGTTTAACCTGCTGGCAAGCAATGCCACTAAACAGGCAGGCGCGGCCAGCGCGGGCGGCACACTTTGGGAGCTGATGCGCCGCTTTAACCGTCTGCCGGATATGGCACGCGCCGACGTCGATTTGCTGGCCGGGGATGTCGCTAATTTCATCCTCGCCGAGCTGGTACAGGCACACGCGCAGGCCAGCAACGAGTCAGATTACAAATACACGCACCGTGTTTACATGACCGCTGCCACCATCACCCGCGAGATGAGCCAGACGCCTCCATTGTGGGAAAAGGTCACGTCTCGCCTTTTTGACCCGGAAGAAGTTACTCCGGCAATCCTGCGTATGCAGACGGAAAAATGGTGGAAAGGCCGACTGCGCCGCGTGGCCGCATCATGGCGTGAACACCTTCAGATCGCCCTGGCTAACGTCAGCAATAAGCATACCCCCTACGCCAGCAGCATGACCGTTTCAGAGTGGCGCGAGCAGAAGCGCCGCACTCGTGAATTTCTGAAAGGAATGGAGCTGGAAGACGAGGAAGGCAACCGCATCAGCCTGATCGAGAAATACGACGGCAGTGTGGCCAACCCGGCGATCCGCCGCTGCGAGCTGATGACCCGCATTCGTGGCTTCGAAAACATCTGCAATGAAATGGGCTTCATCGGCGAGTTTTATACGCTGACCGCCCCGGCGCGCTATCACGCCACAATTAAAACCGGGCATCGGAACCGCAAATGGAACGGCGCCAGCCCGGCCGACACGCAGCGTTACCTCTGCAGTGTCTGGCAGAAAATCCGCGCCAAACTGCACCGCGAAGAAATCCGCATCTTCGGGATCCGCGTTGCTGAGCCTCATCATGATGCGACCCCACACTGGCACATGCTCATGTTTATGCGTCCGGAGCAGGCTGAGCGCGTGCGCGAAATTATGCGCGACTACGCCTGGCAGGAAGACGGTAGCGAACTGACTACCGACAAGGCACGTAAAGCCCGTTTTCACGCCGAGGCTATCGACCCGGAGAAAGGCAGCGCAACGGGTTACGTTGCTAAATACATTTCCAAAAATATTGATGGTTATGCTCTGGATGGCGAGACAGACGACGAGAGCGGCAAAGACCTGAAAGAAACTGCCTCGGCCGTTTCTGCCTGGGCGGCACGCTGGCACATCCGGCAATTTCAGTTTGTGGGCGGTGCGCCGGTCACGGTTTACCGCGAGCTGCGCCGCATGGCAGACAGCGAAACCGCGCACGGCCTGAGCATTGAGTTTGCCGCCGCGCATGACGCAGCCGATGCAGGAGACTGGGCCGGATACGTTAACGCGCAGGGCGGCCCATTCGTGCGCCGTGACGAGCTGGCTGTGCGCACCTGGTATCAGGCAAGCGAAGACATGAATGAGTACGGCGAGGAAACCGTGCGTATCAAGGGCGTTTACGCAACTGAAGTTGGCGACGATACGCCAATTTTAACCCGTCTGATGCAATGGAAGATTGTCCCGAAACGTGCCGTTGATTTGGGTTTTGAATTTAAGGACGCGTCTGCGTCCTCTCGGAGTTCTGTCAATAACTGTACGGGAGGTTTGAGATCTGAGGATTCAAATCCACCGGAAAGTTTCGAAAAAATCGACCTGGACGGCATGAGCAGGAAGGAGCGGCGTCAGCTTTTAAGCCGGATAAGAGCGCAGAAGCCAGAAAAGCGGCATCTGAAGCTGATGAGGTCTGACAAAATCGAAGTTGCGTGCGACAGCGTAATAGCCCAGGTGAAAGATTTAAGCGGTGAAACCATCAGCCGGGGGATGGCCGTGCGTCTGATTGGCGGCACGCAGACTAAAATCGCCGGTCAAATGTTCCGCAGCCTACCTAATGGAGAACTGGCCCGTCCAATACTGGAGCCGAAAAGGACTTTTGTATTAGAACGATTCAACCGTTTAGCAGAAAAGCACCGTACAAAAAGCGAATAATGTTGCGCTGCAATTGGAAAATCTTAAGTAGCTGGCACTCACATCACTAAGGTTACTGGCAAGCTTAGTTTTATGATGAGTCGAGGATAAAAATGTTCCTTATCAGCTAGATAAAAAATTAAATTGGGTGGGACATTTTTCTTCCTCAACCTGTAAATGCTGTGCTACTGTATAAATAGACAGTGTTTTTAGTGGGGAGGGCACATGGATAACGGTTTAAAAGAGCGAGTAATGCTTGAGCGGGTAGAGTTGATTGCGCGGCTTACTTCTGAAGGGATCTGTAGGGAACAGGATAGAGTGATCGCTTTAAATCTCATCGCTGAATTGGCACGTAACACTTCAATGGCTAATCAACAGTTTTCGGTCGTATTTTCGGCTGTGCCGATTGATAAATAAAATCGAGGCAGAGAAATGATGCGTATTGAAATCATGCTCGATAAGAATCAGAAAATCAGTCAGTCGGTGGTAGATGCTTTCCGGGAAGAAGTGCATAAACGTGTGACTGCGCTGTTTCCTGATGCAGTGGTACAGGTTCGCCAGGGTAGTTACACCAAAATTGAAATGCCAGGTGTGAAAGTCGATGAAGACCGGCGCAGGCTAAATGATTTACTTCAGAACGTCTGGGAAGATGACAGCTGGCTGCATTGATAACCGGGCTGATGCCAAAATCTTGATTTTGGCAGTGGCACGGTTGAACAACGAGCATTGCGAGGCGTTAGCAAATGGCCGGAAAAGATACTAATTATCAGATCGTTTACCGTGGGGATTACCTTGAGTACTTCCATTCTGGCGGCTGGGTATTCTTTCAGCGTCCTAAAGAGGCTGGCGGAGGATTCTGGCTCGGAAGGACTTACGTTTTTGTTTTTATGATCGAGTTACCGCGCCCTGTTTCACTTCGTGAAGGCATCATTTATCTGCAGCAGATGACCTATGGAGGTGCTGCTTCCTCAGATTTTTCGGGTGATGTAACCCGTAAATGAGCCATGCATGCATAACGTGCATGGATTCGCATTAATTTCTGAAGCACTGAAGCACCCTGCAGCGCCAGTAATGGCGCTGTTTTGCGAGGTGCATGCAACTGCATTAAAAGCGATGCACAAAGCGGGCAGGCGTGGCGGGGATAGCATTGCGCGCGAAGGACCATACATGTTTTTGATGCATGTACAGGGGTAAACAATGCGGTTACATAATAAGGATTTGATAAGAAAAAAGAGTCTCAATGTAGTTGGGATTTTTTTAACCAGCAGACACTATCGCTGTTTTATGCATTATAGATACAGAAGTTAACGACTTTGATCGAAAATACCATGTTAGGGCTTTTGTCGGTCGTAGTACTCGATTATTTGTAAGGCAACTGCTGCAACCTGCACCATTTCATCACGGCTAGTGCCAGCGCATTTCCCACCATAATAATCATGCAAAATTGCTTGGTTAAATTCACCTACTTCTTCACCCAATATCGAGGCCCACAAGAACGGGTTAAGATCCCGGTCAGCCCCCCATTTGGCATCTTGGCGATCCATTTCTGTAACTACATCTGCAAGTGCTTTTGAACTGGAATGTTTATCGCTCATTTTGACTCTTTAGCAAAGGGAAGTGAGGCAATCGTTTATCATCAAAATCATTATTAGTCTATATCTATAAGTGATATTAATGCTTTAAGAACCATATGATTTTTGCTATAAATTCATTTATACAACTTTTCACAAGCGATAAGACTTTGGAAATTTCTTTTCACAGCATGCACTTAAGAAATATTTGCCTTATCCAAAGTTATGCGGATGAAGTACTAGGCGCTGCTTTATCTGAAAAATTGATATCGCGCCTTTTTGATATCAAAGCAATAGAAAACGTGTGGGAGCTACCCGTCGGAAGACCTGTCCTTTGCTTTCAGCATGCCGAAGAATATATTATAATCAAGTTAGACTCTAAAGTTAGTATGGGTTTCATATGCGTTCACGCAAAACCTCCAAAAAATGAAGACGATTCAATAGATTGGAAGGCCGTAAGGCGCATCAAGTTAATGTTCATAGGTGAAGAAAAATGATTGGTACACTCGATTTTAGCCCTGACCGGGTATCGCCCCCGGGCGATACAATCATAGACCTGATGGATGAGCATGGGCTGAGCGATGAAGAACTGAGCAAAAAGATTGGCCTTCCTACTTTAAAAGGTCAGCAGCTTTTGCGTGGAGATATGCATTTAAACGAATGCATGGCATTAAGACTTCAAGATATATTTGATGTTTCAGTCGATTTTTGGCTTAAACGTGAAGGTGCATACCGTAAACATATTGAACATTTAAAAGCTGTAAATAAGGAATGGCTTGACTCGCTCCCAGTGAAAGATATGGTTAATTATGGATGGATACCCAAAGCATCAACGCGTGAACTAAAATTCAAACATTGCTTGGATTTTTTTGGTATTAACTCTGTAAATGATTTTACCCGTAAAATTAATAATGATGCCCCATTGGTCGCCTTTAGAAAATCACTAAGCCTTAAAACTGTTCCAATGGCAGATTTAGCATGGATAATAAAAGCAAAAGAATTAAGTAAAAGTTACACATGTAATTCATGGGATAAGGAAAATTTAAAGAGTTTAATTCCAGAGATTCGTCAACTTTCAAATGAGCCTGACTTAAGGAAGTTTATTCCGCAACTTAAAGAAATGTTTGCTCAGGCAGGAGTTTCATTTATTGTTTTGCCAACTCCTTCTGGGTGCCGTGCGAGCGGGGCAACATGTTTTTTCGAACCTGACCGGGCTACTATTATAGTAAGTTTTAGGCATCTCACGAATGATCATTTCTGGTTCACCTTATTTCATGAAATTGGACATTTGATTCTTCATGATGCGATTAACATTCGTATAGAAGGAGAAACAGAGCTTAGTTCAAAGGAAGAAGATGAAGCAGATCAATTTGCTGTTGATGCATTAATACCTAAGCATTTTCAGGAAAAAATTAAGGAATTTAGAGCTAAAGACTGGAAAGAGATAGTCCGTATTGCTAAAAAAATAGGTATCCCAAAAGGGATAGTTTTGGGACATTTACAGCATATTGGTAATATACCGTACTCTCACCTTAACCGACTTAAGGTGAGATACAATAAGGATGATTTGATCTAAGCTCTTTATCCCCCGAAATATTTATAGCTATCGGGGGATTTTTGCCAATTGCAAAGCGCATCTTCCAAAACCTGCATCTTTAGATATTCTATGGGTAGGATTTTTGAAAGCTGCGACAACTTATCATTCAAATCTAACACTGAATCAACCGCCCCTTTATTATTACTAAAAAGAAGTCTGCATCCTTTAATAGGACCAGTTGAGCCGTTCAAAAAAAGATGCCCCGGTTCCAAGCTTAGTAATTTTGTTTTTCTAAGCATAGTTAGATAATCAAACTTAGCTGTTCTACCGAAAGAAATAACACTTCTCATATTGGAGTATAATATTTCAAAGAGTAGGTCTGGACTGGTAGACATTGTTTCAGCCTCAGCAAATCTCGCTTCATGGCTTTTTGTGTTGCCAATGAATTCTATATATGACTTAAAAACCTTAGGTATTGAACGTCTTGAGTCATTTTTTAAGGTTTCATACTTACGATGATTGCCATATTGCCTTTCTTTGCTGTTAGAAACCAAAAATGGTGATGATTTTTTAAACCACTTTTCAAAATCCTCAAAATTACTAGTGATATGGTCCCAAGTCCACGTTATTGTACCAAGACCACTGTATATATCTCGGCATAATTGCCATTTTGTTTTGATGTTTTTTCCGAAATGAGTAGATAAAAAAATCAACCAACATGCTTCATCATAGCGACCTTTTTCGCTATGCAACTTTGCAGCAATGAGTGGATCAAAATAAATTGAGTTAGGTTCCATCCTAAGCTGGCTATAGTTATTTTTATCATTAATAGCTTCTATATATTTTATTCTACGGATGCTATCAATTAATTGCATGACAAATGTTTCGTAGTGGGCTTCAGAAGTCAGGCCCAACAAAGGATACTCATTTTTTGCGAAAGCTTTGAGGTCAGATACCAGTTTAGGAAGCTCATTATGCCTTCTCATTACTATTTACCTCCAAAAAATATTCTATATGAATCGTTTTTTAATTTTTCTATTTCGTTACGTGCTTCCTGTAAACCATTTTCACTTTTAAATAAATAGTTTATTTTTATCAATCTCATCAAATCTTTCCAATAATCATTTAATTTGTAATCATCAAGATTGAAAAACTTATCATTTCTTAAAAGCTCTTCCGCTTTAAGTATTTCAAGCCTGAAGTTTAAAGAATCAACTGCAGGCATCTCACTCATGATTGCTTCAGTACTCATGAAACCTTCTCTTTGTAAATCGGCTATTTTAGGAAGATCTGTTTCGTATAAATGCATGCTAGATACATAATGATAATATTTCCCTAGTCCACACTTGAGAATCTTGGCGATGTATTCTTGAATCATTGTAAATGCAAATATGTCATGAGTTAACCCCATAAATGCATCATTAGAACGCATATTTACAAAGAGATTTAACTTATCATCTCTAACTAGAAATTGAAGTGAAATTGTGCATGGGATGTCTTTATACTCTTTATCATCACCAGTTCTTAACGCCAGATCTGAAGCATCAAAAAGTTGTACTAAAGCTCTTCGGCTTGTTTTCTTATGACTTAGTTGAGCAATGATATTTTCTAATTGATTATGCTTGTTATGCATATTAAAGAGACGAGGGCCATACCCCCCGTGAATCCTGCCGTCATCTTCGGCGAATTTTTTATAAGCAGGGATATAATGTTCTATGAAAGTAAGTTCATTATCACCAGTTAAATACCATAGAAACTCGCCGAGGCAACTGATAATCTTACTCCTAGACTCAGTTCTACTAACGCGCTTAACAGGGTCAGTAAGAACTAAGCTAGCTCCAAGTATCTCTTTGGTATCGCCTTTAGACGCTTTAATTCTTGAACCATCTTTGATGATTGCCGCATGAACTTCCTTAAGAAGATCATCAATACAGTCTGCTTCTGCAAAGAATGTCATAATGTTACATCCTGTAAACTATTTAAGTTTACTTATTAACACCATCACATTGCGCAGTCAATCAGCCCTTACAAAAATCTTAGCGCACTTCAGTTTCAGTTATTTTCATACAAGCCTCTATATTTTAACTCTACACAAAAAAACTAAAATACTTATATAAAACAAATAAATACTTAGATATTGCAGCGCGATAACTCTTGATTCATTCTAATGAATAGTGGCGAAATTCAATCACTGTGCATCCTATCCAATCATTTATTTCTTTCATCCTTTCTTGTAGAGGTGTCAGTTCATTACGTACAAACACCTGCGCCGCCTTCACCGCATCCCCGAATCCGCCGGTGTTGTCCGGTATGATACCCATCATTTGAGGCGGTACGCGGTGCGCGCTTAACAGGTCATCGCGGCTGGCTTTCTTGATGTTAAAGAAATCGTCTTTCGTCGCCACTTCACTAAGCGGCAGGATCTTAATTCCATCCGGCTTTCCGTTCGGCGCGTACATGAACAGGTTACGGAAGTTACCCAGCCCTTTCGTGTCCCGCATCGCCTGGCGCATCCGGTCAACGTCGCTGCTGCTCTGCGCCGCATCGGTCATATACAGGATATAACCTGCGTGCGCGCCGTTCTGGTAATACTTGCGGCGGAACAGCGTCGCCGCCTCATTCAGCCAGGCGGAGTTAAGCGCGCTGAGGTATTCCGGCAGGCCGTAAAGCTCCTGATTAATATCCGGCTCCAGCAGGTGAAACACGCTGCCGGCCGAAAATTCGTGCGGCTCCTTCCAGTCATTCACAAACCAGTAAACGCCATCCTTCACGCCTCTGCGGGTGAATTTGGCCGGGGTGGTTTCAAGGCGCAGCGGCTTACCCAGGCCGTTACGGCGCAGCTCGGCAAAGGCGTTACCGAAAACCAGATAATCCAGCGCAAACTTGCTGAACTCCTGCTGACTCATCATCGGATGCGGAATAAACGTTGAGGCCAGAATGTTGCGCTTTACGTAAATCGGCGAGCTGTGATGCACAGCAGAGCGCAGGCTCTTAGCCAGCCCGCTAAAGCTGACCGGCGGCTCAAACCAGCGCCCGTTACCGATGCACTCGGCATAATCCAGAATGTCGCGTTTATCCATGACCGGCGTCGGATCGCCAAAGGTAAACGCCTCGGCGTGCTGCTGCGGTGCGGTAGCCTGTAACGGCTGCGCGGTGGCGGTGTGAGCCTTGCGGCCTCTGCGTTTGCTCATCAGTAAAATTCCAGAATTGAGGGATTAGCGCCGCCGCTGGCTGCGGTAAGCGGTTCGTTTAACAGTGCGTGCATGATTGCCCAGGCGACGTCGGCGTGGCTGGCCTCTTCGCTGCGGCTCGCCTCATAGGTTGAGCGGTTGCCGCTGGCCGTCATGGTTTTGCGGATAGCCATAAACGACTGCGTGATGTCCGTCGCCCCAGCGTCATACTCAAGCCGCCCGCTGCTGATGGTGTCTTTCGCCTTCAGCACCATTGCCGTTTTCACTTCCGGCGAGTATTTGATTTCGCGTGCGGCCGGGTAAAACTGGCGTACCAGCTGGAAAACACCCTGGCCGATGCCGGTGGCATCCACGCCGATATATTCAACGGTGTATTTTTTTGTTAAGTCCTCGATAGATTTCGCCTGCGCGGCAAAGTCCATGCCCCGCCACTGGTGGCGCTCCAGCACGCGGAATTTACCTCCCGCAACGAGCGGCGGCGCGATAACCGCACAGCCTGCGCTGTCGCCGGTGTGCGACGGGTCATAACCGATCCAGACCGGCCGGAATGAAAACGGGCGCGGCAGGTACGGGTTAAAGTCTTCCCACTCTTCCAGGCTGTCGATCATGCAGCTCTGCAGCTCGGCAAACGGGAACACGCTCGCGGCGTCGTCGACAAACTCACACATCAGCAGGTTCTGATATTCAGCCGGGCTGTATTCAAGCTGCAGCTGGTCAATGTCGAACAGGTTGCAGCCGCCGGTCAGCGCATCCTCAACCGTGACAATCTGCCTCCACTGGCCGTCACCGCACAGCGCGCCCTTCGCCAGGTGAGAATGCGACAGGTCTATCTCGATGCGATCATCTCTGCTGCGCCGTCCCTTGTTAAACAGCTCGCCTGACCAGAACGGATAGGCGCTGTGTGACAGGGCCGACGGCGTGGAAAAATAGGTCGTGCGCCACTTCTTGTGCAGCGACATGCCGCTGGCAACCTTGCGCAGCTCCTGGAATTTCGGGATCCAGAAATATTCGTCCAGATAGAGGTTGCCGGTGTAGCTCTGCGCGGTGCGCACGTTCGTGCCGAGGAATATCAGGCGCGCGCCGTTCGGCAGCACAATGGGATCGCCTTTCAGGTCAACGTCAGCCTGGCGGGCAAAGTCAATGATGTAGTTTTTAAAGACGTGCGCCTGCGCCTTACTGGCCGAAAGGAATATCTGGTTTCGCCCGGTGGTCAGCGCGTCTATCAGCGCCTCGCGGGCAAAGTAGAACGTTGCGCCAATCTGGCGCGACTTCAGGATATTGCGGATGCGGTGAGTCAGCCCGGCTTTATGCCAGTTGAGCTGATACTCAAAGCAGTCAGCCATAAACACGCCGGTGAGCTTATCTGTCTGTTCTTCGCTGAACTCATTCTTAACGACCGGCTGGCGCTCGCCTTTGTTGCGGTTGCGCACGTTCGGGTTTAAGTCGGCCTCGTTGCCGCTGCTGCGGTAGCGCTCAACGCGGGCAAGGCGCTCAATCTGACGGCCGAGCGCGTCTATCTCTTTGTAATCACCATTCCCCTTTACCTCTTTCATGATGAGCTGAATCAGCCGGGCTTCCATGCTGGATTCCACGCGACTGATGGGCGCAACGTTGTCCCACGCGTCGCGCAGCTTCCAGCTCTGCACGGTTGGCGTTTTCTGTCCGAGCGTCTCCGCAATCTGGCGCACGGAATAACCCTGCCAGTAAAGCAGCGCGGCCTGACGGCGCGGATCGCTGATGATGGTTGTCGGTGTCATATTCATACCGGCAAGGCTACCGGTGCCGAAAATGGCGCGCCTGCTGTCCCTGTTTGCTGATGCATCAGCGGGCTGGCATTCGTTGAGGGATTGTGTGGCGACGGGGAAACTGGCCCCGAACCGACCCAACACCTGACCGGAGCCTGATTAATGGCAGCAATCAAAGCAAAGCGTTTTCGTATCGCCGTTGAAGGCGCAACTACCGACGGCCGTGTCATTTCCCGCGACTGGATTTCGCAGATGGCGAAAAACTACAGCCCGGAAATGTACGGCGCACGCATCAACATGGAACACATCCGGGGCTATGCCGCTGACAGCACGTTCCGCCGCTTTGGTGACGTGACCGCCGTCGAGGCTGAAGAAATCGGCGAAGGCCCGCTCAAGGGCAAGCTGGCGCTGTTTGGCTGGATTGATCCGACGCCTGAGCTGGTTGAGCTGACCAAAGCGCGCCAGAAAATCTACACCTCCATTGAAGTTAACCCGGAGTTCGCCGACACGGGCGAGGCGTATCTGGTCGGCCTGGCCGTCACCGATGACCCGGCAAGCCTCGGCACGGAAATTCTGAGCTTCAGCGCCACGGCCAAAGCCAATCCGCTGGCGTCCCGCAAGCAGGACAAAGACAACCTTTTTACCGCCGCTGAAGAAACCGTAATCGAGTTTGAGGAAGTGGCCGAGCCGTCACCGTCCCTGCTGGCGCGCATCTCGGCGATGTTTTCTGCCAAAAAGAAAACCGATAGCGAGCAGTTTGCCGACGTCAGCGCGGCGGTAACGGCCGTCGCCGAGCAGGTGCAGCTGAACGCGGAGAGCCAGACGCAGGAGCTGTCGGCGCTGGAGCAATCCGTCACCGCACGTCTGGAGGCAATTGAGCAGCAGGCCGGGGAAGACCGCGCCGCTTTCGCTGCATTGCAGGGCCAGCTTTCGCAGACCGACGGCAGTTTTACCCGCCGCCCGGCGGCAACCGGCAGCGATCCGAAGTCCGGCGCGCAGACCGACTGCTAATCAGGCGTTGCCTGAACGTTAAAACCCAACACAGAGATAAACAGGAACGCCAATGCGCAAGAAT
>Ga0308156_1001365_pt1 | contig 29545 bp, 27 predicted proteins | sample PhyAR2_FD_201041 | JGI IMG/M metagenome (GOLD analysis project Ga0308156, IMG submission 201041) | Phyllosphere microbial communities from UC Gill Tract Community Farm, Albany, California, United States - DLSL A.R2 | ecosystem: Host-associated > Plants > Phyllosphere > Unclassified | place: USA... | reverse complement strand
GTTTTAACTTCGGCCATACCAGACTTCGCGCGGCATGCTCCCCGGCAGATAAACGAATATTGCCGGAGGCGGTGCCGTTCAACTGAACAAGCGATTCCAGCTCCTGCTCAAGATCGGCGATACGGGGTTCAAGACAGGCAATAATTCTCTCACCGGCTTCCGTAGGGGCAACGCTTCGGGTCGTGCGAGTCAGAAGGCGAATATTGAGCCTTTCCTCCAGGGCTTTCATCGCGTGGCTGAGCGCAGACTGAGAAACGCCCAGTTTTCCCGATGCTTTGGTAAAACTTCGCTCCCTTGCCACCACAAGAAAGATTTGCAGTTCGTTGAAGTTTTCTTTGAGCATCGGCGATTTCCTTATGGAGGCATTCCCTTCATCGCGTACTCATGAAGGGTATTCATAGAAACAATCATTTTAGCCCCATTACTGACAATAATGATAATTGATATTCTGACCGTATCGAAAATAAGTCCGAATTATCAGAAGGTTTATTATGAAAATACTCGTTGCAGGCGCGACAGGAAGTATTGGTCTTCATGTCGTGAATACCGCTAGTGAAATGGGTCATCAGCCCGTGGCGCTGGTCAGAAATAAACGAAAGGTAAAATTGCTTCCTCGTGGAACAGATGTTTTTTACGGCGATGTTTCAATGCCGGAAACACTCACCGAATTGCCGAAAGATATTGATGCCATCATCTTCACTCTCGGTTCCGATGGTCAGGGTCGTATTGGTGCCAGAGCGATATCAAATATGAATTTAATGCATTGAAAAAATGGTTTTGAAACATTTTTGGCTGCGAAATTTATCGTAAAATGCCTCTGCGTTGTTCAACGGCACAATCAGCGGCCACACTGTCCTACCTGCCAGGCGGTTATTTACAAACAGTTCTGTAACCGTACAATACATTGAAATATAACAGATACAGAGAAACACATTCAAAATGACGTCTTTTAAATCCAAAACTGGAATTTATCTGACAGTGTTTTCTACTAGTCGAATTTTAAGACCTCTGTTCCTCTCTTATCGACGTTTTCATACTGTTGTTCTTCAGCCCCCTCGATACACTAGCATCAAACCGCCGTGGGCTTATACCGACATTCAACAACGGTATCAAACGGGAACTAATGATGAAGCGTTGAATGATCGACGATAATGTATAGCCCCTCCATCATCTCTTTGAAGTTGTTAAAAACTCAGGGCTTAGACTAGATACTAGCGAATACTCCAATCAATAACGTCAACTGGATAATGCAGATGTTTGAATACATTTCAGACTGGACGACATCACCAACACTTGTTCACCAGCCTAATACGACTAAAGCACTTTTAGCCCCCTAAACCACTATTTGGAAGAGGGGCTAAATTTTTATGACAGGTATTTGTGTAACGCCTGATTATTTATTAATCGGGTAGGCTTCTTCGCCCAACAGTCCTTCATCTATTCCTGTAAGCTGATATTCTTGCTTAACACGAACAGGTGTTAGCTTATCAATGAACCACAAAATTCCGTAAGTAAGGACGAACGACCAGACACTTGCGAATACGACAGCGACAATTTGTTTGAACAAAAAGTTTACGTTGCCGTCGAGTAAACCAGAAGCTCCTTGTGGATTCCACACTTGAGTTGCAAACACACCGAGGAGAATAGACCCCGTAATACCGCCCATACCATGAACGCCAAACACATCTAGCGCATCATCAAGGTATTTTCGCATTAAAGCCACGGTAAAATAGCAAACTAAACTGGCTAAAACACCAATGAGTGCAGCCGACTGTAGAGAAACATATCCTGCCGCTGGCGTAATCGTTGCCAGGCCAGCGATAGAGCCTGTAAGAAAACCGACAAACTTGGGTTTTCGCGTGTGGAAATATTCAATTATCAGCCATGTTATAGCGGCGCATGCTGCTGCGATATCAGTTGCAAAGAAGGCCGAAACAGTGACCGTATTGACTCGAAGTTCAGATCCAGCATTAAATCCGTACCAACCAAACCACAATAATCCAGCACCAAGAGCAATGAAGGGAATGCTATGTTCGCCGCCTTTGGTAATTGCACGTTTACCAACGTACAACGCTGAAGCTAGTGCTGCAAAGCCAGCGGTGGCATGTACGACAATACCACCGGCGAAATCCAGAACTCCCCATTTTGCAAAAAGACCGTTAGGACTCCAAACCATATGAACGAAAGGGCAGTAAACTAACAGAAGCCAAAGCGTCAGGAAGATCATATAGGCACGAAAAGTTACGCGATTTACAAATGCACCGGTTATTAAAGCCGGGGTTATAATGGCAAACATCATCTGGTAACCAATATGAACAATGAGAGGTATTCCTCCAGAGTTACCGGTATACATTGTCCAAGGTTTAACCCCAGTGAGGAATGCATAATAGGTGGGATCACCGATGATCCCATTAACCGTAGGGCCAAAGCATAGAGAATAACCAACGACAAACCAAAGAATGGCCACCCATCCCATAGATACGAAACTTTGTAACATGATTGTAAGGACATCTTTACGTGAAACAAGTCCCCCATAGAAAAAAGCTAATCCCGGTGTCATTAGCATTACTAAGCTTGTACAGAGCAACATGAATGCTGTATTACCAACATCAATTTGATGAAAAGCAATAGCTATATGATCCATAGTGTTTATCCAAATATGAACGTTAGATTACAAAGAAGCGGATATTTATAGCTGTAAAAGAGCTTTATCATATCCACAGATATACGGGGCTTGTGTTCTCATCTGTATGAGTAAATACAGATGCACTGAACAATGTTATTACACTGATTAGTAATGTTTTTTATTTCTTTTCTCCAAAATTAAACTACGCTGCTACCATTGTTATTTCACTATGCATTAGCGATGTAACGAGACAAAACTCAACTACTTACTTAGACTGGCTGATTCGTTGTCTTAATATCGCCCAGATTGCGTTGCATCTCGCACAGATTAATTAAATCACTTAGTGGCTCATATCAAATATCACTAATGGATTAGTATATGTGGTAAAACGGCCAAAGTGTTCTAAATTAGAAAAATAGGATGCCTCATCATGAAATTGAATCTATTGTTGTCTTAATGGTAATACAGCACGAGTCAGCAATTGGAGAAAGTAGCTATGTGTTTTGACTGTAAGAATCCACTTATCCCATGCTTTTATTCCAAATTCTATCGATAATATTTTTCTTAAAACTTTTTGTTATGTGATAGGCCAAGAGTAGATGGCAATCACCGGATGATGATTTCGTTATGCATCAAAAACTTCAACGATAATAGGAAGGGCTATGCAACTCACCCCCAGAGAAATTGAAAAGCTCATGATTTATACATTGTCTGATGTCGCGTTCAAACGTAAAGCACGTGGACTGAAACTCAATTATCCAGAGGCAGTATCGATTATCACTGTTACCGCTTTGGAAGGGGCTCGGGACGGTAAAACCGTGGAAGATGTCATGAAAGAAGCCAGTCAGATACTGACGCAAGAAGATGTCATGGAGGGAGTCGCTGACCTCATACCTAATGTCCAAGTTGAGGCTATATTTACCGATGGTAGCCGGTTAGTGACGGTACATGATCCTATCAAATAGATGGTGATAGATAGTGAACTGACCTTAACCGATTACTAGAGAGGATGTCAGGATGAGTACAAAACATAAATCCAATGAAAGCGTAGAACAAAATACCCGACTCGGAGGATGTATTCTGGCAAAAGAGCCGATTACGTTTAATGAGAATAAGCCAGCTGTCAGCGTTAAAGTGCGTAATACTGGGGATCGTCCAATTCAGGTCGGTTCACATTTCCATTTTTTTGAAGCGAATCGTGCATTGGAATTCGATCGTGCAGCAGCATTCGGAAAGAGATTAAATATCACGTCAACAACGGCAATTCGTTTTGAACCTGGTGATGAAATTGAAGTCAGCTTGATCCCTTTTGGTGGTAAGCAGACTTTATATGGATTCAATAATTTGGTCGATGGCTGGACTGGTGAAAGCATCGTCTTCGACCACGAAAGACCAGATAAAAATGATGCTATTCGTCGAGCGATGGAGCGTGGTTTTAAATTCTCTAAATAAACAGAGCATCAATAACTTATGTTTTTTAGTAAAAAGATGCAGCTAATATCAAAAATAGTAAGGAAATAAAATGCCTCAGATTTCTCGGCAAGAATATGCAGGTCTTTTTGGTCCAACAACGGGGGACAAAATCCGTTTAGGAGACACAAATCTTTTTATTGAAATTGAAAAAGATTTACGTGGTTATGGTGACGAGTCTGTTTATGGCGGCGGAAAATCGTTGCGAGATGGAATGGGCGCAAATAACAATTTAACTCGTGATAATGGTGTACTTGACCTTGTCATAACAAACGTAACCATTCTCGATGCAAAATTAGGTGTTGTTAAAGCTGATGTTGGGCTTCGTGACGGGAGAATTATAGGTATTGGCAAAAGTGGGAACCCAGATGTTATGGATGGTGTTACGCCTGGCATGGTTGTCGGGGTTAGCACTGATGCTATTTCTGGTGAGCATTTGATTTTAACTGCTGCTGGTATTGATTCCCACATCCATTTGATTTCCCCCCAGCAGGCCTATCATGCGTTGTCTAACGGTGTGACGACCTTTTTCGGCGGCGGAATTGGTCCAACCGATGGTACAAATGGCACCACAGTTACGCCTGGCCCATGGAATATACGCCAAATGCTGCGTGCGGTAGAAGGATTGCCTATCAATGTGGGTATCTTGGGCAAGGGTAATTCTTATGGACGAGACCCTCTATTAGAACAGGCCATCGCAGGTGTCATCGGCTACAAAGTTCATGAAGACTGGGGCGCAACAGCAAACTCTTTGCGCCACTCGTTACGCATGGCGGATGAAATGGACATTCAGGTTTCTGTGCACACAGATAGCTTAAACGAATGTGGATATGTAGAAGATACCATTGAAGCTTTCGAAGGGCGGACAATTCATACTTTCCACACAGAAGGTGCAGGTGGTGGGCATGCGCCAGATATCATCCGAGTTGCTAGTCAACCTAACGTATTGCCAAGCTCAACAAATCCGACCTTACCCTATGGAATCAATAGCCAAGCTGAACTATTCGATATGATCATGGTATGTCATAACCTCAATCCTAACGTGCCGGCTGATGTCGCCTTTGCCGAAAGTCGTGTTCGCCCAGAAACTATTGCTGCCGAAAACGTTTTGCACGATATGGGGGTTATTTCGATGTTCTCCAGTGACTCACAGGCGATGGGACGTGTCGGTGAGAACTGGTTGCGCATTATGCAAACTGCTCATGCGATGAAGATCTCTCGAGGTAAGTTGCCAGAGGATTCTGCTAATAACGACAATTTCCGAGTTCTACGTTATGTTGCAAAAATAACGATTAATCCTGCTATAGCACAAGGCGTCAGCCATATCTTAGGCTCCGTTGAAGTGGATAAAATGGCCGACCTTGTACTTTGGGATCCTCGTTTTTTTGGCGCCAAACCTAAAATGGTCATTAAGGGCGGAATGATCAACTGGGCTGCTATGGGTGACCCTAATGCATCTTTGCCAACGCCACAGCCGGTATTCTATCGCCCAATGTTCGGTGCGATGGGTAAAACTATGCAAGACACCTGCGTTACCTTTGTTTCTCAAGCTGCATTCGATGATGGCGTAAAAGAGAAAGCGGGATTGGATAGACAGGTTGTTGCCGTTAAAAATTGTCGTGCTATCTCAAAGCGGGATTTAGTGCGCAATGATCAGACGCCACTTATTGAAGTTGATCCAGAAACGTTTGAAGTCAAAGTGGATGGCGTTCATGCCACTTGTGAGCCCATCGATACTGCGACAATGAATCAACGCTACTTCTTTGGATAATCTAAATGAGTCAGGGTAGACCTTCGAGTCGCTGAATTATCACACGGAATAATACACCGATGACGGCAAGCTACATTCAATAAGAGAGAATATCTTCATGATTTTAATTGAGCACGTGCTAGGGAATATTAAAAACGATCCCGTTTGGCAAACAAAGCTTAAAGACGCCACTATTGACCTGTTAGTGCTAGACCAACGAGAAGCCCAAAAAAGCCGCTGTCGTAAGTTGAGCTCTCAAGGGTTGGATCTCGGCATCTCTCTTGAGCGCAATGTGATTCTTACAGATGGGGATGTGCTGTTTTGGAATGACGAATTACATATGGCTATCGTCGTTCAAATTCAGCTGCGCGACGTCATGGTCATTTCGCTTAGCGAGCTAAAAAGACGTTCGTTCGATGAACTCGTTAAAACCTGCTTTGAGCTAGGACATGCATTAGGTAATCAACATTGGAAGGCCGTGACTAAAAACAATGAAGTTTATGTGCCACTGACCGTGGCGACTACCATGATGGATTCGGTGATGAGAACTCATGGTTTCCAACATCTGCCTTATCATTTTGCTAAGGGCGCAGAAATCCTGCCGTTACTATCTAATTCGGAAGCTCGCCTGCTATTTGGTGGTGCTGAAGACACTGATACGCATGTTCATGTCAGCCACGGGGAAAATCAATCACCAATCTATGGTTTACAGATTGAAGGTATTCACACCCATAATCATGGAAATAGCCATGGTGACCATAAACACGAACATAAAGGCTAAATTGTATTGGAGGCACTTATCGTGAATGCGTCAGATCTCATTCGTATTATGCAGTTTGGTGATTCCGTATTACCTGTCGGGGCATTCACATTCTCCAATGGCGTAGAGTCTGCGGTCCAAACTGGCGTTGTTTATGATGTCGCTTCATTGAAAGAGTTTGTCTTAACTGCATTAAAACAGTCTGCGAGTTGCGATGGTATCGGTCTCGTCGTAGCTCATCGCGCAGCTGTTGCAGGCAACTATGAAGAAATAATCTGTGCCGATTGGGCAATAAACAATCGCAAACTTAATGAAGAAAGCCGGCTGATGTCAACGCGCATGGGGAAAAAGTTAGCGGAGATGTCAATCCATGTCGTTGAACATCCATTGATAAGTTGGTGGCTGGCGCAGATTAAAAAAGGAAAGACTGCGGGGACTTACCCGGTGACTCAAGCACTGATTATGGCTGTGCAGGGAATTGCACAGCGAGAAGTCGTCGTAATGCACCAATATGGCGTAGCCATGACTATTTTAAGCGCGGCTATGCGCTTGATGCGCGCAACCCATTTTGACACACAGCGTATTTTGTTTGAATTAACCCAGAATATTGAAGCGTACTGTGACATCGCCGAAGTGGGTGATATTAAACAAATGTCTTCTTATACACCGATAGTGGATGTACTTGCTGCGGTGCATGTTAACGCACACGTAAGATTATTCAGTAACTAATAGACGAAAGCACCATGCTTTAGCTCAAGGCAATATCAAATAATATTCGAGAGGAATACACGTGAACAGCCATGCAACAAGTTACGCTTCGAACAAAAAAATGGCACGTATTGGAATTGGCGGGCCGGTTGGCTCAGGAAAAACAGCCATTATTGAGGTCATTACGCCAATCCTCATTAAACGAGGGATTAAACCTCTTATTATCACTAACGACATTGTGACGACTGAAGATGCCAAACAGGTTAAGCGAACATTAAAAGGTATTCTAGATGAGGAAAAAATCCTAGGCGTTGAAACAGGTGCTTGCCCTCATACGGCTGTGCGTGAAGATCCGAGTATGAATATTGCCGCCGTAGAAGAGATGGAAGAACGCTTCCCTGATAGTGATTTAATTATGATTGAAAGTGGGGGCGATAACTTAACGTTGACTTTTAGTCCGGCATTGGCTGATTTTTATATTTATGTCATTGATGTTGCCGAAGGTGAAAAGATCCCACGTAAAAATGGCCCTGGCTTAGTACAGGCCGATATTTTAGTTATCAATAAAATTGACCTTGCTCCCTATGTTGGCGCAAGTCTTGACGTTATGGAAAGTGACACACAAGTGGTTCGAGGTGGGCGTCCTTATATTCTGACTAACTGTAAAACAGGGCAAGGTATAGAGGAATTGGTCGACATGATTATGCGTGACTTCTTATTTACTCACGTACCACCTGAGGGAGATAACGTATAATGTCGCAGGAATCTGATTGCATAAATAGCTATTCACTAGAGAGCCACCATGCATTAGGTGCTCATGCCCCAGAGTTAGCGCAATACCAGAATGAACCAGCGCAAATGCGCAGTGGTGCCATAGGTAAAAGGGGATATCTCAAGCTTAGATTCGCGAAACGTGAACGGCGCAGTATTTTGGCTGAAATGGAACGGCGGGTTCCTTCTATGGTGCAAAAGGCATTGTACTGGGACGAAGAGATGCCTGAGCTACCTTGTGTCACGATGATTTCAACATCGGGATGTATTTTGCAAGGCGACCGCTTAGAGACCGACATACATGTAGAACGGGGGGCCTGCGCTCATATTACCACCCAATCCGCGACCAAAGTTCACATGATGAATACCAACTATGCATCTCAGACACAGAATTTTACGCTCGAAGAAAACAGTTATATGGAGTTTATGCCAGATCCAATTATTCCGCATCGTAACTCTCGTTTTATCACGGATACCTCTATTCGTATCCACCCGACAGCAACAGCTATTTATTCTGAAGTCTTAATGTCGGGTCGGAAGTATCACCATCCGGAAGAGCGCTTCGGTTTTGATGTTTACTCATCTAGAGTAACAGCCTATGACTTAGATAATAAGGAATTGTTTGTTGAGAAATATATATTAGAACCGAAAACAGAGAGCCTCGATGCCATTGGTATTATGCAAAATTTTGACGTTTATGGTAATGCGACACTATTAACACCCAAAGAGCATCATGATCGAATCTTAGCCCGGGTTTCAGCTCGATTCGATGTTGAGCACCAGATAGCCTGTGGTGCAACACGCTTGCCTAATCATTGTGGCTTAATATTTAAAGTATTGGGCGTTAACAGTTCGGGGGTAAAGTCTGAAATAAGACAATTTTGGCGAGTTGCCCGCGAGGAAATTTTAGGCATTACATTACCAGAGAAATTTATATGGCGTTAGGCAAAACCAACCAGCCATATAATATTATGCATTAACTTTCATTTGAGAAATGATTCATGGTGAGTACAAGCAGAAGCAATCCAAATTATTGGATGAAACTTGTCAAGTCGAATATATTCATTGAGTTTATTGACGTTACCTTACGTGGTTGTTCGCAGGTTATGTTTCAAAATAATCCCTTAACTGGATTATTATTTTTTGCTGCTATTTTTATCGGTGCCTATGGTGAAGGTCACCCCGCCGTTGCTTATGGCGGGGTGTTAGGTACTGTTGTCGCGACGTTAACGGGTCTAACAGTACGTGATCGTAAATCATGGCGGGTTGGATTATATGGCTATAATGGTTGTTTAGTTGGCGTCGCGCTACCGACATTTTTAGAAATGAGCCCGTTAGTTTGGGGATGTATCGTCCTTGGCAGTATCATTTCAGTTGTCTCTACACTCTGTATTGCCGATATATTAAAAACATGGAAAGTTGCTGCATTAACTGCACCTTTTGTTTTTACTACATGGACTATTCTGCTCGCTAGCTATGCGTTCTCAAGCTTGCATAACGGTGGACTACCGCATCCCTCGTTCCCCCATCAATTTATTGTAGAAACTAATGGTACGGAGAGTGGCCACTACGTTTTTGATAGTCTCTTTAACGGCATCTCGCAGATATTTCTTTTCAGTAGCCTCGTTGGTGGTATTTTATTTGTTATTGGACTGGCTATTGAATCTTTATGGGCTGCTATCTTTGCTGTTTGTGGTTCGTTTTTAGCAATACTTACTGCTACGTTTTTGGCTGCGTACTACCACAGTATCCATCTTGGACTTTACTCGTTCAGTGCAGTATTAACGGCAATAGCGCTAGGCTCCACGTTTAACAGTCCAAGTTGGCGTGTTATGGCTTATACGTTGATCGGGGTTATTTTTACTGTGATCATGCAAGGGGCATTAGATACGTTACTTTCTCCGCTAGGTATTCCTACGTTAACGATGCCATTCGTTTTAGCTTCATGGCTTTTTCTTGTACCTAATAAAGAGATTATGCCAGCACATCGGCAATGATCCTTATCGATTAATGTTTACCTGTTACCTATTGTTAGGGCTTAGAAATATTCTGGAGAGCGAGTATGGTTAATATCACCCAAAAAAGAATCATGCATGGTTCTCAAAGCACGAAACGCCGAGCTATTCTTTTACTTGTCAGCTTACTGGTCGTGAATGGCTTAGCATGGGCATGGGCATTTATTGAGTTCAAAGATAATGCAGTGCTTATGGGGATGGCTCTATTAGCTTATAGTTTTGGTTTACGTCATGCCGTCGATGCTGATCATATCGCTGCCATAGACAATGTTACACGCAAACTCATGCAGCAGGCCCCCCCCCCCATTGCCGTAGGTACTTTTTTCTCCCTTGGACATTCCACCATTGTGATATTAGCGTCATTGGCTATTGCCGCAACTGCGATGGCATTTAAAAATGATATGTCCTGGTTTCATGAAACGGGGGGCTTAATTGGTACGTTGGTTTCATCAGCATTTTTGTTATTATTCGCTTTTCTTAACTTGACGATCCTTATTTCAGTATATAAAAGATTCAGACAGGTTAAGGCTGGGTATAAGTATAAAGATGAGGATTTAGACCTTCTGGTTGCGAACCAGGGCGGATTATTAGCTCGAATATTCAAGAGCGTATTTAATTTAGTTAACAAAAGTTGGCATATGTATCCAGTTGGGTTTCTATTTGGTCTAGGTTTCGATACGGCCACCGAAATCGGTGTGTTAGGGATTGCTGCAGCGAGTGCAACACATGGCATGAGCATGTGGACTATCATGGTTTTCCCTATTTTATTTACGGCCGGAATGGCTTTGATTGACTCGCTAGATAATTTTGTGATGATTGGCGCATATGGCTGGGCGTTCTCTAATCCAGTGAGAAAACTCTACTACAATATGACCGTAACTGCAGCTTCCGTTATGGTTGCCTTTTTTATCGGTGGTATAGAAGCGTTGGGCCTTATTGCTGAAAAAATGAATTTAAACAGTGGTATTTGGTCAGTGATCAACCACCTGAGTGACAATCTCGGTGAGATCGGCTACTGGGTTATCGGGATCTTCATTCTGTGTTGGATATTCTCTGCGACAATTTATCATGTTCGTGGCTATGATAACTTACGGATCAACCGCTAAAATTCTGGTTAACCAATATCGAAAAATTGATATTGAAATAGATGATTTAATTATAGCAAAAAAATATTCAAGCTAAATCTGCACCAGCTATATAACTAAGTTTTATCTTTATTCGCACTGGCAATGTCATACATATTTAAGATGAGATAACATGCAATAATGTTAGTAATCGTAAATCAACAAATCATAAACCTATAGGACATTTAATTATGAAAAATCATTTAATATCGATGATATTAACCTTATTTTCAACCTCTCTGATAATGACTAATGTAGCTAAAGCTGCGCAAGATCTCATACCAAGTAATATGACGTGTCAGGAATTTCTCGATATGAATCCTAAGTCTTATACCCCGATTGCGTTCTGGGTTTTAAACAAAGATACCGATTTTAAAGGCGGAAACTATAATGAGTTAATTCCTTAAATTGATGCAAACTACACAAGTCTCAGTTATTCAGAAAACCGATCGCTCACTTCCACTATATCGCATAATAAATTGACAATACTAGAAGGCTTCAAACGTTGACCTGAGCTATCACTTTCAACGTTTGAAAAAAGATACTGCGGCAATAATTTATCTCACTGATATGAATAAGTTATTCCTATCAGTGACTTAGCTGAGCCAGCTTGGATAGCTTCTTCAGGCTTACGCACATAACTGAATCCCAACTGGTAGGAAAACGGATTGTTTATCGCGTTGGTTCCCGCTGTGCCCAGAAAATATTTAGTCTGGCCAGGAATGCCCGCAGCGGAACCGTCAGGTCCAAACTTCAGTCGGGTTCCGGAGGGTGACGTAATTGCATAACCGACGCCCGCTGCCGTAGAGTCAGCCGTCAGAGTCGAAGTAGTTGTATTGTTTGTCGGGTCATTCAAATCAACCACTGAATAAAGAATCTGAATATTCGGGTCGCACTTGAGCGAAAAAGTCTGCTGCTTCGTGTTTATTAACGTAGAAGACGCTGCGTTTTCAATATTTGAAACAGGGATCCCTCCCATACTAACTGAAATATTCTTAGAGTCAGGCGTACAACTCGATACTTTGATATTGAGGTGAATATCACTAGCTACGATGGTAGTCGTTTCCTGAGCGACATTATTTTTATCATAGCAGGTAAATCTGAACAGGGGTTGCCGTGGTATTAATGTAACATTCTCTGTTCTGTCAATTCCTCTATATAAATACAAAACAGTATAGACCCAAAATCCGGGTGACACCCTATACGAATTGGCCATATTCCCTGTCCATACAACCATTGTCTGGGGAGGTGCAGGATTAGAAACACCATTTCCAGTAATACCTGAAGTGAATGAGTCACCTCTTATAAAAGGAGAATAGTTAAACCCCTTAATTCCAGTCTCGTATAAATAAAGCGGTTTTGTTGGAGAGCCTGCCCGCTCTACTGTTGTGGTAAAAACTGCGACTGGTGAGTACTCAATCTTTGCTAGATCATACGATATATTATTATTGTTACATATTACCTGTCGTTGTTGCCCTGATGCGCCGATGACCTTGCCAAATGCATTATTTGGGCTATCTGCAGGCCCAGATAAGGAAATATCAGAGCCCCAGGAATGGAGAAGTTCGGTATCGGGAATGGCCCACGCGGTAGAACCCCATAGGAAAAGGTTCAATAAAAAAAAACAGGATTTAACAAACTTCATAAAGAGCCTCTTAACCAGAAATTAAATTCAAATTTTTCACAATGTGATTCTCATTATCCAGGATGGCGAGCCAAAGTGAGCAGGCATGGATATCGCAATATTTGCTAACAGGGATCTTCTGTCCTGACGCGAGAATCTGCGAATTTTTTGTACTCTGAGTTTTTTCTTTTGACAAAAATATAGTGTAAGCGAATAGTGTTGGATTACTTAATAGCCACTTTCCCGACGAAGTTTGAGTCAATTTAATCTGATTGAAATCGTTTTCGGTTGGTACCATATGCCTATAGATAATCTTAAAGTGTGATCTAATGGCCAGCGATACCACATTACTGACCTCATTCATCTCCGCTCTTGGGATCGTAGCGATAGTTAGGGAATAAACCTTGTCCCTATTACCCTTGTTCATCTCATCAGGTATGATAGTTATGATATTACTTGCATTTTTTTTCAAAATAAATAAGGGAGGTGAGATAATAAAGCTATCGCTATTAACAGTGGTCTTGACCAAATAATCACTGTCATTATCATTTATCACATTAATATTCAGTGAACGAGTCGTATCGTCAATAAAAAAACGTGTTCCGACTACCGTCACGCCGGCTAAACAGATCTCAGGAACCATAAGAAAGATGAAAAAAAACAAGTAAAACTTAATCATAGGAAATCTCAAATGAGGCGATGCTTTGCACTTTTCCCGCAGTAGCGGCATTACTGGTTTTTAAATAAGCAACCAGAAAATTTAAAATATTCTCCTCACTCGAATGATTAATCGAGAAATCAGTAACATTATTTCTGATATCAATATTTTTCTTATTACTGTCATATAGTCCAATAGCCACCCCTGATGCTCCGCCGCTAGAAACCTTCAAAAGATTAGGCATCGTAGAATCACTCTCACCACTGAAAATCACATGTGCCGTATTGATGTTCGACGGGCAGTCTTCCAGATTAATGCTAAAAGGCGAATACGAAAAAGGAACCCCAATAGCCACGCCGCGTAGGTTTCCCTGATCCAAATTTACCAGAAAATCTTTCGTTCCTGATGAGATACTGCATGTTTTAGCGATTACGTTTGCTGTTATATTAATCTGAAGCTGATCGGCCGAAGAGGAAGCGGATAGAAAAATTAGTATTGCTCCTACTGAAGAAAGAAATCTTTTATTCATAATAAAAATCCAAATAAAGTAAAGATGACGCATCCCCAGCCTCTATTGTCTGTCCGGTAGATTTATACCTCAAATAAAAGTTGAAATCGTAATTTGAGGTTGTAATTTTTTGGCTAAAAGCCAACTTTTGGTTTAGGGGTAAAGATTTTTGATTCATATCGAGGATTTCAATCGCTAAACCACTAGCAATTCCTTCCGATGGAGCGTCAGGTTTCCCGGTGACTTTAAGTAGGTCTGGATTGCTGGCATCACTGGTACCTGAGAACATATAAGACATACTGCCCACATTACCTGTACAATTCTCCAGAGCAACTGAAACCTTTTTCGAAACTGTAGTCGCGCCTATTGGGGTAAGAACCTGTGGATCGATATCATCGAAAATAACATTCTTTATCAGATCGCTGCTTTTCACGTTGCAACTCTGCGCTAAAATAGCGCCGGTAACTTGAACCCTTACGTCTTCAGCAAGGGTCGAATGAGGGAGTAATCCTAAAAACAAGATGAATAATCCGTATATTTTTTTCATTTTCACTCTGCCGCAAACTTACATACAGTTGGTCTGAATTTTATTGACTGTCTTTAACTTGGATTCATCACCGTAATTAATAACGAAGCGGCAGGTGGTATTGTCGCCCCATGCAACAGTGTAGGATGAGTGATTTTTCACTCCAGTTAAATAGACAGATCCATCATCATCAGCAATGGATACGTTATTATGCTCATCATTTTTAACTAGCGTTCCAAACTTTATAGGTCGGTTTTTATATCGTACGGAAACTAGGAAGCTATAGCCCCGTTTAACATCAAAGATCACTTTGCTTATAGCTCCCCTGGTCGGTGCGACTTTTGCAATTTTATTATCGACATCATAACTGTTCGAAAAGCTTGAAGGATCTAATTCAACATCATTGTAATGATAGGGCGTTGCGTAAGGAATTAACGCATAGCCACCGCTGTTTATGGTAATGTTTTCTCCGGCACGGCTGACTCTGGCACCTTCAGCCCCTTTGGCTTCGACAAGAATCGCGGTGTCATTAGCCTCGCGGGTGAAAGCAATGCCATCCTCATGAAGTAAAATACCACCACTTACACCATAGTCGAGTTGTTTTGATTGCTGCGAATAAGAGGATCCCACACGTACATTGGCCGAGTTCGCTTTATAGCCGACATTTATATTAGTATTATTATAAGATGAGTTTTTATTTACAGTCTGATAGACGCTATAATCCAGTTTGTTATCCATCATATTTCCATACAGACTGGTAGCATTACTATGGTCTGAATGACTGTAGCTTGTACTATTTGCGAGATACATCGTGTTTTTACTCGTTGTTTTTGTCAACGGCATACTAAAAGACAGATAGAAAACGTCATCAGTCATTGCGTTGTACGTTTTCTTGCTATAGTTTGCTGAAATCATAATATTGTTATACTGAGGAAAATTTTTATTCCAGCCAAACTGGATATTTTTACTTTTGGTTTCGTTACCCCAGTATGAGTTAACATTTCCCCAGACATAAAGCTGGCCGTAATCATTTAAACTCTGAGACACGTTAATTTGGAAGCTATCCTTCCTGCGACCATAATAGTAGTAGTCGAAGTCTTTATCAGACATCTCTTTCTTGCGCGACGCATCGCTCAATGAGTAGTAGTCAGAGGTTGAGTAACGATAGCCAGTTAACTGAAGATTCGTTCCGGTTTCGTCAAATGACTTAGAATAAAGGATTCGATATGACTCACCTATAAGTCTGTCATTATCTATTTTTGCAATCGCATGTAAAGTATCAACAGATAGTGCACCATAAACACCGAAATCTTTGCCCGTACCAACACCTACTGACGTGTAGTTTTCAGAAAGTTGCGTACCTAAAAATAAGGTTGACTCGAGTGGAATTCCCACAGCAACGGTACTCTGAAAAAAATTAATATCCTCTGCAGAAACTAAATCCAGCTTGCCTAAAGTTACGGAATAATTATATTTACCTGGACGTAACATATTGGGCAGTGAAGAATAAGGAAGCGAGTATTTTTTCACTATCCCTTCAGCCGAAGTCAATTCAATCTCATAGTTGCCACTGGTGCCGACCGAGTTCAGATTATTAATACTATAAGGACCTTGGTTAACATAAGTTTGATAAATAATCGTGTTATTTTGTTTTACCGTAAGCTTAGATCGCGACTCTGCAATCCCTCTGATTGATGGGCTGTATCCTCTGTCGCTGTCAGGGAGCAGTTCATTGGATGTCGCAAGTGTCATGCCAATATAAGCATTTGCGTCAAATAAGCTAGAGCCAAGAGTATTTTGCCCTACCAGCAGTTCACTTTTCAGTGAGTTTACTTTTCGTGAAAGATACAAACCATTAGCATCAATCTGATGGTTACTAACAGAGCCTGATTTACTTTCATTAAAATAAACGTTTGCATGTATTCTCCATGGCCCTAGGTTGGCTCTATTATTCAGATCAAGGAAGTTTGATGAGTAATTGTTATTATTATCATTTTTAGAGTACGAGCCATTAAAATTATAGTTCATCATAAAAGCTGCGATACCATCATCCCACTCTCTTTCTGGTGCCATAGTAGATCGACTTGAATCCAAATAGATTTGTGGAATAGATAATCGAAGTACTAATTTGCTTAGATCAACCTCATAGTCGAAATTCTTAATGTATTTTGTGATATCGATACACTGCTCATTTCCTATCAATAATGATTTAAAGTACTTTTTCGCATCTTCATTAAATGGAACTTCCTTGATGATCTCTTTCGTGATACACGGCTGAACCGTTCCATTAATGGTCGAAAATCTAATCTTCAAGTTTTTTAGAAACTGATCACCTAAATATGTATAGAGATAGTAGTCTCCTGGTGATAACTGGCTTCCTGCTGTTAGATACGATAAATCCTCAAGGGAAGCAGCATCACTCCCCAAAAACTTAGGATTAAAATAATCTTGTGCTAAAGAGTTTTCTATATTAAAGAAAATAAAAAAAAAGCACAAATTCTTAACTGCTCGCATCAACAACTCCAAATTCCGGCTATAAATTACACTTTCGATCTTTAATTTGCACGCCGTAATCATTAATGAAATTAAATGATAATGAATTACCTTTAGCGCTACTGTTCACAAATGCAGATGACATAGGGGCTATAGTTTCGGCATCCGAAATTTTCATACCATTGATCGAAATGGAAACTAGATTGATATAAAATGGTGACGAGTTAGTCAATTTTATTTTTCCCGCTTCGTTGCTGCACGTTATCTGCTTATAAGATTCAAGGGGGTCATCTTTTATTACATCAGGTCTGATAAATACCTTTATTCTTGTAGTGGTTGAAATTAACAGTGAGTTTTCAGCTTTTTGTTCTTGTTCTGACAACGAAGGGATCACCTTGGCATTCAAAAAAAATAATTGCTCTCTATCAGCTGGAAGACTCTGTTTATCTCCGGTGTAAACAATTTTTAGCAAGTTGTCGGTTCCAGATTTAATAATAAACAGCGGAGGGGTAACAATAAAATCCTTAATTTTTTTATCATTCTTATCAGTAATCCAAGATTGAACCAAATAGTTCCCCTTTTCATCTGTATTATATATTTTTAAAGTCACCTGTTCTTTTGATGTTGGATACACTAAACGAGTAGCTCCCAGAGAAACACCTCCAGCATAAGATTGCTGACAGATAAATGTTGAAATAAAGATTATGAACCATTTTTTGAACATCAAATTTTTCTCAAAAAGAATCAATGATTGGCCATTAATTTTGGCCAATCATTGATAGCGAAAAACAATTAATTATATGTCAACTGAAAGTTTGCCACTGACTGAACCTTACCAGCACTTACAGACGCTGCTGTGGACATATAATCAACAGAAAGCGGAATAGTTGTGGTACCCGTTAAATTAACTTTCGAACTTAATTCACCAAGATTCAATGCCGCCCCGTCCGGTCCATACAACTGTAGACCAACGTTCTGTGCAGAGCCGGCACCTGCCGTATTTGCTAGCAGATTAGGATTGCCATCCATAGCTTGACCACTAAATGTAACCTGCACTGTTTCACGAATAGATGTGTCACAGTCGACAAGGCTAAGATCGAAAGCTTTTTTTGCATTACCTGCTTGATTTGCTGCTGTAAAAGCAGTTGCGCGAACGGTATCCAATGTTACAATTTTATCTGTTTCTTCGCTTGATACCGCACAAGCTCCTGATGTCACCTCACCATTAAATGTGACTTTTCCACCGTTAACGGTCAGTGGTACTACTGGTGCTGGTTCTTCTGCAAAAGCAAAATGGCTAATTACAAACGATGCCAAAACTGAAAGTACGGCTTTCTTCTGATTAAATTTCATATCCATTCCTTAATTTAAATAAACTATTATAGATCACGCACTTTTATTCTCTCAAAATCCGCTGCAAGGCCATTTTCTAACTCAGCCAGAAAATTCTACACACATGCCATTCATGAGTACGTTATAAACATTTTATTTTCGAGAGCAGAAAAATACTATCTTGCTCAGACAGTCATATCAAGGGGGGGCGACGTTAAAAATATTAGTAATACACTTTAAAACTCAGGGTATTCTTAAAAAAAGCAAGTTGTGGCAATTATTAATTTTAAGATAAATCTAGTAAATGCATTAACAACAACTAGATAATTCGGTCTTTATGTTAATTTTATTTTAGGAAATATCTAACATCACTGTTTTTATACTGACCATATGTTTCATCCCCAAAAAAAATAAAAAAAATTTTTTTTAGATGGCTGATACCTATTTTTAGGGAGTCTTATTTCCCATACCTCATGCCTGATAATAAAAAAAAATCATATAAATAAGATTATTATTAAAATATATTATATACATCATTAATGAGACGAAAAAAATCGGCAAGGGGTTAGCCTTGCCGATTTTTTATACATATCCCTTGCTCTTACCTATCCATAATCTAACAAACTCATATGTTGTAACTTGACACGATATTCTAAGATGTTGCTTACACTATACTTAGCCATTGCAGATCTAAGATGTGAACTAACCGTTTTAGCGTTGATACCTATCACAGTTGCTATCTGTTGTTGATTTAAACCTTTTTTAAGGAGTTCACTTACTTTTTTCTCCTTACTCGTCAGACATACATACTTTTTCTTTTCGAAAAGATTTTTGCGACTACATTCTGAACCAAATATAATCTGACTAAATATTTCTGATACCTCATCTATAGCTATATCATCATTTATAAATAAAGTATTGTCGTATCCCTTCATACCTCTAATTATATGAGACATATTTTCGCTGCATAATACAATCACTACATCATTATTTGGAGATTGCTCCCTAATCGGCATTTTTTCAAATATACTTTTAGATGAAAGCACAACAATATCTGCAAGAAAATAATTTGCATTATCTTTCATGTAACTCAGTTTTTTGAGTTTATTTTTAGGTGCTTTTGAAATATATAATTTATCTAATATTTCAACTAGACCTTTTCTGTAATATACGTCTTTACAATAGATAGAAAACAAAACATTCCCATAAGCTAACATACTTTCATCCATTCATGCTTTTAGCATCAAACCAGAGCTAAGTTATATTTTTCTATCAATCCTTTAAAAGGATAGCAAGATAGTAAATTTCACATTTTTTCGCTTTAAAATGCGTTTATTCCTAAACCTATAGTATTCTCAAAAATTAGATTATTGCGCTAATCAATTAGGATTATCCCCAATCAAGGATATCACCACTCATTGATTTTATTGAAAAAAAACATTAAACACACATAACCATAGTGAGAATAGTCTATGGTTACGTGTTACAATTTCACTATGAAATAAGTTATTTATGTAATCAAAAAGGACATTTATTAGGCCTCATTTCACTGAGATTGATAGGAAAAAACATAACAAAAATTTATTTGTTATGAAGTAGATGCCACTTTCACATCTATAAGCTAGCTGCGAAATTGCTAAGATGTTCCCTTCAAGTCTTTATTATCATCATTTATTTCTGCCGCTTCTACCCGTTCATTTATAGAGAATTATTAACATCAACACTAATCCATACATCGCTTAGGAAATCTAGCGCTGCATACATCAAGCACAAGTCACTGCTTGTGAAATACTGAATATTAAATGCATATATTATTTCGGGGGGATACTAGCGCTCTATATCTAAACAAATATCAAACAGTACGATATAGTTTAAAAAAAACTAAAATATTTATAAATTGCAGATATACATGCACAATTATAGACATAAATAAATAAAAACCATTAATAATGCGCCAAATATAATATGCATTATAATAGTAACGTCAGATACTTCATGGTTTGCGTAATGATCATCATTCACTTTGCAAATTTGCTGTCTGTTACTCAAATTACTCCATGATTCAACGTCCACAATATAATCTATCTGCCTACTCCATATAAAACTTAACAATCGACGTCGCTACGCGAAAAATTGCTATGATGCGGGTAAATCTACTCGCAAATTTTGCGTAGAGCGATCTCTAAGAAGTCTACATCCCGCTTATAGCACTGATTAATACAAGAATATTGATAGGCGAAATCTATAAAAAATCTAAAATCTATAATGATAAGGTTAACATTAGTGATTTGTACTATTAGAAGCCCCCCTTGACGCTCTGCAAGCATCCGTATGTTGACTTAGTTGCGCCTCCCAGATGTATCTACATAACAGGCTCACCCCTAGTCAATATATTATGTATTTATGCCAAAATTGCATTTTTTCTATGATTAAATATTATTAATAAACACCCAATTATTGCATTTTATTATGCTTGGTATTACTTTTCGGCTGCCAATTTGAGAGGTTTATGAGTGTGGATTAGCATTTTGCTCACGATAGCAGTATCTAGATTTCACTACTGCATATTTGGGAAAATAAATAGTAACTATAGACAGTCACAATAACGCTATGGACGGCCATATCATGCAGCTAATCGGCATTTATCTGTATAACTGAAGCTTTCTTTTTCCTAAAATATGTATTCTATCCTTCATGTATACCGCTTCGTAACTTGCCCGTGGCTCAATGCAGTCTATCGTTAAGGATTACAGCTAAGATAAGAAAGGGGAAGTGTGTACATTCACTGTATATCTATCACTTTGATCACTTTGATTTAAGTTTGTTTAAGTAGGATTATAGATAATTCTAACCATCCGTTAATAAACATACTATTTTTTATAGTGTAAGAAATACCTATAAAAGGTTAGATAGATAACATTTTTAATTTTTTGGATAAAATAAATTGTATCGCAGCCATATATTCACTAGGGCACTAACGAGTAAATCATTCATTGGATAAGCTTAGTGTATATTTATTGTTTAAATATCATGCGTTAGTATCATAAAATGCTTTGATATAATGTGGACTGCAAAGATGAAGATACTTTCAAGTTTAGCAATCGTTTTACCAGTGATGGTAGTAGGATGGATGATCCTTATTTTTAGTTTCATCAGCATGTACAGCTTTCCCGATCATATCTATACATATGATTCTGGTAATCAGCCTAGGCTATCACAGCTTATGATGCAGATTGCCGTCCCTAAGAAAATCCCTAAATATATCAAGTGCTGCGGATACAGTAATGGTGCTGTTATTGTTGGTGATGCTCGCCCAGTATCAACTCAGTTGGTTGTTTCCAGCATAAGATAAGTTATGCGCAGAAAATTTAAAGTAAAATAGTCATAGATATCCATTTTTAATAGTAAACTCGTCTTGCATGAGTCAAACCAGTTGCACCTGATATACGAAAGCAGTCATTAAACGCTGTACCTAATGCTCAGTCTCCATAAGTTTAGAGGCTATAATTCATTTGCAGACCGCTCCACTGACGCTACCAAAGCGCTAATATATACAACGTACCACGTTAAAGTTTAAATTTGTTCGGTACTTGTTTGTCTTAGCTACATGGGGTGGAGTTTGTGATATGACTCTTTTACTATTGGGTAATGAAATAATTCGCTTATAAGAATAAAAAGCATAACTGTAAATAATCAATATCTTTAACTAATTCCTTTTTGCATGTGGAGTTAAAATCACTAGCGGGCATCCTCAGTGCATCCTTATTGCCTTTGCTGATTTTCATAATCACAAATATGAAAAAACCTCAACTGCTGGAGCAACTGAGGTCATCAGTAATAGTTAACGGGTTACAGTTGTTATTACTTGACCCTCGCTATCCCCGTACCATCCCCGTACCATCCCCAATATTGCCCAAATCCATTATTCCACATACTTGTCTGCCAATAGGAACCAAAACCATAGTCCCACCCTGCAATTGGCTGTATTAATTCTATTATATGCCAGATTTGGTAACCTTCAATATTTATTGTTACAATTTTATATGCAGTTTTACCGATAGTTCCATTCTCACTGCGAGTCAAAGTACCTAACACAGTGACAAGATGATTTCTGAAGTTTACTGGATCTAAGAATGTATTACTTTTAGCAATAATCCTTCCTTCATATTGTTTATTAATTTCATGCTTTGCATTTGTATCTAGTGGCAAAACAGCTATCTCAAGCAATGTTTTATTATCTTTATTAATGACATTTACAACTGTACCTCCAAATCGAACATACTGGCCTTCGTATAGATTTAGGGCACTGTGAACTGATACAAAGCTCTTTTGTAATATGGGACTATTATTGCCCTCAATGCTTTGAGGTATTGAATTACACCCACCTAAGACAAATATACTGCTTACTAGCATAGCTAAGATAGTACGGTTTGTTTTTTTCGCATTTTGTTTTTTTAATATTGGCATCATAAAGCGCCCCCGCACAGGCAAATAACACCGCTACGAGAAGCCCCTGTTTCCTTTTTGGATGCGGGGGCTTTTTGCTTTTATACCGCTTAATAAGGAAACACATCATGTGATTAGCCGGCCGTTTTGGTGCGGTGAATCAAATCCGCCGCGACCGCCCATTAACCCATGAAGAACTGATGCAGGAGGTGCCCAGCGTCTTTGGTAATGAAAAACACACCTCTCGAAGCGACAAGTACACGTTTATCCCGACTATTACCTTGTGAAGAATCTACAGCCTGGAGGGTTTGAGCCGTTCTTTGCCAGTCAATCTCGGGGACGTGACCTAAGCCGTCGCGAGCATACCAAGCATTTGCTGCGCCTGCGTAAATTAGGGCAAATTACGGGTCAGCAGGTCCCCGAAATCATCATCCTCAATTCGCACAGTGGCGAGTCTAGTTTTCAGCTTTTACCGGGATACTTTAGAAGCGTCTGTACCAACAGTCTCGTCTGTGGGCAGTCGTTGGGTGAAATCCGTGTTCCGCGCCGTGGCAACGTGGCGGAAAAAGTCATTGAGGGCGCTTATGAGGTGTTGGGTGTCTTTGATCTGGTGGAGGAAAAACGTGAAACCATGCAGTCGCTGCTGTTACCCCTACCCAAACAACAGGCACTGGCGCATGCCGCACTAACCTACCGTTTTGGAGAAGAACATCACCCCATTACGCCGTCTCAGATACTCATGCTTCGCTGCCATGAAGACCAGCGTGATGACCTGTGGACCGTGTATATCACCCACGGCAAATACAGCGGGGTAATACGATGAACTATCCCTGACCATAGAAGCCGATGCCGTCAATATGCTGGCCCTCAACATGGGCCGAATCGCCGTAGACATTTATGGTATCGACCTGTCTGCCCTTATCGAGGCTACCGATGTGATTTGTTCCACCAGCATTGAACGCATTGTCACCGGACGTAATGCTGTGCTGGCGAAGATTGAAGCGTTGCTCCACCTGCTTAACTATATCCCAACACTGACTCGCAGTATCGGCGGCAAAATTGCCCTTGACTGGGCCATGAAGCAAGATTTTCGCTGCGGCTGCTGGCTAATGGAAAAACTAGCCACCGCGATGAAAGTCATCACCCGCAATCTCGATCGCAGTATATGGCGGGATCTGATGAAGCGCTCAGGGAGGATGCTGTCGATTATGGACGCACAGGCGCGTGAACAGTGGTACAACAGTCTGGAAAAGGATGATATTCCGGCGATTAGCGAAGAGAATATTCTTAGCACCTTTGAGCAACTTCATCAGAGCAAAGATGACGTATTTGAGCGTGGCGTCATCAACGTGTTTAAAGGCCTGAGCAGGGATTTTAAGACGAACAGCCCCTATAAATTTGGCAAGAAAATCATTGTGACGGGGCTGGTCAAATGTGACCGGTAGGGATTTGGGCTTAGCAGGGACTGGCTGCGGGATCGGTTAGCCGATCTTGGACGAATGCTGATGATCCTTGATGGCAAGCCCATACCGGACAACGGCGCCGACGTGACTCATCGTCTTGATGATCATATCCACGAGAACAGGAGCAGCCAGTAGTACGAAGATGAAATGTTTAAGATAAAGTACTTTCAGAAGGGAACGGCGCACATCACGTTCAAACGAGCAGAGCTGGTTGATAAGCTGAATGATATCATTGCTAGACACTATCCGGGGATGCTAGCAGGTGAGTAGTGTTGATTTTTGTCGATACAAGCCGCTTACACCAGCAGTTACATGAAAAAATTCATTCATGTAAACTAACCAGAACTTTTATATAAATACTTGATTTAATGGTGCCGATAATAGGAGTCGAACCTACGACCTTCGCATTACGAATTCTAAGAACCACATTATAAACCAGTAACTTACAGCACCACACGGCGCTCACACGTCCCAATGCACGGAAAGTTACGGTAACTGACTGAAGGCAACCTTTGGTCACCAGTCCCAAATCTGTCCCAGAGAATTACCGCAGGCCACCACGATGGTGATCTGCGATATCGCTCTCTCACATACACGGGTTATCATCAAACTCGCTCATCGACATGTCATTGACGACATACGTCACAACGCCGAATATCTCAAATCCCGTTTCTTCATCTGTAAACGTCACGTCATCGTAATTTTCTAGTTTAGCTAAACAAGGCACTGGCATCGTCAGTAGTCGGCGCAATACGAACTCGCCGCACACTTCCGCGACCACAACGCTTCCATGAACCGGTCTCTTCAAGCTATCGATTACAAGCAACGCATCTTTTAGCAATCCAGCGCTCGGGCAATAGTCCGGACACTTCATGAAGTATGTCGATGCTGGATTCTTGACGAACTGCTCATCAAGGCTGATTGGTTTTTCAACATAGTCTGCTGCTGGGGATGGAAAGGCCATGGGTCACCTCGACAATTACTGTTTATGTATACAGTATATTTTCAAGAATGGCAGTTGTGAAGGGCTGCAAAGCCTGTGGCATAGACCGAGTAGTTGATTTCCATGATTGCTAAGGAGAAATATTTTATAGAAGGTCTACACATAAGCCAGATCAATAGCTGATCAGAAGCTTCTCAAGTGCTACACTATCCGAGTCTGTTTTCGTCACGGTTAACTGACAAACAGGGCCCCGGCTATGAGAGTAGTTGGGGCCTTGCCATATTGGTGGATGGTGTTATGTGTACTTATCAGTAAAAACAAGCATATATCATTATCTTGGTAATCATTTTCATGGTGAATTGCAATGCCGCTTTATAACTACCCATTGTCTTTCTTTTGCATCTATTTGGTCATGCTTGCTGTACCAATAATGGCAACATCTATTTTCATTAGAAAGTCTACAGATCAGGGCAAAATTCAGTACATTGAAGGACTCAGGGGTTTTGCATGTATCGCCGTTTTCATCAACCACTCTGCTTACGCCATTGGTGATATGTTGATAAAAACTAAGAATATTGATTACTCTAACTTTTATCTTTTCAGCCAATCTGGTGCCTTGGGTGTTCAGATATTTTTTTGCATAACTGGATTTCTGTTCTCTTCAAAAATACTTTCAAATAATAAAATTGACTTTACATCATTTTACGCAAAAAGAATAAAGAGATTAGTTCCATTATATCTATTTACCGCTACTTTAATATCTGTAATATATTTTTCACAGATGTTAGGAAAATTAGATTTCCCTTTATTTGTCACTCAATTGCTTAAAATATTTGGGTTTGGCTTTTTTGGAACTGAGCTATACTGGGGCGCACATAGAGATGCTACTTTAAATATAGTATTGTGGACACTCCCATATGAGTGGAAGTTTTATGCATCTATCCCATTCTTAGCGACTGCTCTCTATACTAAAAAATTCAAGTACATGGTAATTGCTTTTGGGTGCTTTGTATTGATCAACGATTTCTATGAAGATAAAGTGTTGTGGTCGTACTTTGTAGCTGGGGCTCTTTGCGCAAAAATAAAAGAAATAAACATAGAAAAAATATCACTTAGAGCAGTTATATATATGATTTTTGCGTTTTTGTTTTATATGTCATTCTATTTCGATGTAAAACAATATAGCTTTTATCGATTTATCATGATATCACTTATGTTTGCGTCTTGCGTTGTGCTAAAACCAAGGTTATTAAGCATTCCGTCTATCGCTTTCTTAGGGGAAATTAGCTATAGCATTTACTTACTGCATCAACCAGTGCTGCATGTATTTTACAGAATAGCCTCTAAGTTTGTTAATTTGTCTGAAACAAACACAACTCAGTTAATAATATACTCTGTGATTTGTCTTTCAATAACGATCTTAGCATCTGCATTTACTTATAAACACATAGAGTGCAGGTTTAACAAGTAGTCACAGTCTCTACAGCCACTATGTAAAAGTGGCTGTAGATTGCTATTTAATCTCTATGTTACATGATACAGAAATAGCCCTTGCAGATCCGTTAGATACATCTGTCCATCTAGCATATCTTGTTGAACCGTCAATGAATGTTAATAAAAACTTGGCGGTGTTTGCAGAGGTCACTTCAACATAAACATCATATAGTTGTTTTGATGTATTTGCGGTTGCATAAAAGAAAGCATCAAGCCCCCCCTTAACTGCCCCTCCAAATCCATTTCTCACTCCATACATAGGAGCAATATTAACAATTACATCGCTTGATGCTGATGATGTGGCTGTTATTGTTGTCTTAATGGAAAAGTTTAATGTGTTATACCAGATTCCAGAAGATAGCGTTTGTGATGAAATAGTAACCCCACTCGCAGGGGCAAAAGTAGCTCCTGATGTTGAGCTTATTCCGGCACCATTACGCATCAATTGTGCGTATCCATATCCAAGAATATGATTTAAAGCTATTCCAGAGTTATTTTCAAATGATACCCATATGTCAGTTGCATATGTAGGATTGCTTACAGATAGGTCTTTATACGTTACATCTTGTGATGAGGCTATTACTGGTAGTGTGCTTTTTACTACCGCATCATTCTTAGAGCATGAGACGAGTACTCCATCAAAACTGGTATCCCACGCATCATTTATCAGACCTACCCCACCATTAGATCTAGATGGAACTGAGCTAGAATCTCTTCTTACTGGAGTATCCAAAATTAGGTTAGTGTAGGTAGAAAACCCTCCGTTTTCAGTCACCCACAAACCCACGTGCATTTTACCCATTAATCCAACACGTTCATCGATAGTGTTTCCCCAAGAGTGAAATTTATCTAAGCTATTACCACTCCTATTCATTTTACCGCCGTATGCGTAACCAACAGGGGAAATTTCAGAATACCAAGTATCTGTAGTGTTACTGTTTAACCCTATTGATTGATCCCCTCTAGCATTGGACACAACCATAGTGAATTTGCTAACTTTCCCTTCATAGCAAAATTCATCGTAATAACCACCATTGTTGAACCCAATAATTGCCCCACCTTCATACGTATATCCGTAGCAATGCCGAACACATACACCAATTGCATTCACGCCGACTGTGTAGTCAGATGCTTCCAAGCGCAGACCATAGCAGTTCGTCTTGTTAGCTCGCGTGAAATGGTCGGTATTATCGTATACAGGCGTATCAGCACCGCCATCCATGATGTACCCATAGGTTGCAGTCAGCCCAGCGGGTACAATTGCTCGATGCTCATTCCAGTACACCGTCACCTTTGGCTTATGCATGATCGGGATTGCGCTGAAAGTGATGTCCTCATTCACATACAGGACGCCGCCGCCATTTTCTGACATCTCAGTCATAGCAGCATTAAAGCCATCCTCACCCTCACCCCACCCGCGAACGTCTCCTTCATCTCTCCAGCGTGCAATCTGCAATTCTGGGTACTTCGTTGCACCATCCGGATCAGATATCTGCCCTCTCAGTGTCGAATCACCCACGCTCAGCCATTTACCGGCACCAATGCCGCCTGTTGAGTCTGGCGTTGATGCTGCGGGAACAACTTTGGGAAATGCACCATCCCAGCGGTAGTACTCGCCAGTGGCTTCAAGCCTCAAAACTTGGTTCGGTAGGGTTAACGTATTGCCGTCTTCAAATGAGTCCATCGTGATATAGCCAAATGAGGCCATAGCTTCTTTCGATAGTTGGCTAATACCTTCAATTGTATAGTGCTTATTCCCAACGCGATCTGTATATGACAATTCAGATGATGTTACGAACTCATCAATTTTCCCTGCGTTAAACTTAATGTCGCGTAGTGATTCACTTGGTACTGGCAGATTGGTTGGTGTAGTAGCCATAATTTTTCCATAAAAAAACCCAGCGCTAAGGCTGGGCTATTGAGAGTTGGTGTTGGTTAGACGTTATAGTCTGGTTTAGCGTCGAAATACTCGTCACACGTCAGTGAAAACGTGCCGTCAGAGTTGGGTTTCTTATCTGATACTCGCCAGCGCATGGCCTCCATTTCTGCGGTTGTCGCGATGACATAGCGAGATGGTGATTGAACGTTATAGCCGTCGAAAATATTGAGGGTGATATTCGGTACCGCGGCGGTGAATCCAAACTTGGTATCGGTACGTGGATAAGCTCTGATTTTGTCCGTAGAGTTGCCTATCGAGTCAGTCACCCTGACATACATGTCGCCAGCAAAGTTAATCTGCTCGCTCGTATCAAAGTCATTGCCGTTCCGCGCGACGATGTAACCTGCTTGCTGGTTTGTGTCGTAAGTATCAGCGACAACTATCATCTCTCCTGGCGAAACATACTCACCATCGGCCAGTGTCTTCATGTTCATCTTCATGCGTGAGCTGACCAACCGGTTAACTTCCAGCAGAGCCCTATCTCTGGCTTGGTACTCGTTGCGGCAACCACTAAGGGATATTTTCATCGGCGATGATGCCGCTTGCTCAATAATTCCCGTGTCCGTAATGCGATACCGGATATAGGTCTTCTTGTTTGTTTTTGGACTGACATACTCGATTTCTACACCGTCGTATCCTCCGGGCATTGTCATGTCATAACTGATTTTGTACTCATCAGCGACGATGTTTGCTCTGTTGAATACAGCAGACGGGAACTCTTTGCGCTCATCCCGTGCGAACGTCAGAACGCCATCATCCCAGTACGCGATCACTCGGGCAGCGTTGCAGATAGTTTCGACGCGGTTACCAAGGGAAATATCTTCATCGTCAAACGTATAGTCGAAGTATCCCAATAGCGGATCCGGCAATGACTGATAGATGCTGTAGAGCTCGT
>Ga0308156_1001361_pt1 | contig 29568 bp, 29 predicted proteins | sample PhyAR2_FD_201041 | JGI IMG/M metagenome (GOLD analysis project Ga0308156, IMG submission 201041) | Phyllosphere microbial communities from UC Gill Tract Community Farm, Albany, California, United States - DLSL A.R2 | ecosystem: Host-associated > Plants > Phyllosphere > Unclassified | place: USA... | reverse complement strand
GCACGGTGCCGCCGCTGGCCTTGGCCTTCTCGATCGAGGCCAGGAACTGCTGCACGGCGCCGTCGCTGTTGAGAGGGCCCATCAGGTTGGCCGGGTCGGTCGGATCGCCGATCTTGCCTTCCACCTGCTTGTACGCCTTGATCAGCGTGGCCAGCACGTCGTCATGGATGGATTCGTGCACGATCAGCCGGCGCGTGGTGGTGCAGCGCTGGCCGGCGGTGCCGACCGCGCCGAACACGATGCCCGGGATCGCCAGCTTCAGATCGGCGGTTTCGTCCAGGATGATGGCGTTGTTGCCGCCCAGCTCCAGCAGGCAGCGGCCCAGGCGGTGGGCGACCTTTTCGGCGACCTGGCGGCCCACCTGGGTGGAGCCGGTGAAGCTGATCAGCGGCACGCGTTTGTCGGCCACCATCTTCTGCGACAGCTCGGTGCCGGCATCGTTGATCAGGAAGAACAGGTCCGGGAAGCCCCCTTCGCGCAGCGCCTCATTGCAGATGCGCATCGAAGCGATCGCGGTCAGTGGGGTCTTGTTGGACGGCTTCCACAGGCAGATGTCGCCGCAGATCGTGGCCAGGAACGAGTTCCAGGCCCACACCGCGACCGGGAAGTTGAACGCACTGATGATGCCGACCAGGCCCAGCGGCTGGTACTGCTCATACATGCGGTGGCCCGGGCGCTCGGAATGCATGGTGTAGCCATAGAGCATGCGGCTCTGGCCCACGGCGAAATCGGCGATGTCGATCATCTCCTGCACTTCGCCATCGCCCTCGGGCTTGCTCTTGCCCATTTCCAGCGCGACCAGGGAGCCCAGGGCGTCCTTGTTGGCGCGCAGGGCTTCGCCACACAGGCGCACGGCTTCGCCACGGCGCGGGGCCGGGGTGGTGCGCCAGACCTTGAAGGCCTCCTGGGCGCGGGCGACGATGGTTTCGTAGTCGGCGTCGGTGGTCGCGTAGACCTTGGCGATGGCTTCGCCGGTGGTCGGGTTCACCGGGGTAATCACACCGGCATCGGTGGCCGAGGACCACTCGCCGTTGCCAAGGTAGGTGCCAGCGTTGGTCGCGTCGAGGCCGAGGGCCTTGAGCAGGTCAGAGGACATGCAAACTCCTGTTGCGTTGCGTTTGTAAGGCGCTGGCCGCTGGCAGGGTGGGGGGCGGCAAGCTGAACCCCGAATGGTAACAGAGGGGGGCATTGCCTTATCTGGCCGTGCAGCGCACGTCGGGGGCGCCGGCCAGCCTCGCGGTGGCCGGCGCCCCAGATTCATATTTGCATTGCCTCAGGGAGGGTGGCGTCCGGGCCGCCCTCCCATGCTTCACGCCGCCTGGGTGGAGGCGTCTGCGTGAACGTGATGCGGGGACCAGCTTGGTTGATCACGGTGCCAACGCCACGCACTCTCGATGATCGGCGCCAGCTCGGTCCAACGTGGCGCCCAGCCGAGGAGCTCGCGCGCCTTAGTGCTGGAAGCTACCAGTCGCGCAGGATCGCCATCGCGGCGTGGCGCGACGTCGTACGGGATAGCAACACCCGATACGGAGGCAGCCGTCGCAATCACGTCGTGGACGGAGAAGCCTTGGCCGTTGCCCAGATTGAAGGTGTGTGCACCTTCGTGGCGCTCCATGAACCCCAGTGCCAGTGCATGTGCCTGAGCAAGGTCCTGGACGTGGACATAGTCCCGTACGCAGGTGCCGTCGGAGGTGTCGTAGTCATTACCGAAGATCTTCAGTGACGGCCCCTGTCCTAGCGCTGCCCGCAGGACGTTCGGGATCAGATGTGTCTCGCAGGCGTGGGCTTCGCCTATGCCATGGTCGGGCAGGGCGCCTGCGGCATTGAAGTAACGTAGGGCCACCGAGCGTAGGCCGTAGGCGTGCGCCGCATCTGCCAGGAAGCGCTCTGCCATGAGCTTGCTGGCGCCGTAAGGATTGATCGGCGCCTTTGGGTGCTCTTCGTCGATCACGTCTGAAACCGGGTTGCCGAAGACAGCTGCGGTCGACGAAAACACTAGCTTGTTTACCTCGTGACGGCGCATGGCTTCGAGGAGGTTGAGCGTGCCGGTGACGTTGTTGGCGTAGTAGGCGTAGGGCTCGGCGACCGACTCGCCTACAAGCGACTTGGCACAGAAGTGCATCACCGCGTCGAAGCTGCGCCCGTGAAAGGCGCGTTCCAACGCGGCTGGGTCCAACAGATCCGCCTCGATCAGGTCGCCCCAACGGACGGCGCCTCTGTGGCCGGTGGAAAGGTTGTCGAGCACGGTGACCGTGTGGCCATGCTCGGCGAGCCATTGAGCCATATGGCTGCCGATGTAGCCGGCGCCGCCGCAGATGAGGATGTTGGACGAATTCATGGGCGCAACTCTAGGGGGCAGCGACGGTTGAATGAAAGCCCTGTTCGATGCTACGGGGCAGATGCAGAAGAAGCAGTGCTGGCGCCGTCGACGATGTCCCGCCAGCTATGCCAGGACTTTGACTCGCAAGAGGTAGCGGCGACGCGACCATCTATGTCATTGTTTTTTCTAGTGTCATGAACCAGTTCAGTTAGATGCGCGGTCATTTTCGTGAGAAATCTGTAAGATTGGTGTCGTTTAGTGAACATAAATTCGCTCGAGGTCTTGCGGAACGACGGGGAGGTCGATTGCGCAGGCAGGAACGGGGAACCGTTTCAGCGGGCATTCCTGATGGAGAAGTTGCCTTTGCTACATGGATCCGTAGAACAGTCGCCCGCGCGGCTTGGACGCCCGCGCGTGACAGCCGAGGCGCGCGCTGCACTAGATGTGGGGCTGCGGGTGGGGGATCTGCTGCTGGTGCCAAGCGCTGCGGTGTTGACCCATATCGCAACGTTCGGCTGGCTTCCGCCGACGCACCCGCAGCGGGTGGTGTTCGGGGCGGTGCTGCTGTGCACCCTGGTTTGTTTTGGCTTCGCGCCGGTCTATCGAGAGTGGCGCAACCGCGGCCTTCTCGCCGATCTGTGGACCCTGTTCCTTGCCTGGACGGGTGTGTTCGCCCTGTTCTCCATGTACTCGGTTCTGATCGACATGGCCGATACGGTGCCTGCATCCTGGCTGGTCGGCTGGTACTCGTCTGGCCTGCTTGCCATGAGCGCCACCCGTAGCGCCATCCGCTTCCGGCTGCACCGGTTGCGGGAGAGGGGGCTGGATCGTCAGCGCGTCCTCCTGGTTGGCCTGCGTGCGCCGGCATTGAAAGTGCATCGCCTACTGCGAAGTCGCCCGGAGATCGGCAAGGAAGTTATTGGTTACTTTGCCGGTCCTGATGACATCGCACTCCGTCGCGAAGGCGCGGACGCGCCGAAGCGTTTGGGTGATTTGGATGGCCTTGAAGCCTATCTCGAAGCCCATCGCGGCCAGATCGAGCAGATCTGGGTGTCGCTTCCGCTGGGGGGGCGTGCGCAGCTGAAAGACGTACTCCGGTTGCTGGAGCGCTATCCCGTGCAGGTGCGGCTCGTGCCGGATATCACTGGCTTGGGGGCGCTCAATCCAGGCGTGCATCAGGTCGGTACCGTGCCAATGGTCGGTGTGCGCCAAGGCGTGGTGGAGCCGCGGTTCCTCATCATCAAGCGAATTGAGGACCTACTGGTCGCTAGCATTGCAGTTGTTCTGCTGTCGCCGTTGTTGGTCGCCTTGGCTCTTGGCGTCAAGCTGAGCTCGCCTGGGCCGATATTGTTCCGGCAGCGGCGCCATGGGCTGGATGGCAAAGAATTCTGGATGCTCAAGTTCCGCTCGATGCGTGTGCATGCCGAAGCACCGGGCAAGATCACGCAGGCCACTCGCAACGATCCACGGGTCACCCGTTTCGGCGCGTTCCTGCGTCGCAGCAGCCTTGATGAGTTGCCGCAGTTTTTCAATGTGCTGGGTGGAAGCATGTCGGTAGTTGGCCCGAGGCCGCATGCGATTCAGCACAACAATCATTATGAGCGGCTGATCGAGCGCTATATGCATCGCCACTACGTCAAGCCGGGCATCACTGGATGGGCTCAGGTCCACGGGCTACGGGGGGAGACGCCCCAGCTGCGGCAGATGAAGAAGCGTGTTCAGTACGACATCGACTACATCCGGCGATGGAGTCCAATGCTGGATGTGCGGATCATTGGGCTGACGGTGTTGAAGGTCTTAGGGCAACGCTCAGCCTACTGAGGAGCTAGGGAAAGCGTTCGAAAATGAGCGACCTGCGTCTCACTTCGTCGCTTTGACGTTGTGTCCATGAGATTCGTCCCAAGGCGCAAAAGCCAAGCCCAAGGACGATGGGTTATTCTGTTCGATTGGATGCACGACTCTCGGAGAAGGTCACGATGAGTCGGCCATGTCGGACGCAACAAGGTTGAAATGCAGTGTTCAAGAACATTCTGTTTGTTTGTATTGGCAACATCTGTCGCAGCCCCTCGGCGGAGGTGATGATGCGGCACGCGCTTCTTGGCAGAGAGGTGGGGGTTTCTTCCGCTGGTTTGGCTGCTCTTGTTGGTCATGGGATCGATGCGACAGCACAGGAGCTGCTCGTGGACCATGCGCTTGATGGCGCAGGGCATCGGGCGCGGCAGGTTACACCAAAAATTCTCTCGGGTGCTGATCTCATACTCGTAATGGAGAAAAAGCACCTCAGGCGTATCAGTGAAATCGCGCCGGAATCCTCTGGGAAAACTTTCCTGCTGGGCAAGTGGCGGGAAGACCTCGAGATTCCTGATCCTTATCGGCAACAGCGTCCGGCATTCGAACATGTCTACAGGTTAATGGCAGACAGTGTCAGTGCGTGGAAGCGCTACATCTGATCTTTAGTATCCACTACTAGCGACAGAAAGCTCTGTCGCATTCTTATAAATTCATAGCAGCGATTCATATGACAAGCCAAGAACCCCTAGCTGTTTCGTCCGACAAAGCCGATGAGATCGACCTGCGTCAGCTACTGGGTACGCTGATCGACCATAAGTGGTGGGTGATCGGCATTACAAGTGCATTCTTTGCAACTTCGCTTGCTTATGCGTTGCTGGCGACGCCGATCTATCGAGCAGACGCCATCATACAGGTAGAGTCGAAGGTTCCTACGCTCCCAGGCCTTTCAGCCTTGAGTCAATCTCTGGGTGTTACTGGTGGCTCGGCCGAGACGAGCACGGAAATCGCTTTGATCGCCTCAAGAGCAGTTGTGGGCGCCGCAGTAGATGAGCTCAGGCTTGATCTGCTTGTTGAGCCCAATCGATTCCCTTTGGTGGGAGACTATCTTGTTCGAAAGGCCGAGGCCCTGGGCGAAGATCATCTGTCTCCACCCTTGCTTGGAATGAACCGCTTCGGATGGGGTGGTGAGCGTCTTGATGTATTCCAATTGGAGGTGCCGGCCTCCATGCTCGGCAACGAAATGACGCTTGTCGTAGACGATAGCCAAGGGGGATACACCTTGTCCGATAGTACTGGGCAAGTGCTCCTGAGGGGGCAGGTAGGAGAGGTTTCTCGGGGTAAGGGGGTAGTGATCCAAGTAGCTCGTCTTCGCGCCTACCCAGGCATGCGTTTCAGCTTAACAAAACTTCGAAAGCTGAAGGTTGTCGGTGAACTGCAGAAGGAGGTCTCTGTTTCGGAGGCAGGAAAGGATTCAGGCATTCTCACTCTGACTTATGAGAATGCTGACCCCAATCTCGCGGGGGCTTTCCTGCAACAGGTCGCTCAGGCGTATGTGCGCCAGAACGTAGAAAGGAATTCCGCGGAGGCATCTGCGCAGCTAGCCTTCGTGAAAGAGCAGTTGCCTAACATTAGAGGGCAGGTCGACGCTGCTCAAAAAGCCCTCGCTGCCTATCAAACACGTGCCAACTCTGTCGATCTATCACTGCAGACTAAAGGACTCTTGGACCAAGAAGTTGCTGTCGAGACGAGCATCCAGCAGCTTCGCCTGCAGCAGGCTGAGATGGATAGAAAGTTCACCCGAGATCATCCTGCCTACCAGGCTCTCCTTCGACAGATTGGCGAGCTTCAGGGGAGAAAGGCGGGCTTCCAAGGCCAGGTTAAGCAACTTCCGGAGGCTCAGCAGGAGCTTCTGAAGCTGACGCGGGAGTTGAAAGTTGGTAATGAGATGTATACCGGAATGCTCAATCAAGCTCAGCAATTGGATGTCGCTCGAGCCGGCACTGTTGGCAATGTCAGAATTGTAGACGCTGCAGTCGTTGATGCTACGGCGCCCGTGAAGCCGAAGAAGTCGCTAATAGTGCTCGTCGGTACCTTCTTCGGCGCATTGCTTTCTTTCACTCTTATTCTATTAAAGCAGATGCTGAACCGCGGTGTAGAGGATCCTTCTCAGATCGAAGAGCTTGGGTTGCCGGTGTATGCCTCTATTCCAGTCAGTCCTAAGCAAGAAAGTGATTCTGTCCGCGGTGGATTTCGCGGTGACGGAAACCTGCATCTGCTCGCGGTCAAGGATCCGGCGGATCTCGCAGTTGAGGCTATTCGTAGCCTGCGTACCAGTCTCCACTTTGCGCGCCTCGAGTCGAAGAACAATTTGGTGCTTATATCCGGTTCGAGTCCTAATGCGGGAAAAACATTCGTTTCCTCCAACCTTGCAGCTGTAATCGCGCAGGCAGGCCAGCGGGTTCTCATCATCGACGCAGATATGCGGAAGGGTACGCTTCATAAGGCTCTTGGCGTCAGCCAAAGCCCTGGCCTTTCCGATGTGATGGTTGGTAGGGTTGAAGTCAAAGAGGCGACTCGCGAAGTCGAGGGGTTAGAGAACTTGCATGTGATCAGTCGGGGCGACGTACCCCCCAATCCATCCGAACTGCTTATGCACGAAAACTTCTCCCGTCTTCTCGCATCGGTTAGCAAGGAATACGATCTCGTAATTATTGATACGCCGCCGATCCTCGCTGTAACCGACGCTGCAATTATTGCCCATCATGTGGGGACGTGTCTGCTCGTTGCCCGATTTGGGTTGAATCAGCCCAAAGAGTTGGCGATCGCAAAAAAGCGATTCGAACAAAACAATGTGAGACTGAAAGGGGCGATATTCAATGCCGTTGAGAGGCGTGCGGCCGGTTATTATAGCTATGGCTACTACGAGTATAAATCGACTACATGAGTTGAGAGACGGTCAGGCAGGATAAAAGCCCCAGCCTTTCGGTGCAGTAATGCATAGAGCCAACTCTAAGTTCGATCAATGAGATAAGGTATGGGTAATAGAAATTACTTTGACTATGTTGTGCTTCTATTCATTTGGGGTACGGCTACTTCAGGTTTGGTCAAGTACGTGGGTCTTGTTATTGGTTTTCCCTACGTCCATCTCATGCCGAAGGGGATTTTGCTAGTAGCAGCTTTGATTCCTCTCCTTCTTTCGAAGTTTTCTCGTAGACAGTTCGCCGTACTTATCTTCTTATCTCTGTGGGGTGCATATTCAGTTCACAGGAATGGCGTGCCCCAGACCCTCATGGGGTTCTGGGTCCTTCTGCCATTCTTCTTTGGGATGATGTTCCCTACTGTTGTCCTGAGTGAAGTCGTGAAGAGGGGGCTGCTGTATGTCTTCCTGGTATCACTTGCATTTGAGCTCATAAACTATCTCACTCCTTTTCCTTGGGAGAGCATGGTAATTGATTACGGAGACTACTCTTCCACTGTGGGGCGTGCGTGGACCGATAACGGAGCACGAAGGCTCGCGGGTTTGAGTAGTTCGTCGATCGATCTTTCTCTTGTACTCGCTCTTTCGTCCCTTTTTATGGCCTCCAGGATCCGGTCGTCTGCTTGGAAGGTTGTCATTGTCTCGTTATCATTTTTCGCGATATATCTCACGACGATGAAGACCGCGGCCGCTGCGTACCTTCTCGCAGCAGTTCCTCTCATATGGGGCCGTCGTCCAGTGAGAATCTCCTGGTTTTGGGGTGCAGTTTTCGCCACCTTGGCTGGCACCCTGCTTCCAGTGTATGTCTACTCCGAGCCTGACGCAGCACGGGCACTTGTCGACGGCTTCCTGACTCTCCAGGCAAGGCTCCATGTAGTTTGGCCTGCTGTAATTGATTACACGCTACGGAGCTCACCGGGACTGCTTGGCCTAGGTATGGGCGGGCTGGGAGCGGCAATGCAGGTTGGAGGGCAGGCGATGCCTTATGGATTCGTCGATAACATGTACCTCTATGTAGTTGCATGCGGAGGCTTGCTTGGCGTCGCATTTATTTTCCTTCTTTGGCGGGCATTGCACAGGCTTTGCACGCGCAACGCGGCGGACTATTCCTTGGCTGGGGGGGGGGCGCTCGTCTTTATCGTAATCTATGGTGTCACACAGGTGTCTTTTGAGGCATCGATGAGTTCGCTGTTCCTTGGTGCGCTGGTTGGTGGGCATGCATTCTCCCGAAAGGAGAGGCAGCTCAAGCTTGGAGTTTCACCGCAATGACGTCTGCTGAGAGTTTACTAATGGAAGGTAATATTATGGATAGTCAATCTGAGTGTGTCGCCGTATTCCGGCACGAGTTATTCAAGCACTCTGAAACTTTCATTGCGGAGCAGGCTGAGTCAGTTCCAGGTTGGCGTCCATTCTTCATCGGCCGTAGCAGGGCCGCTGATGGGAAGGAAGCCGCGTCTTTCGCGAGCTGGACTGACTGTGCCAATCGTCCTGGTCTTCTTCACAGGATTCACCAAGTCGCAACTCGGAGCTCGCGTCCCTATGAGGCGGCAATCAGGTCCAGCGGTGCCAAGCTGATCCATGCTCACTTCGGCGTCGAAGGTGTATACGCCCTGCCCATCGCGAAGGCGCTACGTCTTCCGCTGATTACGACGTTCCACGGGTTCGATGCCACGACTAGTGGGCGTAACCTTTTGTTTTCAGGTAAGCCTTCGTGGTTGAACTACCTGCGTCACCGTTCAACGCTTGCGCGACGAGGCGACCTCTTTCTCTGTGTGTCTGATCATATCCGAAGGAAAGTCGTGGCCCTCGGTTTTCCCGAGCACAAGACTCATACTCATTACATAGGTGTCGATGTAGATAAGTTTGGCTTCGATAGAGAGTGTCAGCCGGGTCGCCAGTTTATACTTCACGTTGGCAGGCTCGTGGAGAAAAAGGGGGCCGTTGACTTGGTGCGTGCGTTCTCCAAGATCGCCGACAGGTTCCCGGAAGTGGACCTGAAGATAGTCGGAGTTGGGCCGCTTGAGTCTGTGATCCGAGAGCAGATTTGCCGGGTCGGTCTAAGTGATCGGGTGCGGCTCTTGGGCGCGTTACCGCATTCCGAGGTCAGGGCGTTGATGCGCAGAGCTTCGCTGATGTGCCAACCAAGCGTAACGGCACGAAGTGGTGACACCGAGGGGTTGCCGATAGTTCTTATGGAGGCTGCTGCCAGCGGCGTGCCCGTAGTTTCGACCTTCCACGCAGGAATCCCTGAATTAATAGAGCATGGTGTAACTGGCCTGCTTTCTGAGGAGGGTGATGCCGAAGGACTTGCTCGGCACCTGGTAAGGATGTTGGAGAATTCCGGGGTTCGTGAGTGCTTTGCCGTGGCGGCTAGGCTCACGGTCGAGCGGCGCTTCAACATTAAGTGCCAATCCCAAAAGCTCGGTGAAATCTACGGTAGTCTGACATGAATATACTTATTGTCAGTAGAGTGCTCCCCCATCATTCAATCGGCGGAATGCAGGTGGTGGCTTGGGACTTGGCTTGTGCTTTGGCCAAGCAACAGCACAAGGTGAGCGTCCTGACTGCAGAAGTTCCAGGTAAAGGCAATTTCTTCAGGTCTGAAGACGTTGACGTACATTGCATGAAGGGGCTCCATTGGAGCCGCTATGGCCGTGAATGGAGGAACGCGGTCCTGCGCCACTGTACTGCGGAGGTGCTGGCTCCGTATGACGTGATACTAGGAGTGAGTGCGGGAGCTGCGCCCCTGCTTTCAATGAAAGGTAGCATACCTGCGAAGATAATTATGCAGGCGCATGGGACGTCAATGGGTGAAGTGCTGTCCAAGTGGCGCAGCCGTCATCTTCTGGAGATTGCAAAATCAGTCAAGAATATTATTGGCGTCTTCAAGAATCTGCTTATGTTCCCTCGGTATGACTCCATCATTTCAATAGGCAGTGCGGTGACGGAAGATTTTGGACGGTACCCGCTTTCGCTATTGGGTGGTCGTGTGTCTGTTGTTCAGATAAATAATGGCGTTTCCGTGGTCGATTTCACTCTACCAGCCTCGAACAGAGTCGAAGTCCGCCGAGAGCTAGACTGGACCGGCGATCAACGCATAGTGATCACTGCGTGCAGACTTGATCGGCAGAAAGGTGTTGATCTTTCACTCCGGGCGTTTGAGCGTGCCTACAGGGATAATGCTGACCTGAGATATCTTGTTATCGGTGATGGTCCGGAACGCAAGCGCCTAGAGAGTGCCGCAGCGAACATGGGCCTTTCGTCGGTAGTCAAATTCTTAGGGAGCGTTCAGCGGCGTGATGTCGCAAGGTATCTTGGGGCTTCTGATATTATGCTTTTCTCAACCACGAGAGTTGAGGGTCTCCCCATGAACATTCTTGAGGCACTCGCCGCGGGCCTGCCCTGCCTAGTTTCTGGGCATGTGGTTTCAAAGCAGCCAATCTGCGATTCCGTCATTCCTATTGATCCTCATGACTTTGATGGTGTTGCGGCACGGATCAACGATTTGCGTGTTGCGCCTCTCAATAAGAAGCAATCGCTGCTTCCTGAGGAGTTTACTCTGGACTACTCCGCTAGGGCCTATGTTGATCATTTTCGCCTCGTGTCCAACTGAGTGTGGGGCCGACGCATCCGTCACGTAACTGCTTCAGGCTTTGGAGTATCTGATGTTTAGAGCGGTGGTAAAGCTTGTCTTCGGCTCAATGCTTGGCAAAGCGTCTGGTGTAGCCAGGGAGCTATTACTGGCGAGCCTGTACGGGACGGGCGTCGTCGCATCCGCCTCTCGTGCGGCGCAGTCTTCGACCATGATCCCAATTGACTTCTTCACATCCAATGCTCTTTCGTCCGCGTTTCTCCCGGTCTACAGCCGATTGAGGTCTGAATCAAAGGAGCGGGCGTCACTCCTTTTTTGGATGGTCCTCTTTTTGATGTTGGCGTTCTCTGCGGTCATCCTGTCGATGTTGTTGATATGGGGGCGCGAGTGGGTTGAGCTTGTTTTCCCTGGCTTCTCGCTAGATGCGAGGTCGGCCACACTTTCGATGCTCAATGTGATGGCTATAGGCGTTCCATTCTATATTCTTGGGAATCTTCTTTCCTATGTTGCGATGGGTAACGGCGACTATTCGATGGCATCGAGCAGGGCGACTGTGCAGAATTTTGGCATGACGGCTGGCGTACTGTTTGCGTGGATCCATAGTTCGCCGGTGCTAATAGCGTGGGGTTTCACATTATCCTACGTAATTTACTGCATATGGGGCTTAAGGCTTTTCAGGATAGGTGCTTTTGCGCCGTTTCCATTGTCTTGGAATCTAGCTGATGTGACCTCTATTTCTGGAAAGTTCTGGTACGCCATTAGACCGCTCCTTCTTCTGCCGTTTCTACTTCAGGGAAATGCCGTGGTGGAGCGAATGGTTGCGTCCCTAATTAGCGAGGATACTGTCGCGGCCCTTGGCTACGCAAAGCTCGTCACGGATACTGGAGTGCTGCTTATTGCCATGCCACTTGGTCTTGCAGGCTTGGCGTCGATGAGCAAGATGACAGAGTTGGATGTTACCAGGGCCCTGACGAGCATCCTGCCGCCTTTACTCATGATATCGATCCCAATCTCCCTATTTATGGCGGGCGAGAGTGAATCTATCGTGCGGTTGGTATTTGAGCACGGTCAGTTCAGTAGATCCTCAACTGAGGTTACCCATGTCATTCTGAGCGGGCTCAGCTGGGGTCTATGGGCACAAATTTGCTCCTACTTTTTGGTGAAAGTGCTTAGCGCAAGAATGAGGAATAGAGAGGTTTTTATCTACATGGCTGCTGCGATAGTTGGAAATGTTGCATTAAATTTAGCTCTGTTTCGCGTGCTCGGCGGTCAGGCGCTCGGTATAGCAAGTAGCTTTTATGCGCTAGTTCTATTTGCACTGGCAAGTTATTCGCTGGGTATTTTGGCTTTTCTCTGGAAGAGGATTGCACTTCTGCTTTTGGGCGGGTTGATTTTCATGGCTGGCATTGGTTTTACATCGCTGGATCTCACGCTACTAGGTTCAGCTATTTCTGCTGTCTTGGCAGTCATTTTTTGGGTCGCGTACATAGCGTCGATTCCCCTGCTCCGTTCGGACGCAACGATTCTTGTTGAATTTATTTTACGGAAATTTTATGCGCCCAAGTGACGTAATTATTATGTCGACGGCTGACTGGGATAATCCATTCTGGACCAATAAGCAGCACGTCGCCGTTCAGATGGCAGCTTTAGGGCACCGTGTAATTTATATTGATTCACTCGGGTTGAGGCGGCCAAGTGCATCATCGTCAGACCTGAAGAGGATTCTGGTTAGATTGAAGCGGGCGGTTAAACCGCCTCGATTGGTCCGCCATAATATCTGGGTCTGGTCTCCTGTCGTCCTTCCGCTCCATAACGTTAAACCGGTCCGCTTTCTTAATCGGATGTTGCTTGGGCTTGGCCTATCGTTTTGGATGCGAGTTAGAGGGTTTCGACACAGGGATTCAATCTTCTGGACGTATAGCCCAATAACGACAAGTATTTTCAGACTATCGAAGTTCAGGATGGCCATCTATCACTGTGTGGACGAAGTGAAGGCTCAGCCGGGCATGCCAGTCGCAACTATAGAGAAGGATGAGTCCGATCTCATGCGCGCCGCGGACGCGATCTTTGTCACTTCACGGTCGCTAGAGTTGACGCGTCGCGAGTGTAATAAGAATACGTTCTACTTCTCAAACGTCGCCGATTATGAGCATTTTTCCTCAGCCAAGAGCGAGTCGCTTGCGGTGCCGGCCGACCTGTTGGCCATTCCGGGGCCGCGGATAGGGTTTGTAGGTGCCATCAGCGGGTACAAGGTCGACTTTCCTTTGCTGGCGTCCGTTGCTAAAGCGCGTCCAAATTGGTCGTTTGTTCTGATTGGCAAGGTCGGCGAGGGTGATCCGTGGACAGATGTTGCATCGCTGAAATCCTGTCCCAACATTCACTTCCTTGGATCGAAGGCATACGCTGACCTTCCGGCGTACCTTAAGGGAATCGACGCGGCTATTTTGCCTTGCGCGTTGAACGAGTACACGAAAGGCATGTTCCCGATGAAGTTCTTTGAGTACCTGGCGGCAGGTAAGTATGTTGTCAGTACGCCGCTAGACTCTCTCGCCGAATTTGGGGGCATCGCGCGGTTTGCGAGTGACTCGGAGTCATTTGTCGGTCAGCTGGAGCTTGTGCTGACGGGGGACCCGCAGCTTCTCGATCGCTCTGAGATCCTTGCAAAGGAAAACACTTACGAAAGTCGTATGAAGAAGATGATGCGTTGCCTTGAGAACCTGAGGGTAGAAGAGCGTGGGGGTAATGAGTAATGGTTCGTAAGATTCTTCTTGTTGGCAATCACACGTGTGCGAATCGAGGTGACTCCGCCATTCTTCGCGGCCTACTTGCTTTTATGGAGGCTAATTTCGTCGGCGCAGAGGTGGATGTGACCTCTCGCTATCCAGTTAGCTCCGCGTACCTATTAGGCCGCGAGGTTCTTCCTGATGATTGCCATCGATACTATGGTTCATTGCGCGGTGGGCGAGGGGGGGTGCTCTCCAAGGTCGCGAGGAGGTTGGTTCCGCTCGGGCTTTCGTATCATGTTCAGAAGCGCTGGTGGCGGTGGCTATTTCCAGTGCCAAAGTTTCACCGCGATTTAGTTGAGCGGTATGAGCGGTACGACTTTGTTGTCCAGGTGGGTGGCTCATTCTTTGTGGATCTTTATGGCGCCGCCCAGTTTGATAGCTCGCTGTGTGCGATGTTGGCTGGGCGAAAGGTATATGCACTAGGGCATAGCGTGGGCCCATTCTCAGGTGTAATCTTCAACCAAGTGGCTAGGACGACGTTTTCAAAGATGGAGTGCCTCGCCCTCAGGGAGCGTGAGAGCGTGAAGCATTTGGATTCCCTGGGCGCCGGCGACGCGCGCGTCACCTTTACGGGAGATACTGCTTGGCTCGTGCCAGTTAATGATGTGGGAACTCTAAAGGTCGATGCTGTGGCGTTCACCTTCAGGGAGCTTGCGCCATTTGATGTTCGCCTTGGGGTTACCCAGGAGGCGTATGAATTGGCTTGTGCGCGAAGCATTTTGAGGCTGCTGGACAGGGGTTTCAAGGTGCTCGGAGTTTCTACTTGCACTCCCTTGGAAAACTATAGCAAGGATGACCGAATCGTCGCATTGAGAATTCGGCAGCTTTTGGGTGGGCATCCCGGTTTCACGGTGATAATGGATGAGCTTGACGATAGGAGGCTTGGTGAACTTCTCGCCAGCTGTCGGCTGACAGTCGGTACACGACTCCATAGCGCGATTATTTCTATGAATTCCGGTACCCCTGCGATCGCAATAAACTATGAACACAAGTCCGTTGGAGTGATGCGGCAGTTAGGGCTCCCGGAACTGTCCGTTTCCGTTGATGACTTGGTGTGCGGTCAGATCGATTCGCTCATCGATGAGCTCCTTAGTGACGAGAGCCTCTCCCGAAGGGTCAAGGCGGCTGTAGTCAAGGAGAGGTCATTCGTTGCAGGCACCATTGAAGACGCCCTCTCTGCCGCGTTCAGCTGAGTGGCCGAAAGCCCTTCGGTCGGGGTTGGCCCGAGTTCGAAGGGTCTGGCTGAATGTTCGAGTGGAGGACTGCGTCGCGCGTGACTGGCGCGCAGCTCGCGCGGTTGGTGCAAAATCGCGCGGGACAGGGTAGCGCGTTGCTATTGATAGTGTTGCAAGCAAGGCGCAGGTCAGGCCTTTGAAGCTCGGCGCCGCCCTTCGGCAGTATCTGTGACTATTGCGAGGGCGGCGTCTACCTGTGCCGATAGCTGCTTCCGGAACGCTTCCGGGCGGAACTCCAGGGCGTGACTCGCTATTCTTCGATGATCCCAAGGCTCCGCCCTGGACTCGAATGTCTTGATGGCTTGTGAGACCGCATCAGTCGTCTGTTCCGGAAAAAATATGCCGGTCTCGCCATCTATTACGCTATCCAAGATTCCACCCTTGCCGAATGCAATGACGGGCGTACCGTAGGCTTGCGCTTCAACTGGCGCGATCCCAAAGTCCTCTTCAGCGGCGAAAACGAATGCCTTGGCGTTAGCCAAATGCTGCTCCAGTACATTCTGCGGTTGGTAGCCCATGACATCGACGTTGCTGCCGGCCAGTTGCTTAAACTGAGCAAGTAATGGTCCACTTCCTATGACAACCAGTCGCTTGTCAGGCATTGCGTTGAACGCCTTAATGATCAGGTCGATGCGCTTGTAAGGAACGAGACGCGAAGCAGTAACGTAGTAGTCTCCGCGGGCTGACAGCGATGGAACATCGGGCACGTCAACTGGCGGGGGGACGACGACGGAGCTCTTGCCGTACACCTTCTGAATGCGGCGCGCGATGAAACTGGAGTTGGCTACGAATTGATCGACGCCGTGTGCAGTGCGCACATCCCACATCCGTATGTAGGAAAGAATTGCTCTCGCGGCCCAGCTCTTGGGCCCGCGCTCCAGCTTTGATTCACGCAGATACTGCGGTTGTAGATCCCATGCATACCGGATTGGGGAGTGGCAATAGCAGACATGGACCTGATCAGGGCCAGTTAGCACACCCTTGGCGACTGCGTGGCTACTTGAGAGGACCAAATCAAAGCCGCTCACGTCGAACTGCTCAATCGCCAATGGCATCAAAGGGAGGTAGCTACGATAGCTGCTCTTTGCTTTGGGCAGTCGTTGGATGAAGCTGGTGTGGATCTTATTGGAGCGCAGAAACGCGCGCTCCTTGTCAGGGAGGAAATCGACAAGTGTGAAGATCTCTGCGTTCGGATACAGGATCAACATCTGCTTCAATACTTTTTCGGCTCCAGCGTACACGGTGAGCCAGTCATGGATGATCGCTACGCGCATGATGTCGTTCCTTGGTATCGGCGGGTTTCCAGTATCAGGAGGCCGGTGGGGCGGAATTGTTCTAGAAGCATTGCGCCCAGGTTCACTGGTCGACCCTATCGAGATTTTCGAAAAGGAAGTCCGGATCCCGCTCCGACGTCATTTGATACAGTCCGTAGGTGCGGGACAGGCGCGCCCCGCCATCTCGATACAATGGGTTCCAGGCGAAGTTTGCGCGTGCACGCGTCGAACGTGGCAGGAGGAAATCGAACGGTATGGAGACGTAGATGCCCTTATCGAAGCTGCCCTCACCAAAATCGACGGATGAAACATCTGTCTTCGTCGCGTAAGCACCCATGCTTACACCGTTATCGAAAGTGCGTGCAAGCGTCAACGTTGCACCCCAGTCCTTGGCCAGATATCGCCCGGCACTCAGGATGCTGACGACTCTGCGGTCATCTCCCCACGAATAGTAGAAACTGGCATGTCCCGTGGCTACGCTATAGTCACGAAAGCTGAAGCGTTGATCGAAATCTCGCTGTTTCACCCAGTTTAGTTCTGCGCCCAACGCCCAGCGTTCACTGAGGGGGCGATATAGAACCTCACCCCCGAGGCCGCCGTACATCGATTCAAACAGCCCGGCGTATGCCATACCGTACAGGTCACGGCCAAGCTGGCGGGTCCCCGTCAGCTGAAGGTTAGGGATCGTCAAATCTTCGGTCGTAAGGTATTGCCGAATATAAGTACGTACACGGGGAAGTCGGCTTGGAGCGTCGTATCGGAATTTGTCGTAGTTGTTGTATGCGTTGTAGCTTAGGCTGCCGTTAATCCAGAGGCTTCGAGTCAAATAAACGTTTGCTCCGTATGTTCCCGCAACCTGGAAGAGGACGAAGCCGTCGGGACCCCCCAGCGTTTGGAGGTAGCCTACGTTGAACGCGCCTTCATAGCGTCGCAGCGCATTCTGGTAAAGGGGGGTGCGACGCTGCGGTGTGGGTGCTGCCATTTCAATGTGACCGGCTAGGTCGGACAGTGAGGTCCGGTGATCTGCGTAGTCAGCGAAGGCGGCTCTTTCCATGCTGGTTTCGACAATAGGCACGCCGAGCCGTGTGTTCCGCACCGTGACCCAGGTTGTGTCGTCCGGCAGCTGGCCGTCCAAAACGCGCATAGCGCGCCCCAGGCCCTGAGCGGGGTAGGCAAAGCGTCGCTGTTCACCGCTCACTATTATCTCGTGCTCACGCTGTTCAATGCTGGTTATGCGTAGTCCTGCATTGTTCTCCAGTGCTTGAGCGATGCTCTCCCACTCGGTAGTGGAAGGATAATCGTCGTTCGCCAGACTGCCTGATTTTGCAGGATCGGATCTATCCCGTATCGGTAATGGGAGGGGGTCCATCGGCTTCGCGATAGACCGAGCCTGGGCTAAGTTGGTGTGCAGCGTAAGCCCCAACATCGCAGTGTCGCCGCGCTCCCACGCAGCGTGTAGCTGGATGTTCTTGTTTAGTGCATAGGAAGCGCCCAAGTTGAACGGACTTCGCTGCTCTTGATTGTTATTTTGCGGCTCGTGCTTGTAGTTGTTTCCATCGTACTCAAGCTTGAGTTGGAGAGCCTCCCATGGGGTCTGGTAGGCGATGCCGCCGAAGACGCCGACCGGACCGCGGAACACACCCTTGCTGTTCAAGTTGCCTGTTCCTTGGGCGCGCGGCCGTTCTTCGAACTTGTCGTCGATGGCGCTGAGGGGATTCTTGAAATCCCCGCGGTTTCCGATATAGCCCGTGGCCAAGCCGACGCTGGCGTCTATGGGTCCAAAGCGCTTGCTGGCTACTAGGTACTCACTGGAGAACAGCCCGGTCCCACCGATGTCGCGGAAGCCAGCTGACACTTCAGGGGCCCAGTGTCCTTCCTCGAACAGCTTGACCTTGACGTCGATCGATTTGTCTTTGTAGTTCTGCTGGCCGCTGAGCCACTCGGGCCCATAGCGGCGGTTGGCCACTGAGACATAGCGGAACGCGCCTTCCAGCCATGGTAACGGCTGTAGCACCATGTTGTAGCGGCTATAAGGAGAGGTATGAGTTGCGGTGAAGGCTATCTCGCCTTCCCCTGCCATGCGTGCGGTGGGTGTCTGCAGAAGGCCGATGCCGCCCCAGTCGCTGGCGGTGGGGGCGGGTGCATTCTGAGCGTACAGAGCGGAACTGATGCTCATGCTGAGTAGCGCAAGACCCAGTCGAGCAGTCTGAGTTCTGAGAGAGCGGGTCACTTGAGTGCTCCGGGTGCGTCCAGCACCTGGGTGGCGAGGAATCGCGCTGCATCCTCGTTGAAATCGGGATTCACAGCTCGCAAAGCTTTCTGACTAAGCGGGACATAGATGAGCGCGCCAGGGGCAAGTGTGGACGAAGGGCTGCGGTTCCAAAGGGCGATACCGAGTCTTTCCACGTGGCCGTCAGGTTGAATTACGAACAGGGTATCCTGGCTGGCTGCGGCCAAGGCGGCGCAGTGCCGCGCGTAATTGAGAGGCTGCGCGAGCGGGCGATGCGGGATCGTGCAGGGCTTTTCCACCGCGCCCAAGACGGTAATCGTGTTGGGCCTCGTCGGGTAATACAGTTTGTCGCCGTCAATCAACGGGCGATTGCTCCTGAGGTCCATCTCCAATGTGCGCGGCGCCAGTACTTGGGGGGCACGGCCCGTCACAGGCATCGCCGAGAAATAATTAGCGATGTAGGTTGCTGCTGCGGCGGCGGCCGGATCGCGACTCTTGCGGCTCTCCAGCATATCGAGATCGAACAACAAGCCAGTTTTGAGACGGGTCTGCGCGACCAGCTCGCTCCGCCTAAGCAGGGCGGCGCCCAGCACATAGCTATCTTCGTCTGGCGCGCCTATAAGTGCTGCATCGGACAGGCGGGCGCCACTGACAAGCGTAAGCGAGCCTGGATTACGGACACTGCCCGTCACCTCGACAGTGATCAGAGGCGAGGCAGGCACAGGAAAAGAAGTGGCCGCGCACAAGACAAGGGCGGCCAGACGCAATGTGATCAACGTTTCAAATCCGGGGAATAAGGTTTCAGCTGGAGGATTTCCAAGCTGACATCGGGTGCAATGGCTTGCACGCTCTTCCAGATAAAACCATTGGCAGGGTCAACCCAATAATGGTTGTCGCGGTTCCAGTCCGGGCCTTTCAGGCGCTCGCGGACATGTAGCAAGGCGCGAGTGTTGTCAAGAATCTCGATGTTCTCGATACCGAGGTTTTCGAGGGTGCCGCTCACTGGCACGCCAAAGCGGTAGCCAGGCATGATGTCGTACTGGCGCTGCACTGTGATAGGCGCTTGAATCCGGTGCAGATCATGGAAAGGGTTATCACCATCGATGCGCATATCCTGCAACTCGGGCGTGCCACCATGCGTGCGCACGAGCAGGCCGTCTTCGAGGAACACGATGCTGCGGTCGTTGCTGTACCAGCCTTGACGATCGCCATCAAGGCTGCCCAGAACCAATACGGCGCCGCCCTTGGGGCCGTTGACCTTGATCTGGGGATAGCGGTTTGCTGCAACGTCCGCAGCCGTTAGCTGTACATCAGGTTTGCCCTGCATGGCCAGCTGCAGGGTTTTGACGCTGGTGCGCCCGACCACGCCGCAGCCTGAAAGACCGATCGCCATCAGCACGACCACGGCCAGTTCGCGCATCACTTGAGTCCGTTGCGGCGCAACGAGAGCGGCCCTGCTCATCATTGGCCTCCGGTCAATTGTCGAGATCGTTACGCGCGCTTGCGGCGTTGCTGATAATCGAGGTGAACGGCAGCAGCTGATTCACGAAGCGACTCCAGCGGGTCACGCCAGCTGCGCCTACGAAGACCACGTCGCCGGGCAGGAGCTCGAATTGGCTGGCCACGGCAAAGGCCGCAGGCGACTTCGCTTCCAGCTGGAACACGCTCGAGGGCGCGCTCTGCAGATTGCTCGATCCCCGGATCACATACACGGCATTGCCGTTGGAGGTGGACTGCTGCAGGCCACGTGCACGTCCGAGGGCTTGGCTCAGTGAGATATCGCTGGTCTTGAAGCTCATTGCGCCGGGCTGGTTGACTTCGCCGACAACAAAGATCTCCTTGCGGTCCAGATAGGGCACGTAGAGGTGATCGTTTGCTTTGAGGAACACGTTGGTTGCGCCACCGCCCTGACGGCCGAGCCGGTCAAGATCGATGGTGTAGGTGACGCCTTCGCGGGTGAGGCGGACACCTGACAGATCGGCCTGCGCCGGATCAAGCCCGGATTGGCTGATCGCATCGCCGAGAGTCAGCGGTGTCACGGTCAACGGTACAGTGGCGGCCTGACGAGAAGCGCCCGTGACCCAGACACGCTGGCTACCATAGCTGAGCATGGACACATCGACTTGGGGTGCTTCAATGTACCGCGCCAACTTGGTCGTGATCTCTTCGCGCAGCTCAACCGGTGTCTTCCCGGCGGCTGCGATTTTGCCGATATAGGGGTAGAACAGACTGCCGTCAGACTGCACGGGTCGACCGGCCGCGTTAAGCTGTTGCTGAGGTCCAGCAGGTACGGTCAGCTCAGGGTGGTCCCACACAGTTATGTACAGACTATCGCCAGCGCCAATGCGATACGGACCGGGTTGATAGTTGGTGAGTGCGATCGGAAGCGAGGGAACATCGCGCGAGGCGCGATCCATGGCGATGAGCTTCGGTGTGATCTGGATCAGTTCGATATTATCGTTGCCAACCGGCTGGTCATCACGGGCCAGGGCGCTGGAACGCATGTGTTGGCCGGGTGCGAACACGCAGCCAGACAGGGTAAGGGCGAACGCCAGAGTGGCGCCAATACGCTTGCAGTCCATCGATGATTCTTCCTGGCCCTGTCGGGCAAAGCAAAAGCCCCCGCCGGACCTGCGCCCGGCGAGGGCGTAATGACTTGATTCCGATTAACGGATCAGTTGGTGCCGGTGGTACCAGTCGTACCGGTGGTGCCGGTCGGCGGCGGGGTGGTGCCACCGCCATTGTTATTGCCGGCGTCATCCTTGCTGCTGTCCGAGGCGACGCTGTAAACGACGGCCGCGACGGCGATGCCGGCGCCGATCGTGGCGGCCGTGGTGAGGGCGCCGGTCGCGGCATCGGTAGCATTGGCAGCGCCGGCGACTTCCGCGCTGGTGCCTTCAACGCCGGCATTCTGTTCAACCTGGGCCAAAGCCATCGGAGAGAAAGCCACGAAGGCAAGGGCGGCAAAGATCTTCTTCATAACGGGGTTTCCTACTCCGTGAGATAAATTTTCGCAGTCATCTTCGCGCTGAAGGCTATTCAGTGTCAAGTGGGTTTGAGTGCTCGCATTGAGTTCGCGCCGTCGAATATTTGAAGCCTATCGCACAAAATGATGTCGGTTGAAGACTTGGTCGCGCCCTGACAGCTCGGTCGCAAGGCGTATGACCACATCGTGGGTGCGGACTCTGGGCATCAGCATAGGCACCGCCAGTCCCACTACGAGCGAGGCGGCCAGAATGGGTAGGGGCGTTCTCCAGCTCCCGCAGCGCGCCAACAGGGCGAAAACGGTCGCCGACGTGCCGAGCAGCCACCCACTAACTACCTCAGAAGCCGAGTGGGCGTTCAGTGGCAGGCGCGAATACGCGATCAGGGCGGCGAGCAGCGACCCGAGGAGTGCCCAGAGCAACGGATTTCGGAACCGACCATATATTGTGAGATAGAAGGCGACTGGATACACCGCCGCCGTCATGGTCGCGTGGCCACTGAAGCCAGTGAAGTCCAGCCGGGCCCAACCAATACCCCAGCCCAGGAAGGCCAGCTTGGAGGCCAGGGTTAGGCCACCGGCGATAGCCAGGCCGGCGGCCCAGCGAATGCGAAGGGCGCGGCTCTCTTTGGGGCCGAAGAGGATCAGCACCAAGCTCAGTGGCAACAGCCAGCGGCTGTCGCCGAGTTGGGAAAGGGTGGCCCAAAGAGGATGCATCCATGTCACTCATCGCAGGGGACGGAGGAGCATAGGGCAGTTGCTGCGGTCGGGGATGAGTGGCGGGCAACCGGTCGAGCATGGATGAGGCCCCTCGTTTGCCTGTATCCTTTACGCCCTCCGTGGCCCCGTAGCTCAGCTGGATAGAGCGTCCCCCTCCTAAGGGGAAGGTCGCCCGTTCGAATCGGGCCGGGGTCACCATCCACCTCCGTTGAGACACGCGATGCCGGCGGCGGATTGCTCCACAGCCGTGCGAATCCGGTGGGGCCGATAGGCCACTGGCGCTCACACCTTCCCCGGCCGCTCATAATCCTCAGGCGTAGCCCCATGCTCGGCCTCCGGCATGTCCTTGTCCTTCCACCGGGCGTCATCGTTCCTCAGCTTGTCCGGCGTATGGCTCTTCTGCTGGTCGTCTTCTTTCGTGGCGGGCGCTCGCGGTGCAGTAGTCATGACAGGTCCTCGTTCGGTCAGCGATCAAACGTCTGCTTGCCAGACGTACCACCCTGCCCAAAGTTCGGCTGGGTGATGCCGTCATCCTCGCGGACGCCATCCGGTTCCCCTTCACCGGCCTTGCCACCCTTGCCGTGGCCGCGCTGGTTGTAGCCCTCGTTCTCCGTCTTCAGCCGCGCTGCATCCGGACCTTTCTCGTCCTTGTCATCCGTCGGCGGCTTGGCCGCAACGAACGGAGAGATCGGGTCACTGGCCGGGAACGTCTCTTCCAGCGCTTCGTCATGGTTCTCCGAGGTGCGCTGCTTGTCGACCGTGCCTTCCGCCGGCGGGCAGTTGTGCGCGGCGTGAGCGTCTTCGGTGGAGGCGGGCGGGGTTTTGTCGTGCTGCATGGTGTGTCTCCTGCGCGAACGGGTAGGGCGGTGATGCCTCGACGCTAGCCCTGCCGCTGTTACGAAGGAGCGGGGGTGCCGTGAAGGGCGGGTGCTCCCATCGGCTTCACCCGGGAGTTCCTATCGTCCAGACCTCGCCACACGGAGGCTGCCGCGATGCATGAGATGTTCGAGCTGGGAATGGAATGGTGGGAGTTCGTGGTCCGCGCGGTTGCGGTGTATGTGGTGGTCCTGCTGCTGACCCGCATGAGCGGCAAGCGTTCGATGGGGCAGTCCACCCCGTTCGACATCCTGGTGATCGTGCTGCTGGGCACGGCCGTGCAGAACTCGCTGATCGGTGAGGATACCTCGCTGCCCGGCGGGCTCATCCTGGCCGCGACGCTGATCGGCCTGAACTGGTTCGTCGGCTTTCTGGGGGCGCGCAGCAAGCGCCTCAACGAGATCGTGGAAGGCGTGCCGGTGGTGCTGGCGCGGCACGGCACGATCTACTGGGAGCAGGTGAAACGCTGCAATGTCAGCCCGGCGGATCTGGAAGTGGCGATGCGCGCCAACGGCTGTGAAGGTTTCGGGCAGGTCGACCTGGCAGTGCTTGAAACCTCCGGCGAGATCACGGTGAACAAGCGCCGCGCCGACGGCGATGACTGAGCGGGAGCGCTCGTCGGTCACGCTCGCCCTCGCTGGATGTTGACGGTGCGCCGCGTAGCGTCGGGCGCAGTCCCACAACAGGAACACACGCGATGTACATGGCACTGGACAGTGAAACGATGGCCCCATTCGATGATGTGATCGCCCAGGTGCCGGACCCGACCCCGGAACCCGTGCCGCCCGCGCCGCCGGTGGAAGAGCCCGGCCGTGGCGACCCGCCTGCGCAGGAGCCGCCGCAGGAAATCCCACCGGAGGGCGACCCCGCACCCGCATCGCCGCCGCAGGAACTGCCGCCGGACCCGGAGACGCCTTCGGCGCCCTCGGTGGAGTAAGCGACCGTCGCGTGCGGCGCTCGCCGCGCGCGCAGAATGAATGATTCAGTCCTCATGCGCTGCGCAGCGCCATGCGCGCCAGCCTCTGCAGGGCGGCGCGCTGATCCGGATAGACACGCCGCACACGGTGCGGTCACGACGCTGCCACGCCGTACCACGTACCACAGAGGTACTTGGATAACGGAGTCTGCTATGCGCGCACTGACTTACCACGGCAGCAAGGATGTACGGGTCGATACCGTGCCCGATCCCGCGCTGGCCGCCCCGGATGACATCCTCCTGCGCGTGACCGCCACGGCGATCTGCGGCTCGGACCTGCATCTGTACCGCGGCAAGATCCCGGATCTGCATACCGGCGACGTGCTGGGCCACGAGTTCATGGGCGTGGTGGAGGAGGTGGGCGCGGGGGTGATGGATCTGCGCCCGGGCGACCGCGTGGTGATTCCATTCGTGATTGCGTGTGGTGAGTGCTTCCATTGCCGCCTGGCCGAGTTCGCGGCCTGCGAGACCACCAACACCGGCAAGGGCGCCGCGGTGAACCAGAAGGGCATCCGCCCGCCGGCAGCGCTGTTCGGCTACAGCCATCTCTACGGTGGTGTATCCGGCGGGCAGGCGGAGTTCGTGCGCGTACCGAAGGCCAATGTCGGGCCGTTGCGTATTCCGGATGCGCTGTCCGATGAGCAGGTACTGTTCCTCTCCGACATCCTGCCGACCGGCTACCAGGCCGCGATCAACGCAGGCGTGAAGCCGGGTTCCACGGTGGCGATCTTCGGTGCCGGCCCGGTCGGGCTGATGAGTGCGGCGTGCTGCCGCCTGCTGGGGGCGGAGACGATTTTCATGGTCGACCACCTGCCGTATCGCCTGGCCTTCGCGCAGCAGACCTACGGCGTGACCCCGATCGATTTCACCCAGGTGGAGGATCCGGCGGAATACATCATCACCCAGACCAACGGCCGCGGCGTGGATGCCACGATCGAAGCGGTCGGCTTCGAGGCCGAGGGCAGTGCGCTGGAATCGGCGCTGACGACGCTCAAGGTGGAAGGCAGCAGCGGCGTGGCGATCCGCCAGTGCATCGCTGCGACCCGTCGGGGTGGCACGGTGAGCATTCCGGGCGTGTATGCCGGCTTCATTCATGGCTTCCTGCTCGGCGATGCGTTCGACAAGGGCCTCACCTTCAAGATGGGGCAGACCCATGTGCAGAAGCTGATGCCAGAGCTGCTCGACCATATCGGCGAAGGCCGGCTGGATCCGGGCGTGATCGTGACCCACCGGCTGTCGCTGGAAGACGCGGTGCGTGGCTACGAGATCTTCGACCGCAAAGAGGAGGATTGCCGCAAGGTGATCCTGACGCCCTGACATGAATGCCGTGGCTTCTCTTGTACCGCCGGCGGCACCGCCGCCGGTGACCGATGGCGACGACCTGCAGGCGCAGGCCCGCGCCTGGATCGAGCATCAAGCCTCGTTGCCACGCCCTGGCAGCGGGGACACGCTGTTGCGCTGGCAGGCGCTGGCGCATATCGCCGCGCGGGATCTCTGCCTGGCCAAGGTGCTGGAAGCACATTACGACGCGCAGGCGATCCTGGAAGAACTGGGCGCCGCGATGCCGGACCACGATCGGCTGGGCGCGGTATGGGCGGCCGAAGGGCCGGCGGCAACCCTGCGCTTTGATCGCGCCAGCGGCACGCTGTCCGGTGACAAGCCGTGGTGCTCCGGTGCCGGCTGGGTGGACCATGCGCTGGTGACGGTGCGCGATGACGGGCGATCGCGGCTGTTCCTGGTGCCGGTGCGCCGGGCCAGCGTGCGTTTCCTGCCGCAGACGTGGCAGGCCACGGGCATGGGGCGGGTGCCCAGTGGGACCGCCTGTTTCGACCAGGTGCCGGCCGTCGAGATCGGCGCGGCGGATGCCTATCTGCAGCGTCCGGGGTTCTGGCATGGTGGCGCAGGCATCGCGGCGTGCTGGTTCGGCGGGGCGAGCGCGTTGGCTGAGCCATTGCTGCACAGCGCGCGCGCCGACGAACCGGGCACGGCGGCCGGCCTGCTGGGTGAGATCGATCTGGCGCTGTCGCCATGCGCCTCACTGCTGCGGGAGCTGGCCGCGCTGATCGATGCACAGCCCGACCAACCCCATCAGCGTGAGATCGTGCGGGCGCGCAGTGCGGTGGAGCGCGCCGCCTCCCTGACGCTGGATCGGGTCGGCAGGGCACTTGGGCCGGGCCCGATGTGCATGGACCCGGGGCACGCCCGGCGCTGGGCTGACCTGACCGTCTTCATCCGCCAGAGCCATGCCGACCGCGACTGGCAGCATCTTGGCAACCTGATGCACCGCGAGGGGCGTACGTGGACGCTGTGAGCCGTCAGATCGAAGGCGGCGGCGTGACCGAGGCGCAGTGGGCAGCATCGCCGTGGTTGCAGTCGCTGCCGCTTGCGTCCCCTGCGGCGCTGTTCGGCGATGCGCGTCGGCTGGTGGTGGTGTCGCCGCACCCGGACGATGAAGTGCTCGCCTGCGGCGGCCTGATGTCGCTTGCGCACCAGACAGGGCTGGCGGTCACGGTGGTCTCGGTGACGGACGGCGAAGCCTGCTATCCCGATCAGCCTGCGTGGTCGCCCGAGCGGCTGCGCGTGGCCCGTGCCGCTGAGCTGGACGATGCGCTGCGTTGCCTGGGCTTGGCGAGCGCAGCGCGGATTGCCTGGCACATCGGCGATGGCGCGGTGACGGCCAGCGAAGCATGGATGGGCGAGCAGCTGGCGGCTTTGCTGCAGCCGGACGATCTGGTGCTGGCGCCGTGGCGCTTCGATGGGCACCCGGACCATGAAGCGGTCGCGCGTGCCTGCGTGCAGGCCTGCACCACGCGCGGCGCCGCGTTGAAGGAATACCCGGTGTGGGGCTGGCATTGGCTGGACCCGCAGGCGGCACCGTCCGCTTGGGCGCCGGCGACGCGCTATGCGTTGGAGGACGACCTGCTGGACCGCAAGCGCGATGCGATCCAGCAGTTCGTGACCCAGACCGGCGCGGTGGCGGGGCTCGAGTGCGAGCCCATCCTGCCTGCCGCTGTGCTGCAGCGGTTTGAACGGAACTACGAGGTATTGATCGGATGAGTGATGTCGCCTACTTCAACGCGTTGTATGAGAAGGAGGACCCCTTCCAGTACCGGACCCGCTGGTACGAGCAGCGCAAGCGCGCGCTCACCTTGGCCAGCCTGCCGCGCGAGCGCTTTGGCCGTGGCTGGGAGCTGGGGTGCTCCAACGGCGTGCTGACCGCGGCCCTGGCCGAGCGCTGCGATCACCTGCTCGCCACCGACCTGAGCGAAGGCGCTGTCGCCGCGGCGCGCGCGATGACCCGGCGCCAGGCGCACGTTTCCGTCGAGCAGGCGCGTCATCCACACGACTGGCCAGCAGGCAGGTTCGACCTGATCGTGGTGGGTGAAATGGGTTACTACCTCTCACAGGACGACATGCGTCAGCTGGCGGCGCAGGTGGTTCAATCGCTCACGCCGCAGGGCGTGGTGATCGCCTGCCATTGGCGCGTGCCGTTCGAGCAGGCGCGCTGCAGCGCCGCGTTCGTGCACGCGCAGTTTGATGACAGCCTGCCACGCCTGTTCTCGTATCGCGACGAGGACATGCTGCTGGAAGGCTGGTCGGCCGAGACCACCTCGGTGGCCGAACGCGAGGGCCTGCGATGATTGCCGTGACCGTTCCCGCGCACAACGAAGAGCAAATGATCGCGGCCTGCCTGCAGTCGCTGCAGGTGGCGGCGCTGCATCCGGCCCTGCGCAACGAGCCGGTGGTGATCGTGGTGGCGCTGGATCGGTGCCGTGATGCCACGGAATGGATCTGCCAGCGCATGGGCGTGGAAGTGGTCAGCGTGGACGCCGGGTGTGTCGGTGTCGCACGGGCGGCGGCGAGTGAGCGCGCGTTGGCGCTGGGGGCCCGCTGGATCGGCTGCACCGACGCGGACAGCGTGGTGCCGCCGGACTGGCTTGCGCGCCAGCTGCAGTGTGGTGCGAATGCCTTCTGTGGCGTGGTGGCGGTGGGTGACTGGTTGGACTACCCGCAGGCCGTGCGCGAGCAGTTCCTGCAGGGCGAGCATGCGGTGGATGGGCACCCGCACGTGCACGGCGCGAACATGGGTTTCAGCGCAGTGGCGTATCGGCAGTCCGGCGGCTTTGCGCCGCTGGCCACCGGTGAGGACGTCGCGCTGATCCAGGCCATGCACGGGGCCGGCATGCAGGTGGCGCGGCTGGCCAGCCCACGGGTGATGACCAGCGCACGCCGGCACGCGCGTGCACCGCACGGTTTCAGTGACTTCCTGCGCCGCCTGGAACAGCGCGTTGGCTTGGCGGCAGATGAGGTGGCGGGCGACGTGGCGCCGCTGTCACTACTGGCGCGCTGATGGCGCCCATTGATCTGCTCGGCTGGGCGGCGACCGCCGTGCTGATCGCCACGCTGTGGCGGCAGATATGGAAGCAGTGGACGGCCGAGGATGCACAGGCGGTATCGACGTGGTTGTTCGTTGGCCAGATCACGGCCTCGGTGTTGTTCATTGCGTACAGCGCGGCGACCGGCTCGATCGTTTTCGTGGTGACCAATTCGCTGATTCTGCTCACGGCGATTGCCGGGCAATGTCTGGCCTGGATCAAGCGCAGACGTGCAGGGAAGTAACACGCATTTCGCGCCTCGACGACGCGCCGTGCACATCTGTCGCGCAGTGCGTTGAGCTCGCTGAACACTCGCATTTCAGTGTCACGCCGACTTCATGGCCGATGCGGAAAAGTCGACTCACCCCGACAACAACACACGGGTCAAACCGGACCAACAGGAGTACATCGCAGTGAATACCGAATCGAAGACCGCGCATAACTTGAACGACCTGATCGAAATCGCCCGCGATGGCCAGGAGTTCTACACCGAGGCCGCAGGCAAGGTCGAAGATGCCGAGTTGGCGGCGCTCTTCACCCGTATCGCCGGTGTCAAGAATGAGATCGTCCGCTCGCTGAGCGCCACCGTTGTCGCCGCGGGCGGCAAGCCGGCCGACCATGGCACCTTCGTCGGTTCCATGCAGCAGTTCTACGGCAAGGTGCGCGCCACCCTGGGCGACAAGCAGTACGGCTACGTGGCCGAGCTGGAAGAATCCGAAGATCGCCTGCTGAAGGCGTTCAAGGACACGCTGACCGACGCCGACACCTCGCCGGCCGCGCGCCAGGAAGTCCAGCGTCTGCTGCCGCAGGTGCAGGAATGCCATGCTGTCATGCGCGACCGCAAGCACGCCATGAAGCACTGAGTTTCAGACAGGCGGTGCGCTGGCGATTCCCCACGGTCGCCAGTAGTCCGCTCCCTGAAGCGGTACCCGAACAGCCCCGGCACTGCCGGGGCTGTTCGTTTTTTGCCCGACACCGCCGGGTGGCTGCCAGCGCACCGGACGGCCCCGAACGGTAGTGGGGGAATTGGTGCATACTCGGGACAAAGAGCCGCTTGGATTTGTCATGGAACACATGCGTTGGCTGACGCTTCGTCTCAGCAACAATCAATCCATCGGCCCGAAGGTGCTGATGGACCTGTGGGCCAACGCGTGCGAGACCAATCAGTCCTCGGTGACCCGCGAAACGCTGCCCGGGAAATCGACCTCCTACGCCCTGCACGCACCGACCTCGCTGGCCTATCCCAAGCGCGCGGAGCTGCGCATGCGCAAGCTGCTGGAAGAGGCCGGATACACGTTCACGCTCGGCTCGCTGGCCGACCGCCCGGCACCGCAGCCGGTGCGCTTCCGCTGACGCCGTTCACCGGCGTCGCATTCATTCTTCAACCAAGGTGCCGCAACCGCGCGTTCAGTCGACGCGGTCGGCGGCCACG
>Ga0308156_1001352_pt1 | contig 29863 bp, 36 predicted proteins | sample PhyAR2_FD_201041 | JGI IMG/M metagenome (GOLD analysis project Ga0308156, IMG submission 201041) | Phyllosphere microbial communities from UC Gill Tract Community Farm, Albany, California, United States - DLSL A.R2 | ecosystem: Host-associated > Plants > Phyllosphere > Unclassified | place: USA... | reverse complement strand
TTACTACGCTGATTACTTTTCTTCACTGCTTTTGCAGCAACAACGCTTGATAACAAACCGTCACCCATTACTTTATCTGTAGCTTTTTTTGCAACTTTATATTTCACTGCCGATTTTAGAATACTCAATAGCACGCACCTCCTCTTATACATTCAAATAATATGATAGATTTAAGAATTTTATATGAAATTTGAGATAATTTAACCATAAGTTGTAAAATATTGTTATATGATTTGAGTTGATTTTTTTCTTGATTTTTATTCTATACTTTTTTAAGTTTCACGAGGTTTACAACCGATTGGATAATTTATCAGAAAAAACTTGATGTTGATCAATCGAATTGAAGCGTATTCATGATATATTGTATACTATTTTTGCTATTAATATTAGGCTTTGATTCGGAATAAAACGAGTTGCTACAATTAATTGAAGAACGTAAAAAAGACCTCAACCAAGAATGATTGGTTGAGGTTTTTACTATCTATAAAATATCAGTTATTACGATATCTTTTAAATGTTCTTTACCATTGATATCAACAAAAACTGCTTCAAGATGTAAAGTTCCATCCTCTCTTATATATCTTTTACTTACATCAGATAAATACTTAATATCTTCACAATACTTTTTTCCTACCATCCCAGGTTGAATAAATTCAAGTTTTGGATTTTCAACAAGTTGGCTAATTTCCTCAATATAATCATCTTTATCAGCACCTTGAGGTCTAATCCCCATAAACGAAATCGCAATTGGTTTTGCGCTATGATTATACGCATATACTTCAATACTACTAAATTGGCCATACATATTAATTCCTTCTGGAGATACTGTTTCTTTACGTAATTTTTTAACTACTATTGCAACTTTTACCTTTTTTTCATCAAAAACAATCCATAACGAAACCCATACAGCACCTATTGTCCCAACAGCACTTAACCATTCTGCAAGCAACCCTGACAGACTAAAATCAATACCAAATAGAATAAAAACTATGAAACTCCCCAAAATACCACATAAAAAAGATTGAAAATTATTATTTTTAAAAAGACTAACTATTTTATCCACAACATCACCTCCATATTATTATAAGCAATAATATGATTAAAGACGATCATTTTTATTTTTATATACCGACTTTTTATTACATAAAAAAAGACCCACTTCGAAAAGTGGGCAAATGATTAAATCCTTATCATTGGTTAGGTTTTGAATGGAAATATGGGCGAGTTGATACAATTAATTGTATAACGTAAAAATCAACACCAAGAACGATTTTTGAGTTTTTACAGTCTCAAATTTACATTTTATTTCTAATTTAATCCTTGAAAAATTAAATTATTAGTATATTCCCCAATTGAAATAATTTCTATATTAGGGGCCAAACAGCATAATTTTTTTTTAACAGAGTCCATAAAATCTTCATCATAAAATTCAGAATTCCCCATAACAACTTTGATGTTTTTTTTATAAAAGTAATCGTGATTTTCTAACATATCAATTTGAAATTTATTAATTTGATCAATTATATCAGTTTTCCTTTTATAATCGAAGCTCAATACCTTAACTAAAGTAGTGTTATACTCAAAATCAACTACTTCTCGTTCTGCCAAATCGTGTATCTTCGGTACTTTAACATGCTCTTTTAAATTCAAGTTTCTAAGTTCTTTACTCAATAATCGTTTAACTTCTGGTGTCGTAATCCTCTCTGACTTAGGTCTATCGTAATACAGATAAGTCCTTATTAAATCATTAATATCTTCTAATAAAGCAGCCCGAGAGGAAACGAGTTCTCTCACTTCTGAAAATTTAAATTCATTAACATAATATTTTGTTATATTAGAAATAAAATTATCAGAATGTATATTATCGAATCGTTCCTCATCATAATCTTCTAACTCCAAAGAAGGATAATCAAAGTAGTAAGAGAATGTCTCACTCATTAATTCCATATAATCTTTATCAAATTCGTCATCAAAAGATTTAAGCCTATTAATATTCTTAGTCCTATGAAATTTAGAATACTCTTCAGAAGGGCAGTGAATAACAATACCAAAAATTACGGATTCTTGTCGAATTATACTGGGAATATAATTACATATAGAATAATTTATTTTTATTGCGTCATTCATAATTATTACCCTCCTTTTCTTTTTGAGTACGCATTCTGTAACTGGATCGTAATACCTTCAATTTGTTTCATTTGTTCCCATATTAACTCAAATGAACTCTCTATTTCTTCTAGTTTTATTCCCCAATCATCGGGAATATCTTGAAATACAGATTGAACATCTGTTTTATTTAAATTTTTTATTTTATCTTTAGTATTATTATAGCAGTTGTAACCTGTAAGCTGTGAAGAAAATGCCCGATAATTTCTCCCAAGTAAATTATCTACCACCATAGGACTTTTTCCTTTTAACTGTCTAAGCTCGTTTGCAGACCAAATCTCTCCGTTAATAAATATGTGAGAATGATCAATTGCCAAAACTTTTTTCTCTTTTTTATCATAATACAAATTCCCATCATTTTTAGCTCTATCATTATTCAAAATTATTTGATCAAAAACTAAAATCTTAGAAATATCTGCTCCATTAATAGTGTTTCGTGCTAAAATAGGTGAAATTTTTGGAGTACCAGCTCTATATTCGCTTAGAAAGCAAGTACAAGCGAGGGCATTCGTTTCTAACAAATGCGGTGTTTTAGAAATGACGGCTTCAGATAATTCAGCAACCATACAATCAGGCATTGGAATTTCAAGCAATTTTCCAAGCCTGTAAGCGATCAACTCATTATATAAAATTTTAGCACTGCAAAAGTCATGTAAATATTTCATTACATAAACTTTTCCATCATCAGCCTGTACTCGAACAGGTTGTGTTACTCCATTTGGAATCCGCCCTAAATAATTCGTAACTTTTCGTATTGTACTCACCCGATTTCATCTTGTCAATATTATATTAAAAATTATAATATTGTTTAACATTATTAACAATACGGAACATATGTTTAAACTCAACATAGATTTTCTAGCTTGAATAAGTATTTAGATAATTTATATTTTCTATGTACCACCCCTCAATTGATATGCATTCCAAAAAAATTAGAATTAAATTCTAATTTAAAGTTATGTTCATCAGGTGAGAGGCTATGTTTTTTATCGCTTAGGAATCGTCAAAACATACTCAGGAAAACGAATATCCACTGTTTGTCCATTGATTGTATTTCCGTTCGGATCGTTTGTTCGTCGTAACATCGGAAAGACCCTTTTCCCTGCAAATTTACGGATATCTAGTGTGCCATCCAAACCAAATCGTAGGCCACTAGGTAATCCATATGCTGCATTCACATCATCTCTGATAATGCCCGCTGACCTACAACGACCAATTTCAACATCCGGATTGTCGGCATCCATCCAGAAGACATATCCTTGATTTAAATGAGCTGCACCATTGATTGGCACTAACCAAGCACCAATTCGAAAAATACCAAGAGATAGCTCATTAAACACTTCTAGCTTACCTACATAATTACCAACAGTTTTTGGTGGGCTCCCTAAGATAATTTGATCATGTGTCTGTGGTGTCGCTTGAATACTACCACTTCCGCTTGTGTTGTAGCCAAGCACATTCATCACCGCATGAATTGCTTGGTCCATGTTCTGATCTAATCGGCGCATGTCATTCGCATTATCGATAAAGCACCACTCGATTAATAGTACATTGACACCGCTATTCGTGTTCCTGTGGACAAATAAGCTAGTCGTTGCTTTCGCTCCTCTGTCCACAATGCCTAACGCTTTGGCAATTGCTGCGGATACTTCTGCGGCTTTCTTGCGAGCTTCTTCATTGCCTGCCCAATACCAAACTTCTGCACCAGTTGCTTGTCCATTGAACGCATTTAAATGATTTGTGATCGCCCACCCATTACCGGCTGAATTCATTGCATTCACTTGATTCTGTAAATTTTGATTCACAGTAGTTGCTGATTGGTCACTAGTACTAGCTACAGATGCTATTGCTTGCATTTTTTGTGTAATCGTACGAACTACATCCGCTTCACGTCTACCATTTCCAACTGCTCCTGGGTCCATCCAGTTGCTTCCACTTTGTCGTCCGCCGTGTCCGCCGCCATTTGAACGAATAGTCATTATTGATCACCTCTTCCAATATAAAACCAGTCAAGTAAACTCTCTTTCGGATCATCTGTTTTTTCTCGTTCCTTTTGTTCGAAAACAAATTTTTCATCTTTGTTAGTTGTGGTAAACTCCGCTGGCACTGTATAAATTGAATCAGTAGAATGGTTCAACGTATGCGCTGCATCTTCGACCGCCGTTTCATTATTTTGTAATTCTGGTTTAACTACTTCGTTGTAGTCAGAAATAAATTTTTCTTTATTTCTCATCGTCGTTTCCTCCTTGCTTTTCAGTAGAATCTTTTAATTTACTGAATCGATCTTTTACAAAATCAGGAACTGGAATTCCTAACTGCCCCAAGTTTTCAATGACAGAGATGCCATAAACAGCTATATAAGATAGAACGAATGCTGTTGCGACACCTTCGAAATTCATTATTTTTAGATATGGATAAGCAACCAGAACAAGCCCAACCACTAATAAGTGCTTCACTACACCCATTAATCCCTTTGTGCTGTTCGCTTCTTTCCCAGCTAGCCCTTTACATACTCCTGTTACAATGTCAGCAATAACAATCCAAACAAAAATCTGAATGTAAATATTGCTTACAAGGTTTTTGAACTCTGATAACAAAACTAAGTTGTCGATAATCACCATGTTTCCACCCTTCTTTCTATTTTTGGACACACAAAAAGCGCACTCGTTTGAGTACGCTTTTCTAACTTTCTGTATTTACAATTCTGTCTGCTTCTTCATCTGTAATACACAGTGGAACGAACTGCCGGACTTGCTCATCGGTGAAATAACCCCAATCGTACATCGTTTTTACATCATAAAAACTAAACATTCTCTTCCCCTCCTTCATTCACAGTAAACTCTTCTTTAATTTTTGCAATCTCTTGACTGTTCTGGAGCGACACTAGCATCGTCTTTGAGTTGATTTGAGCTAAACTATCTGCTTTTTGTTTTAAAGAAGCATTCTCTTGTTTGATTGCTACATCATTTAGCATTAATTTAGAATTGAGCTGTTTCAAATCACTATTTTCTTGCTTTAACTTTTGATACATTACTTTTAGATTATTTAAATCATTGTGATCTAACACATTCGCTAGAACGATCCATCGGCTTTCTGTAGGATCAAACATTTGATCGTTAATCGATAGTGGTTCACCGTCTGGTCTTTCTCCTTCTAATGGTGGAACTTCCGTAAATGGCACTCGTACTAAAAAATTATCCGAGACTTCAAGTTCTACGCCACCTGTTCGCCCATATTGCCAAATTTTTTTCATAGTTTCATCCCTTTATGCTGTAATAACTTCTCTGATATATACTTGGTCAACACCCCAAGCCGAAATTGACTCACTCTTGACATTTGTTGATGTTACAAGTGTTAAAACATCACCAGCTTTAAATTGCCTCGTTGCAATCCATCCGATATCATTACGCCAATTCAATCCACCTGCAACACCAGCCAACCGATATCTATTGGCTCCATTCACCAAGATAATTAAATAGGCATAGAAATTAGAATTGTCGGTTTGACAAGTAAAAGTACCCGCAAGTTGCAAGGTACAGTTTTTTAATATAGTTAATGTTTTAGTGTCTTGTGATATCGTAAATACATCATTTGTTTTAGAGCGCTCGTTGTCATAAGCAAAGATACTTCCCCAGTTTAGTGCAGTCCATTCAGCGATTGGGACACCTGACAAAAGTCCACCAGTTAAGGATATTCCAAACTTTTCAGTTGATATACGTTCACCTTTAATATAAGGCTGGTCACGAAAAACCTTTGTTCCTTCAATAGACTGTGGCTTTGTCAGACTTACTTTGTCATTCAACCTTTTTTCAGTGTACTCAGGTGTAACATCCCAGCTATAGTCGTATGGATTATTACTGCCTTTCAAACCTTCACCAAAGTACTTGTATTGTAAAATATTTGGTGTTGCTGTAGCGCCTTCTTCGAGTTTTAGCCATTCAATTACACAGTTCCCCACCGAAGCAGACGGATGTTGATAGACTCGTAAAATATCAACTGCTCCTGCATTGATATTTGCTTCTGTTATAGTAAATGTTATTCGCCATATGTCAGGCAAACCTTCAACTGGCTTCATATCACCAACTCTAATCGTCCCAGCTCCAAGATAAATGTCAAAACGTTGAACATTAGGTTTCGTACCTTTTATGCTTATTGTGTAAGTTTTTCCAAGTTCCCATCGCCCTTCTCGCCTGCTATCGTAAATAAGGTAGTTACTATTCGTAATAGGAAAAATCTTTGACTTGTCTGCTAAATTAGGTTTGAGTGTTACTTTACTAACCTCATAAGGTGATAGTAACAAATTAGGTTGTATCGGTGTAACTGTAGAACCTTTTTCTATTTTTAAATTTCTAAGCGAAATCGTGCCAGTGATCCGATTTGCTGTTACAACGTCTTGCAGTGCTAGATACCATTGGGTAGGAGGTGTTGTTGAAAAATTGGGAATCTGAGTACGTGAGATTTGTATCCACTTATCATGACTAGTATCTGCAATAGGTCTTGCTGTTTCTAAAGACACTGCTCCGCCAGGTAGGTAATTAAGTGTAAATCGTAGGTTGCTAACATCACCTACGATATCAGAGTGAAACTTGATTTCTGCACTAATAGTATAGGTTTCCCCTGGTAAAACCGCGGGCATTCTCAGAGTAGTGTTATGTCGGATAAAGGTATTTGATCCATCTAACGTGAATATAATCTCTCCATCTTCACCATCTTTAACAGTACCACCTGTTCCTAGAGTGAAGTTGTTTGCACTAACAGGTGGTAGCAGATTAGGATTACCAGAATAGTCATAATACCCAAAATCAATACTATTTGAGTACATTTTTTTCAGATTTCCAAGATCACCGATTTGCTTATTGACTTCGTCGACCTTTCCTTCAACTCGATTGATATTTTGCTGTACAGTATTCATCTGATTTTTTGAATCATTTACCATGTCCTCGATAACTTCGATTTTTGTATCTATTTCTTGCGACATAGTATCAATAAGTTGCTGAAAATCTTTGAAATAGTATTCACCGTTTAATTGAACATCGCCATCAATTGCTGATTTTTCGACGTTGAATGTGAAGGCTAAATTGTCTGTATGACTACCGTCTGGAAAATCAATATAAATAAAAGCATCAACTTTTCCTTCATAGGCTAATAACATATCAGGGATAGGATACTTAACAATGCCTTGCATGTAGCTTTCGGTAATGATTTGATTATCAAAAATCGGGAATAGTTGTTTCTCTTCCCCTTTATAAATGTACATAAAAAGACGTACAGTCGCACCGAGTAAATCAGTAGGACTGCCGTCTTGATTTTTAATTTCGAATCTTAAAACACCGGAATTCTTATCGTAGGACTTAAAGGTGAAACCAGTAAGCTTTGTGGCCCTGCTAAAAGGTTGGGTCGGTACACCGATATTCGCTATTTTCCTCATTCCGCACCTCTCTCACACTTTATATTTTAACTTTTAATTAATTCCTTTGATTACACCTATTGACACACTGCCAGGGACCTTTCCTTGTAAGCCAGCAGTATTTATGAATGTTTCGTCATTACGCCGGATAGTTAGTTGATTCGATCCCGTTTGCTCCAACTCAATTTCCCAGAAATATGTTGTTGAAGAATTTCCGTCGCTCAAGTTCAATCCTTGGAACGCCATTCGATTTAAAACAGGTACTTTGAAAATCTGTCCGCCATTACCATTTATAGTAATTTCCAAATTCCGATAATATCTGATTTCATCATTTAACTGGATTACTCGTCCAGGATCTGAGGCAGAACCAGTGAATAACGTTCTCTCAGTGACTAGTTTACGCCAACCTTGGGGGTTGTACCCATCATTATTTCCTTCATTAGGCGTAGTATGTGTATTTTTGTAGTAAGTATCCCCAAAATAGCCAGAAATCACTACGTACAACTTGTAAAAACTTGTCGCAGCATATATATGCAACTTGATGAAACTACCATTATCTACACCCGGCATATCATTGCTTCCCCAAGCCCAACGTGTCCAATATTTACCAGGCGGAATGTCTGACATATTCGGGTACTTTGCACCTAGGTCATTATCTATAAGATATTGACCTTTTGCCAAGCGAACAGTTTCAGGCGTAGCAAGTCCCGCATTGAATTCAGTAGCTAATAAATGAGGGTTTTGATCATCACCATCAAAATGAATTGCTGCTTGTCGCAAAAGCCAGTCAATTGACTTGTCCCTTTTTTTTTTCTCTAAATTCATCATTTCACCTCCGCCTAATAAGAAAATGTAAAGTCACTGCATCGACCAACGCCACGTGCATTAACTAAACGTTTCGTGACATCAATTTCAACTTTATAAAAACCTGTCTCAGTTGGTGTATTCACTTCTGTTGTCATTGAGCAGTTACCGATCACAACTCTTGTTGTTCCCATTTGTCTCAGACTAAATGCGTGATAATGTCCGCAGAAGTAACCTACAACGACTCCTTGACCTTTTGCGCTCATGTAAAACGTGTACTCACCTGTAATATTTGAATCGTCAACTGAATCCCAATTTGTAAAATCGATCGTGACATTCCCACCTTGTTTGAAACCGTCAACTAGCATCTGTAGTTGAGTTTTATTTGCAACTATCGTTTCTTCATTGTGCAGTGGGAAATGACCTGCAAGCACTACATGATACTTACGATCGAGCTTTTCTAGCCAACGACCAAAATCAACTAATTGTTGTTTGTTAAAATTACCTTGCTTTCCAGCCCCAGCTGGACCTTGACCGTAAGCCTCCAACCATTTGCCATTTTCATCGACTTGGGAGCTAAAATCATCTGTATTTAATCGATAAACTGCTACATTCTTTTCAGGAAAAATTATCCCTCCGTAAGCACCTTCAAAGTTCTTAGCTAAATCGGCAGGTGCTAACATATTGAACTGTGTTCGATTGCCATTGTGAGGTACACCACCACGATCGTGATTGCCCCAACAGATCATCACCGGTTTACTTTGTAAAAAAGTAGCTGCTCGAGCGAATCTTTCAACAGTTTTTAGCGTTTTGTATCGGTTGACTACTCCATTACCTGGCACTTCTTGCGTAAAGGTAATACCTGAATCTCGTCCGTCTACATTATCTCCGCCGTACACCATTACGTCACATTCATTTCCTAATTCTTGGAATTGAGTGATTGCTTTCCAACGACGTGTAGAAACGAATTCTGTGCGTCCGTTGTCCCACGAATCGCCTGCCGGTGTCGGTACATGTGAATCAGCGTGAATATCAGTAATGAATGCCATGTTAAACTTGCTATCATCAATTGAATTAATGACAGCTTCCGCATCTCTTGGTTTTACTTCTTCGTAACTGTTGTTTGCTGTATCAAAAAAATTATTTGTCAGTCCATATTGAATCTGACTCGTTTCAACAGCAACATCAAACTCATTAAACTCAAATTCATTTAATCGCTCTGCTAAGGTCGCATGATCCCCTTTCGCATCATTCAGTATATTCAGAATCACGCCACCTGGGTCCACACTATCTAATAATTCTTTATTATCTTTTATCCACTGTTCCCAGTCGTTTTGCCCACTGGTCATATACTCTCTAAATTTTCGCAATAAATCTTCGAAGGTCCACACGTAAGCTGAATCTCTAATATCACTTTGTGTAATCCCTGACATCACACGATAATTAAAATCTTGTGTGCTGAACTGTTCGCTCCAAGTTCCGTCACCGTTTAGTGATCGGAAGCTAAAATGGGCCGTATTTTCACCGCCCCATTGCCAATCTGGTTCGCTTAATGTATAGATCAATCTCCCTTGACTTGGAGAAACTTCTTGCACTCTTTGTTCGACTGGTTGTTTTTCATGAAATTTTGTCGTGTTAATAAAAAATGGAACTAACCCACCAAATGGTTTTAATTCGCCGTTTTCGACTACTTCGACGACAAATTTCTGCGTCATCGTATCCCCCTGCCTAATACGGATTAGATTGATTCCATTATTAGGTTCGGTTGTTGATAAGATAATTTTATGTTGTGTTTGTGTCATACCCTACCTCCTAAAAATTTATATAATTACGGGGATTATGGAACCGAGCGTTTGAAGAAGGATAAAATTCATCCATAAATTGAAAGTGAAGATGTTCTCCTGTAGATGGACCAGTTGTTCCCATCAATCCTAATTGTTGCCCTTGCGAAACCTTTTGCCCCACAGAAACGTCTACTCTACTTAAATGAGCGTAACCCGTGTAAATACCATCTGAGTGTCTGATGACTACATAATTACCGTACCAACTAAAATATTCTGCTCCTGCAACAATGACCTCTCCCTCACTCGAAGCAAAGATAGGTGTATTCGGATTGTTATTCACCAAGTCAATTCCATTATGAAATTCTTTGGCACCGGTGATAGGACTTGTACGCCATCCAAATTCACTAGTCACTTGAACAGGTGCGCTAATTGGCGTAATATATCCAGCTGATTGCGGGATAGATAAATCTTTAAACCGGTTGTACCAATTAGTTGACCAGCCGACTCTTTCAGGGTGATCATTTAATGGTCGTTCAAAGTTCTTTTCGAACGCTCTTGTTGCGGTAGCGATATCTGTTAGTCCCATAAATTGTGTCCATGTATAAGGGTAGGCGTTGGTTGCCATCCATTGGCCATTTGGTGCATGCCACATTAACAATTGAAACTGTGCAGTGATTGTATCAGGATTTTCAGTGATTCCTGCTTGAGTCATTAAATTGATCATATATACACGACCACTACTCGCCCCTGTACTATCTGTCCACTGCCATACGCCATAACCGAATCCTGGTTTACCATTTCCTTCATCGGCAGTAGGATTTGCATCAGATTCTCCTTGAGCGTTTCCTAAAAGAGCTGCAGCGGCTTGTTGTGTGAATCCTGCACCGATTGCCATTGCCCAAATTTGCCAATAGCGTTTATCACGATCCGAAGTAATTTCTGGTGGGTACTGACCATTCCAACTACCGCCATTCCCGCCACCACTACCACCTGGTATGACTTCTTTACCTCCGATATATAGCTTTTCGAATCTTCCTTCTCTACCGTGAAAGATTCCTTCTTGTATCCATAGATCACCAGAGGCCGAAAATTGAATCTGTCCGTTTTTATCAATAGCAATTCCAGAAGCACCTTTCGTTGAACTTGGTTGCTTATTCATTAGAAGAATAGCTTCCCCATCATCAAGGGAAACTTTTAAGTAATCTCCTGTATCAGGATACGCAATACCACCTAAACGACCTCCGCGGGTACCTATACTCCCCAACGATTTTGAATCATTCCAGAATTGCATACCAGCTTTCGTCAACTCCATAATTTTTGCGCCATTGTTGATGGCTTGGATAATGCCATTAGCCATTTTCAATTGATCGCCAGCGCCATTGAACGAAGTTTCAAAGATATCTGCCCTAATCTTTCCAGCTTGAATAAAATTGGCATTAAACACACCCGCAATCGTCCATGCAGTTTTGAATTCATCAGTCCAGAAATCACCTTCGATAAAACCAATTCCATCTGAGTTCATGACTAAAAAATGGTCAGATGTATCAATACTTTTACCATTCATAAAAACCATCTGATACGGCTCTCTGCCGTCAGAAATACCAGTTTCTTGACCATTCATCAAAAGGATCGAACCACCATTTTTTCCTGCGCCACGCATGATGTCATCTTGAAATTTACCGATTTCGGTTGATTCATAGAAGGTCATCTTATTTGATTCCAGATTAGAAATACTGTTCGAAATCTGCGCTGATTGTCTGCGTGCATCTTTGGTTAAATTGTCACCTAACTCGATTGAAGTCTGGCCAGTTAAACGGTTAATTCTCACTTTGAAGATTCTAGTACGATAGTGATAATTACGATTATGTCTATGAATTGTCACTGTATTTCCAATGACGTCACTTCCTGTCACCTCAGCTTTAAACTGTGCTAAAGGTCTGGAAGCATCCACCAATGTCTCATAAGTTTTTTGTAATAGCTCTGTTGGATCTTCAATATCATCGAAAATCACAACTGTTTCTCGTTTCCTCATTGTTCCATTAGGTTGCGGAATACCAAATTTTGCTGTTGCTTCCGGATCTTCAAGCCAATTTTCTCCTAACGGTTTGTCTAAAGGTGCGCCATTTGATTTTTTCCATTCTATGTCCGCAAATTCGATTCTTCGACCATAACCATCGCCGACTTCTTCACCACGTCCTCTGCCAATAATAGAAGTCGCAATTGAGCTTCTGTCAACTTCTTTTACAACAGAGAGTGCTTTACTTCCATAAGTAAACCGCATATTCGAATGCTTCCCTATTTGTTTATGCGCTTCAATCCATTTATCTTTAATTCCGTCTGAGCTTAGAGAACAACGAAAAGAAAACTCCATACCGAATGTTTGTAATTCTTTCAAAGCCTCTCGCACAGAAACGTAATAAAAATTGGTAGTGATTGCTGGTAATGTAGGGGCTACATATTCAACACGCCAATTATTATCGGTAAATTCCATTAACCGATTTAGCAACAAGGACACTGGCTGTCCACTTGGCCTAATATCTCTGATAATATAGCCATCTAGCTCATCAGGCGCAAAGCCAATCCCCGTAAATTCCAACATTTCCTTTGGATCATTTGTTTTAATTATTCGATACAACGAAAATGACGATTCGCTTTCACGTACCGCCATAAACCGAGCATCTTCAATTTCTTTATCGTAAGCCACTGTTACATATAGAACGTCTTTCATTAGCTCACTTTGATCCTTCGTTATTTCCTTTTCTTGAGTGACTTCAATTAGTTTATTTTTGTTTTTTCTTTTAATCATTTTTTGTAGATGATCAAAAAAATAGACTGTTTCGCTCAAATTGTCGCCCCCCTGTAAAAAACACTAAGTTTTCCATTGTTGCAGACAACTTTTTGACCTTGTCGCAAAACAAAATTCTCAAAATCAGATTCTAAATCAATGACAGATGTCCAGTCTTCATCGTTAACCATTAGTTTTTCATCCGCAAAATCAAATACTAATTGATCTCCTGGTTTTATCGCTGCATTAGTCACACTAATTGTTTGTTCCCCATTTGTAATTCTTATAGCATTACTCTTTTCTAAAGTAACCTTTATCTTGGTTGGCGTTATTGGAAATCGCATCGTATTTCCAATATAACCATCCGTTACAACTTCTCGTGTGTACTTTAACGGATCTGCGCAATAGATGGTAAAAGTAGATATAATGGAATTAGAATCACCTGCAACTTTATCTGCCGTTGCGTAACGACCATAGTAGTAATAATCACTTTCATCTCGAAATCTGATTTTTACATCCTCTGTTCGATACAAAAAATTCAATAAATCTTTGAATTTGAATTGAAGCTTTTCTGGGTTGTTATCTTCTAACTTATACGTAACAGAGATTGTCCTTGACGGTAATGATTGATTCGTTATAATTGAGCCGATTTGGATTCCTTGTTGCTCAATTTCTAGAGACAACATCTCTCTCCCTTCAACCTTCAGTGTTTGATACCCTTCCACAAGATCTTCTAAGTACATTCCGTCATACATCATTGCAGAGGTAGGAAGGAAGCGGTTAGGATTTTCTCGGTTAATCGTTGTATCATTAAATCCATACATCTTATTCTCCCATTTCTCCATATTTCCCTCCTAAAATTCTAAATTAATTTCTGCACCTTCGCCCATCGCTTGCGCGATATCATCGATAAGCAGACGGAATGATTGTTTCCCAACATTAACATTAAATATCGCCGGTTTAGTTGAACCACCCATATTCACATTATGTTCGACCTGAGTAGAAATACTGCTATTGGCTTTTTGTAAGTTGGAAGCTAAGTCAATCTCCGGTGAATTATCAAAAGTGTCCGTAATGATACTAGCCATACTTTCAACGGTACTTTGAACTTCATCAAATCCCGATGTGAGACCTTTGTTTAAGCCCTCCATAATCGCATTACCCGCCGGAATCAAAAGTTTTCTATCATACTGTATCGGTCCTTTGTTTTCTCGAATCCAATCACCAATTCCGCCAACAAAATCTTGAACTGCTTTCCAAGTATTCTGTAACCCTTCTAGAAAGCTATCCATGATTGCTTTCCCAGCTTCCCACAGATTAATTTCTTTAAGCGTGTCAAACAATCCAGTAACTTTTCCAACGGTATCGTTAACGGCATTTACAAGTCTATCCCATATTTCTTGCGCACCATTGACCATACGATTAAATATGTTAATGGTCCCTTGTTTTAGATTTTCCCAACCTTGCACAACACCATCTTTTGTCTGCGTCACTAAGTTACTTATCCACTCTTTAAAGGAACTCCAGATGTCTTTTGCTCCTTGGACTGTATTATTGAATAAATCAATCGTACCTTGTTTTAATCCTGTCCAACTATCAATAGTCGTCTGAACGATTGCATCAATCGTTTCAAAGAACCATATTTTTAGATTTGTCCAGATCTCAATTGCACTATTTTTAGTGTCTTCCCATGTTTGAACAATCGATTGCTTAAGCCCTGTCCACATTTGTACGGCATTGTCTTTTATGGTTATCCATAAATTAGCGAAGAATGACTTTACTTGATTCCAGATATTATTTGCTTGATTAGAAACCTCAGTCCAGATGTTAATCACCGATTGTTTGAATCCATCCCACAATAGTAATGCACTATTTATGATGGTCCCGATATATACGGTGAATATATTTTTTATCGACAACCAAATATTTTGTACCGATTCGACCAGTGTTCCCCATATCATGTCTAAGTCATCTTTCATTTGCTGAAAGTCACCAGTAATTAAATTGATAATGAAAAGCAATGGTGCAGCAATCAATGCTTTGATAATTTCAAAAGCATTTAAGATGATATTTTTCACTTCGGCAAAAATTGACTTTACTGCATCGATGATATTAGAAAATACCTTAGAAAAATTTGAGACAAAAGGTCCTATATATTTCAATATAAAATCAAGTGAGCTTTTAATTTGATCAGCTATTGCTTTCCAAATACTTGATGCTGTATTTTTTAAGTTATCCCATTGTTTATTGATGTTGGAAACAATCCCATCAACTATGTCTAAGGTGCTTTGCTTTATGTCTTCCCATGCTTCAGACGCCGATTGAGTAATATCTGACCATAAATTGGTGAAAAAGGAAGTTAGTTCACTCCATTTTTCTCGGACAAAATTTGCGGCATTTTCCGGTGCTTTTTTTATAGTTGTCCATGCTTTATCTGAAATATCCTTAATCCCATTCCATAGATCACTAAACCATTCAGTCGTCCCGCTCCAAGCTTGTTTGAACCATTCTGAAATGTCCGACCAAATATTTTTAATTCCTTCTACAGAAAAACGAACTATTTCCTTGGTACTCTCCCACAAGCCGATCCAAAAATCCCTAAATCCTTCACTAGTACTCCATAGATAAATAAAGGCTGCAACTAAAGCACTAATCGCTGCAATTATCCATCCTACAGGTCCCATAAAGCCTGCTAACATAGCAATAGTTGTTTTTAATCCAACCGTTGAAAGAATAGTAAGAGCTGTATTAAGCATTCCAACCATTTTGGTTATTGTTGCTATAACTTGAAGAGCTACAAAGTATCCCTTCATCGCTAATAACCCAGCTCCCACAGCTACCATCAAGGGCATAAGGGGTTTGAGAATATTGGTTAGTTGTTTTATAACTTCGACAACCGGTGGAATGGCATCCCTAATGGCTTTAAACGCATTAGTTATTATTGGTTTTGCTTGGTCTATTGTAGCGGCAATGGCATTGAAATCCTCGCTTCCACCTAACAACAGATTGAATTCTTCTAAAATACCGGCAATTCCATTTTTTACCGCTGTTTTTAAGTTTTCAATTGAAGTCGCAACACCTTTAGAGTTAGCTTTAGCCAACTCAGCACCTTCTGTCCCAATGCCATACATTTCAATCATCTTATCGTTGAACTGATCGAATGTTATCGTCCCTTCTTTTAACGCATCGTACAAATCATTTTTTGCAGCCGCACCTGCCAAACCGAAGCTATTTGCAACTTGTTCTAAGGACAGCCCCATAGTATCGGTTAAAGAGTTCCATGATTGCATGTCAACCTTGCCCTTAGCCAACATCTGGGTATATTGAGTTAGCCCTCTGCTTGCATCTGCAGAACTTGCACCACTGGCCAAGAACGCATTGTTTAAAGCGATTGCTGATTCTGTCCCTTTGTCTAAATCTCCAGTGGTCATCGTTAAACTTTGGGCATTTTTTACAATATCGTCTAACGTAGTTGGCAAACCGTCGATTCCTTCAGTTAATTTAGTCATTGATTGGTCCACTTCGTCAGTCGAATATCCCAGTTGCCGCATTATGTTTGGGTACTGTTTCAATGTATCGAAACGATCAATGGCTCCGCCTAATGAGTTTGTAACAACACCAATAGCCGAATCGACCAACTTAAAAACCCCGACACCTTTTGCGATGTCGAGGATAGAAGTGTTTGTTTTCTTAGTATTATCGTTAAGGCCGCCCATTGAGTTGTCTGCGTCCTTCATTGTAGATGTGAAATTTTTATCGACAGCGGACAAAATTGCTTCGAGGCTGTATGATTCCATAGTTTTCCTCCTTTCCTCAGGAATTTACAAATCTAGGTATTTTTTCATCCTTGCCCAAGATTTTGTTTTCAAGTTTTTCTTTGTTAAAGAATTTTTCGAAGGTATCAAATAAAGGAACCTCGTATTTACCACGTTTTTTAGTAGCTTTGACTTGCCTATTCGCCCATGCTTGGTAATGTATAAGCTCTTGTTCATCTAACCTCTTAAGACGATAGGCAATAATCCTTGTTTCATATTCCAGCATTGTCATTCGGTCGATATCTAGAAAGTCAGAAATCCCGAGATAACGCAGACAATTTATTTGGACAGTTGTGTAAAAATCTTCTTCTATTTGCTGTTTTTGATTTTGTTTTCGATCTTTAGTGTTTTTTTCTTTGTAAATTCCGACTTTTTTAATTCTTCCAATACCAAATTAAAGAGTTTATCCGAGCCAATTTCATCAACCAAGGCAATCAAATCTTTTTCAGCAACTCGTGGTGACTCTGTTGCGTTTGCTACTTTTAACATTTCAATCAATGTTTCAATTTCTTCGTTAAAGAAATTCACGAGTGTTGAATCCAAGCCCAGTTTCATTGTCATTCCTTGTTCTACAACGGAATATCTGCGGTTCATTTCACGGATAAACCCAAATCCAAAAATAAAGCTATACTCTTTGTCGTTAATCATTAATTCCATTTATTCATCCTCCTAAAAATAAAAGCACTCAATTAAGAGTGCCTAGCCTTCTGGTGTTTGTTTGGTTGTGTCTGTAAATGCATACTGAACTTCATTTTGTTGTTCAGTCGTTAGTGTTGCATAACCATCTTGATGGATCATTTGCACAGCGTATTCCAATGAAACTTCTACATTATCTTCAGCAGAAGCCGTTTCTTCATAGCTTGAGATGTAGACTTGCATATACTTAGCTGCAAATTTCCCTGTGTCTCCTTCTTGTGGTTCGAGTTTGTCGATGATCCACGCTTCTACTAATTTGTTATTCATAAACGCATCGTAAAGCATTTTGAGTGTTTTGCTACCACGTTCATACAAAGCAGTAGAACTGAAATCATATTCAATTGCCCCTACAGTCTGTGCTGTGCCATCTTTAGTTTCAGTAGCATCTGTACTGCGTGACATACCAAATGTATGCTCGGTTTGATAAGTGACAGTTTTGGCAGCTTCTTCAGCTTGTTTTTCAAAATCCCGATAGACCAAAATGACGTCAATACCTTTTTTTAATGCCATTTAAATTCCTCCTATTAACCTAAAATTCAATTCAATAATCGCTCGTTTGAGCGGTGTGTTTGTGCTTGTATCTGTTACTGTCTGTATGTCGCTTGCGTTGGTGTCTAACGTCCAAGAATAAACGTCAGATGTATTTACTTGCATCGCTTGTTCAAACAAAGCAGAAGCCACCTCAGACACCTGTTTTCGCTTTGTGTGCAAACCCCATACAGAAATGACAATCACGACATTTCCCAAGACATGAGATTTGGTAGTAGAGTGAAGCGTTTGAGTATCTTCGAATTCAACAAAAGGATAGCTTGCAGAGCTTGCTGGCTTGTAATCATAGGTCGGGTAACCCAACGCAAGTGAGCGTTTGAACATTTCATCAAAGATCGATTGTTCCCTTGTCTTCATCTACTCCACCAACTTATTCATATCTGATTTAAACTTCGCCTTCTGTTTATTGAAAGCTGGTCGCATGAATGGTTGAGCCGACTGAAACCTTGTGCCGTATTCCAGATAAGGTGCATAATCAGCGGTTGGCTTCACCTTTCCTGTTAAACCACCATCACTCAAATCCATGTTGATCGATCGTCTCAAGTTACCGGTATCAACTGGCGCTTTACGCTGCGCTCCTTGTGTCAATTCCGCTGTGTTCTGCTTAACAACCTGCTTTACATCTTTTAAATTCGTATTAGCCTTTAGTTTTTTAGTTAGCTCGCTAACACCTTTAAGAGATACATTCTTCCTAACCACCAAAAGCCACCTCCTGAACAATAAAAGTATTTTTCAAGCGAAGGTTACGCTCAGTGATAATCTCGAATTTCTCCGTTTTTCTTCTTAGCTTGTTGAAGATTAAAACGTAATCCCATTCTTTTGTATAAGGTCTAAGCAAGCGAATGACTTTAGCTCCTTGTCTGATATCTCCAAACAAAGTCTTTGATCGATCAGTTCCTAAATCAGTAACATTAGCAAGTTTCACTGTTTTTGCTAATGTCGGTTCGAGATGTTCGCCCAATTCAGGATCATAATAGCCACCTTTTTCGATAACAAAAGTTACTTCTGTGTCATATCTCATAAGAACCTAGCCACCCCTCTACGAGGAATGCTATTCTCTCTTTGCTTCTCTTTGTATGCTGATATATCATCTTCAAACTCATCTAAAAGCTTTCCGTAAGAGATTGACTCACCTTCTTGCCCATATGAGCTCATACCTTCATTACCTTTGCGGTTAAATCGCTTGATCGTACATTCAACTACGATATAGTTTAAAGTTGCAGGAACACTCTCTAAGAAGCCCAAACGCACACATAACTGACTTGAAATTCGCTTGATAAAGTCAGCAAGTTGCTCATCCAATTCTTCGTTATCAACTTCGAGCGACCGTTTCACTTCTTCTAAGGTTTCGTTCATGACTGCCTCCTTTCAACAATAAAAAGGCTAGTCAAGTGACTAACCTTTCTTATTAGATGATTTCGTTGATTTCTTTTCTTGTTTATCCTCAGTTTCAATCGGTACCAAGAATCCACCGCCAGAAGCTTCAAGATTCTTCTCGATTTCCTCAAATCGCTCTTTCGTCAAATCAACTTCTTGGTCCAATCTGTAAGTTTCTTTCGTGTGAACGTCTTTGAAAACTTTAACTACTTTATACTTGGCCATACAAAATCACCTCACCCTTCTGGAATTGTTTCAAGAATGTACACAGCATTTGCTTGCTCAAAAGAAGGAAGAGAGATCATAGAAACTTTTGTCTCAACATTTACTGGATCAGCTTTCTTCATAGTCGTAACAGCTACACCAGTATCGACAACTGATACATTTGCTACATTCGGACTAGACATCAAGTCGGACTCTTCTGGAGTAGTACCAAACCATGTTTTGCCCAATGTTTGAGCTGGCAATAAAACAAACGTATTATCTGGGATAAATTTATTCGTGCCATTTGAATCAGTGTACACTTTATCGTAAATAACGATCTCTAAGTTAAACTCTTCTGAAATGTAATCCAACAAAGCTTGCTTCGATAATTTAGCCGCTTGAGCATTGGCGTTGTTCCCTAAAATAGTCGCTTTGATTGCTGCATTTTGACGTAAATAGCGGAAAGTCTTGCTGTTTAAAATGGCACGAGCCGGATTCACACCTTCTTCTTTTAATACAGAAATAGCTTTTTCAATATCTTCTACTGGATCAGCATTCGCCACATCACTCCATGCAACATCAGCATTTCCCTTGTGGTTTTCAGGTAAGTCATATTTGATTACATGATCTTGTCCATTTTCTTGGATTGTGATTGCTCCAGTGGTCAATAGTTGCATACGCATAATCTCACGACGTACTGCAGCACCACGCAACAAGTCTGTAATATCATCAAATACACGATTTACAACTACATCACGATACGCTGGGTTATTTGTCTGGTTGATCATATTCAACTCTTGGCGCAACTCTTCATCAATGTAGTAAGATTCTTTGAAGAAAATCATTTTTTGAATCAATTCTTCAAATCCGGCACGTCCACGTGGAATAACATCAGCATCTAATCCAGAAGGACGCAACGCTACTGGAGAGCCAGTCTTACCTTTCAACCAAGACAACTTCATGCCTAGTTGTTTATCAGCAGGGAACAACTCTTCACCAAGGTATGGTTGTTGCTCATTTACTCGTTCTGCCCAATAAGTGGCAATGTTTGGCGCCTGAACTAGATCAAAGATGTTAAGCGCTGCAAAGTACTGTAAATTCATTTTCATCAATGTTTCTTTGTGGATTTTCACTTTCATTCTTCGGTTCCCCCTTATTTGTTGCGTTTAACAAAGTAAACTTTGCCATCCAACGCTGCTTTTGCTTCATCAACAATTGTTAAAGTATCTTCTAAACGGAATTCATTGACCGTACCGAAGTATAGTAATGTACCGTTGGCAGTTGTAGCGTCTACATCGAATACGACGTCATGCAATAGCACGCCTTTAGTGCCTTCAGCTGCTTCTGCGGTGTTGGTTACCGTCACAACTGCTTGTTCGTTAGCGAATGGGTCGCCACCGCCTACTGGCGTACCAGCTGGGATATACTTTTTACCCTGTCCGTTTGTTGCTGTTACACCTGTTGCTCCAACTACTACTGATAAGCTCTTGTAGTTGCTTACATCAGCTAAAATTTGATTTTTTGAACCAAAAATTCGTTTTTCCATTTGTTAGTTCCTCCTAATTTTTAAAATATGTTTGTTTGGGTGTTGCGACTGCTGCTTTCTTTGCTAATTGCTTTCCGTAGTCGCCTTGAGCGCCATTACCAGAATCGCCATCCAAGGGAATGCGTCCACCAAGTCGTTTTTCGAATTCCGCTTTGATTGCTTCACGTTCAGCTTCAACAGATGCTAAATACGTTTTAACGTTGTTTGACGTTGTTTCAGCATCCTCTGACACGATCAGTCGCAACATTTCTTTCGTAGGCGTAGCGCCTTTCTCAGACAGCATTTCACTTGCTTGTTCGGACATCTTGGATAGCACTTCTTTACGTTGGAACTCAGCTAGTTTTGCTTCAAGTTGCTGTTTCTCGTAATCTGCTTTCTCTTTATCGTCCATTTCGGCAAGTTTGGCAGCTTCGTCTTTTTCTTGTTGTTGCTTGGCTTCCCATTTAGCAAACTTTGCTGCAATAATCTTGTCGACATCAGCGTCACTATACTTTTTATCCGCTTCTGTCTGGTCTGAACTATTCTTTTCTTTGTTGTCTGCGTTGTTATCTGATGTATTATCCGGAGTAACATCAGCTGCACCGTCTTCTGCAAAGAATTGCAAGTTCATTGGTAATAATTTTTTGACTTCCATATTTGTTTCTCCTTCCATATCTTTTAACGTGGATAAATGCTTGCACTTTCCATAGCTTTTAAAGTCGTCAATGCTTGGACAAAATAAAAAGCGACCATTAGATCACTTTAGTTTTTTGCACTTAACGCACTCTTCATAAAACCCGCCTTGCAAGTCCCTTCGGTATGCGTACTTATAATCATGCTTACACAATAAATGCTGCCTGATATTTCTGAATAGAAATTGTCTAAAATCTCCCAGCATATATAATCACCTCTCGGTCATAATAAAAAGCCGTTAGCAAATGGGCTAGCGACTTTGGTTAACTTTGATATATTTGTTCTGGTTTTCTTCGAAATCACTCATGAACCATTCAAGTGTATCTTGCGCCAGTTCATTGTTGAACATAGCTTGAAACTTAACTTTCAACAGGTACCAATAAAACGGAATCTTAAACTTAATTTTTAGTGTAATACTATTACTTTCCATTTTTATCGGCTCCTATACTTTCTACTTGGCTTGTAAGGTCTCTTTGGCTCTTGTGCTCTGAACGTGTAAGGGTTTGGATCAACAATGTTATCTAGTCCATCAACTTTGCAGAAAAGCTTGATCGTTACCTCTGAAAAGTTATCTACATTGGAATTGATCGCAACATCGGTAATGCCGTTAATTCTAGTGCCATCTATATATAAACCATTATCGATTTTGACTTCATTTAGTTTCGGCATTTTTACCCTCCTCTGCTTCAACTTTATCTCTTAATTCATCCACAAGCTTTTTGATCTCATTGGTTAATCGTTCTTTATTCTTCGTAAAAAAAGCTGTCTTTTTCTGCTCATACATTAAAGCTTTGATTTCAGGATTGGTATAAAAGATGGTTGAGCGATAGCCGCATGACTGACACTCAGCGTAATGGTGTTCAAGATTGTCTGGTAAATTATCAAATTTCCGCACCAACGGCGTCTGATTTCCACATTGATTACATAAAAACGTTTGCTCAGACATTCTATAACCCTCTTTCTTTAAGCGACTTCTCAAAAGTATCACGATCAACATATGGTGCGGTTGAGCAACGACAGAACGGATGCATGTTTGGCGCATTTGTTCCTGGTTCCATGTCATCAACATCAAATACTTTTCCATTCAGCGGCAAGCACAACCGACAAGCTGATGGCTCAGAAATGAATGTGTACTTTGTAATATCAGCATCACGATAACTTTGCTCTTGGATGCCAATCTGCACCCTAGTCGTTTCTGTAACCATTAAGCGCTCAGTATTGAAGCGAGTGTTCTCTCTGCCTTTCTCGGTAAGGAATCTCGATAATTCAGATGCCAACTGTTTAGGGTTGCGCCCCATCGTCACGCTACGTACGAGCAACTTATCCAAATCTGCTTTCAATTCTGCTTGGTACATCCAAAGCCGTTCGCTAAACGTTGCGAATCCATCCGCTCGAAACGAGCTGTCTATCACTTGCTCCACTAATTTGGCATAACCGCTTTTAGCGATCGTCATTTCTAAGATGCCCGCTTGACGTTGCAATTCTTTCAAGCCAGCGCTAGTAAGCTCTCCTGAGAAATACTTATCCATATCGTTGAACATAGCAATCAGTTCAAGTCCGATATTCGCCTTTAGTAATTCCAATCGATTAACACGCATCGTAAGATTGTATAGCTTTAATTCCTTGTTTGCTGTCGGAGAGAAGTCTTTTTCTTTAACATACTTCTTAGCCTTTCGAGCAAATGCTTTTACATCCATTTCGTTAGCTCGCTTCATCGCTTCGCTACGAGTGATTTTCTGTCCATTGGAAAAACTGCCCCACTGTGCGTCTATCTCTTTCTGTATCGCATCCTGAGCGTATTGTAGGCGTTTCTTAATCTCGTTCATACGTTTCTTATCATCTTTAATCTGCTGTTCTTGCCAAGCTTTTTCACGCTTAATGAAGTAATCTTGTGATTTCACTTAATCACTCCTTACCAAGCAAATCTAACTAGCTTTAAACCCGCTTTTTCTGAGTGTACATCGGAATAGTCTTCAACAGTAAAACCACCCTCTTGAAATTCTTTTCGAATCTCATCACTGATTTGATCTGCTCTATAATGCATCTCAGTTTTTCCAATTTTCATCGTTGCAGCGATAGCCTCTTTAAGTGTTTCAGTATCTTCTTTAAGCTTTTCAATATCTTCTTTTTGGTACTCATTCATCATCTGTTCTTTGAGATTCATCTTCTTCAACCTCCGCATCAGTTTCTTTATCACTATCAAACACACCAGAACCAGCTTGTTCCTTCAATCGTTTCAGTTCTTCTTCAAACGGAACACCAGTCAATCGTTCAGCCATTTCGCACAACGTTTGATCTGATACGATGCCAACCATTCCTGCAATAACTTTCATGATTTCTTCATCTGATTGCGGAACATTCGGTGTAAATTGAATTTGGATTTCGTTCACTTTGTTGTATAGTTGCTCTTGTTGCTGTTCATCAGAAACAAAAAAGGCTTTGACTGTATCAATCAAGCCTTGAGGTTTATTCAATTCATCTTTGATGCTCCATGAGTGAGTGAGCAATCGTAGACGGCGCATAATAGCTTTCTTGACCATACGCTCTTTATTCTTGCGATCGTTGTCTGACCCCCAACCCTTGAAACGGAATCCGATGCCTGACTGGTTGGACCCTATGTTCTCATCTGTAAAGTCAATAAGAGATGTGAAGCGAAGGATATCTGCAACCGTACGACTATCGTTAGCTTCCATTCCGGCAACGTCATACTCTTTCTTTAGATAATACGCATCAGGTTCAGCGCCTGCTACATTACCGTCATATATCTTCTTATCGCCTAAAACAAGCATTCTCGCTCGCATCATAGCTTGGAGTACATCTAACTTGCTGTTCTCACCTTGTTCATCATCTGCAGTATCAGGGTTTCCTTTAATCACCAAGTAAGCTTCTGATGAATCTTGTTGGAAGTTGGCCATCTCAGAGCGAGAAAGATCATAGGCATCTATGGAATCAAGTACACGCTCAAAGTCGCTCAAACGTTCTTCGTTGTTGATCCATTCATTAACCTGAACCGAATCAAAGTAACTCTCAGCAATTCCGCCATCTTCAATAGTGGCATTTTCTAAGTCATCATCTTTGGCAATCAAATAATAATTGAACCCACTGTTTGTATATAGTTCTATTCGCGTCCATGACTTATCTAGGAACTGTTCTTTGTAGTAATGGACAGCGCATAATGAGTTGCGATCTTTGGTGTTGTCATAGATTACGAATGTTTGTTCTGCGTCAAACTTAGCTAGTGTTTCCTTACCGTATTCATCGCGGCCAATCCATTCATACGCTTTACCTAATCCAATCATATCTCGACCCACCAACTGATTGTGGTAGTCTTCGTTCGATTGACTAGCAAATGTGTTGATTTTTTCTGCAATCGCCTGATCCCCACTGTATTTCAATGGGTTCCCTAACAATACACCTAACTTAAATGAGACGATAAAATCTGCAAAGCCACTTGCTATACGATTGTCCGATCTGCCTTCTGGTTTGTTCGGACGATAATTGATGTTGTTGTCTCCTAACATATAGCGTTTCAGTTCCTGCAACCTTGGCACCTGCTTGGCTCGATGGTGTTTGATGAACTCAACAATCATCTTCCAAACGTCTTTATGTTCAAAGTCGATCACCTGTTCAACTTCGTTAGTACGCTGATTTAGCATCTCTCTTTTCGGTAATTGATTAACCGGGACTTTATAAACAAGATTCGCTTCCTCATCAAATCGCTTGCCACTTAAAAGCTGAATATTCTGTTCCACTGTATCACCTCTACAATCCTAGTTTTTTGAATGTATCAATTGTCTTCATGACATCTATTTTTTCTGTTGTGTTCGTGTTCATTGTTTCGGCGATGCCTGTTGTAGCATCTGGAGCATCATCATGTTTGTTCTTTCCTTCTTTCTGATAAGTAGTCATCGCCTTATAGTAATCAGGAAATCTTGTTCTCCAGTCACTAGGCATTCGTACATATTGTTCAATCCAATGGCTGTTGGAATAGATTCTCGCTTCTTTACTGGTGCTTTGAAAGAAGTCGGAAATAGCAGTTGCACATTTTCCTTTTACTTTCTCTCTTACAGAACGAGCAAAAGACCGACCGCCGTTGTTGCGCTCGATACGTGATGTATTCACTTTGAAGTTAATCAACTGATTTGCAACTGCACTCTCTGTGTATTCCATTGGCTGTTGGGTATAGATGACGTCTAAAACGTCCTGATAGCCATCTAGCGTTTCTCCCCAAACGATCGAACAAAGGTAGTCCTTACCAGTATCGGCAGTATCGCAATAATGCCAAATCTTCTTATAGGCGGATCTATTGCTATAAGTCTTGAACTCACCGTACAATCTCCCTTTAATATCGATAGGCTCTTGTTGGTAGTTGGCGCTAGCGATATCGGCACCCATTGTTTTAGCTTTACGCAGGTAATCCTCATAAGAAAGGACATCTTCGCAAAGCATCCGATCGTTTTTTTCATCATATGCTTGAAAGTTAATATGCTTAACTTTATACCCGCTAAGTGGCAATTCCTTTAACGCTCTACCTGCCAAATCATTGCTATGCCATCTAGTCATGTTGATAATGATCTTTCCTTGGCTCTCAAGACGGGATAGCATGGTGTTTACAAACCATTCCCAGTGCTTATCCAAAATCGCAGCATTGTTAGCTTCATCCGCATTCTTGATAACGTCATCAATGATGATGATATCTGCACCAAAACCAGTAGCCGTACCTGTGGGCGATGTAGCCAAATAGTTATTGTATCCATCTTCCAAACTCCAAAGATTCATAGCTCCATCACCATATTTGATTCTCGCATCAAAAATATCGGAGTAGACTATCATATCTTTATCGGCTTTTACTTCTTGAATTGTATTTCTCACATTCTTGGAAAACACTGTTGATAGTGTTTCGTTATATGAGCCGGTCATGATTTTCTTGCTATGATCATTCCCTAATACCCATTCAACAAACCGTCCAAGTGTTAAGGACTTACCGTGTCTAGGCGGCATATTAAGCACAAGCACATCGTGTTCATCGTCATTAAGGAATGACTGAAACTCTCCGCATATAGAAACAAGATAATCTCTGTCTAGCTTATAAAACGATGGCATAATCAAGTGGCAATAATCAAAGAAATATCGTTTTGCTAACTCAAGTTTGGCGCCTAAAGCGATTTTATCCATCACGACTCGCCAACTTCCGCAATTCTTCTTCGGAAAGATTAGCAAATGGATTGCTGACTTTCATATCACCAGTAATCTTAGTTTCTTGTTTCTCAGCATAGATACCAGCTATTGTAAGAATCATTTTTCTGTCTTGGTGACCTTTTTCAGTAAGCGCGAAGTTATATGCCGCATTCAAGACATTAGCAGCCTTCCCCTTAATAAGATCCATTGTCGTCTTATTTACCAAATCAACAAATTCTTGTTTCTTCATCGCATCATAATACTTATTTCTACTTACACCAGCGAGATTACATAACTCTTGAACAGACTTGCCAACATTTTCAGCATTTAATAAGACTTCTAATAGTTTTTTCTCAGCTGGAGTAGGTTTGTATTTGTCATTTTTTGTCATGCAATCTCACCTTCTTTCTAAAAGCATTTTTCTTAACGTATTATTTCCAAATCCATGTGGTTTTTAATTTAGTAATTAGTCTGACTAACTTCGAATCCATCTCGCTCATAGCTTTTGACAGCCTCTTTTAAATTCGGCAGAGTCCTTGATACTAAAGTGAGGATCAATTCCGCTTTACCTTCTTCTTTGCTTTCTGTGATATCTACATTCGCATAACAGCCACCCCAAACTGGTTTAACGTTAGTGGTAGTTTCTCCATTAATAGTCATTTGGTTTTCTACCCACTTACGTCCATTCTCACTTTCCAATGCTTTCTTATAAGCTTTTGATAACTCTTTCCTTACATTAGTTTTTAAAACCGCTTCATAAAAATTCTTCATGATAAATACCTCCCTATATTTTGTTGAATATAATCATCTTTCCAATAACCATGACCACAATAAACAAGTTTGCACTTATCAATTTCTTTTGGTGTAGCTTCTCTAGTCATTTCAACAATGGAGTACTTCTTTTTGATTTGAACTGACTGGACGACTCTAACCGGATCATCTACACTCGGATATGGATAGACATTTGACAGTGACACATACCAAAAATTTCTCATTTGACCTTTCTCCTTTTGCGAAAGGGAATAACTTCATTACTTTCCTTTCGTTTATATGTATCAGTTTTTAATGGTCTTCTATGCTCCCAGACTATCCTGTCGCTACCACCATAAACAGTGATTACTTCATACTTCTGTTCTAAGTATTGTGGTCTATACATTATCGTTCCCCCTTTCAGTGCAAAATAAAAAGACCACTCAGAAAGTGGTCTCTAAAATTTGGATTATAATTATAGATTTGCCTTTTCAGCCATCAGACCGATCAAATCTACAGTCGATTGATTATTAGGTAATTTCCAACTATATGTTTTACATGGCTTACCAGTTTGATCAAGAACAATATTTTGAAAATCATTGTACATTTCCTGAGTAGTCAAATGGAAAACTTTATTCCCCCATACACCATAAACTTCTGGTCTACCTTCTAACTTATATGCGAACATTTTCATCATTCCTTTATCATTATTTTTCGAACCTTCGTCTGTTGAATCACCAGACGTTAAAATTGGAATTGGATTTAACCATGTTCCATCATCGATATCCCAACTTGAAAGAGCAGTTTGCCAGTTCTTTTTCGTAATACCTAAATGTAGGTGAGTACTAGTTAATGTTCCTAAAGGCTGTCCTGCAGTTACTTTGTCACCAACTTTTACAAAATAAGTACTGCCAAATTCTTGGTACATTACTTGATAATCAGCGATCTGTAATACGATTGCATAACCTATCCCTGAACCATAATAACCCGCATAAATAACTGTCCCATCATTTACTGCTTTAAAATTACCGGAGTACTTTGCCGAACCGAAGTCATAACCATCGTGGAAATATCCTCGCCCACGGGGATAAGAAGTTTGACCAAATTGCTGTCCTTCTTCATACGGTTTTAATACGCCATCAAACGGAAGACGCCAAATCCCCATTCTTTTCAACCCCCTTATTTTTAATTACAAGGTATACGTCTATACCGAACATATGTTCTATCTATTCTATCATGAATAGTCATTTTTTCAAATAGAAGATAATTACAACATTAAAAAAATAACATTATTTCTTTTTTCTAATATAAAAGATAAAATGACAATCATATAGAAAATGCAATGTTTTTGCATTGTTTGTATCTGTTGTCTGTTTACTAACGATTTAATTTAAATAGACAACAACATATGAACTATCTGTAGGAGCTGAACCCCACATCCTTTAGTTTATTTGCTGCTGTCTATCGAAGCTTAATTACAACGATGAGGGAGATTTCCTCCCTTCAAATTGTTTTTGTCGATGTCCTGTTTCCTAATCTTTCGACACTATCATAATAAATCATTTTCTAGGTAGTTGATTGGTATAAAAAAGGTATAAAAAGGAAAGCATTTGGGTAGTAAATGGGTATAAAAAGTGTAAAAACTGGCTACTTAAAAGCAACCAGTTCTAAGGAAGAAGCAAATTGAATGATGATTTTGTTTGATTCTGCTTTTACAGATTCCTCGCTCGTATTATTTCTTTGAGCAGTTACATAAATAGACATACCGTTGATATAGCGATCATAGAATATCTTTTTCCGTCTTTCCGTTACATCAGGTTTATGCGGATGCTGAATCGCGGAATAACCACGAATGAATAGTTTATGCAAATACTCAAATTCTTCTTGCGCTTCCTCTTTTTCAATCACCATTCGTTCTGCTTCAAATGCATTATTTGCTGTAGAAGGTGGAACCAAGGAGTAAGATGCTGTGACTTTAGGCTCCCGAGGTTGACCTATTCTACATCTAGCTGACAGATATGCTGAAAGAAAAACACCAACATTATGTTTTGTGCGATCCATATCCACATCTTTTGCCTCTGGTGTCTCATACTTCTTTACATCGAAAAGTACCATCCATTGATTCCTCCA
>Ga0308156_1001347_pt1 | contig 30019 bp, 29 predicted proteins | sample PhyAR2_FD_201041 | JGI IMG/M metagenome (GOLD analysis project Ga0308156, IMG submission 201041) | Phyllosphere microbial communities from UC Gill Tract Community Farm, Albany, California, United States - DLSL A.R2 | ecosystem: Host-associated > Plants > Phyllosphere > Unclassified | place: USA... | reverse complement strand
CATCAGAGACGCGACTGCGGCTGCGGCTATCGGAAACTTGATAAAGTGGCGGCGTTGTTGCATGGAACACTTTCAGAATGGCAAAAGTCGTAGGGCTTGAGGCCTGAACACATTCTGAAACGCCGCCATAAAAACTCAAACTACTATTAATTCAGTTTTTTATAACTGAAACTTATTAACAAGACGCGAAATCGCAGTGGCCGGGCCCGGTGACGGGCTGGCAAGCAGGAGGCTCGCCCGCACCCCCACCCTGGTGGAAGTGCGGGCAAAGCAAGCAGTGTCTGGCGATGGCCGGCAGACTGCGGCAGCATCGGGCGAGCACCGCCAGTGCATCAGCGTCAACCCAACGAAGGAAGCATCTCCCATGGCACGTATGGTCAACTGCGTCAAACTGCACAAAGAAGCCGAGGGCCTCGACTTTCCCCCCTACCCTGGTGAACTGGGCAAGCGCCTGTGGGAAAACGTCAGCAAGGAAGCCTGGGCTGGCTGGCTCAAGCACCAGACGATGCTGGTCAATGAAAACCGCCTGAATCTGGCCGACCAGCGTGCCCGCCAGTACCTGGCCCGCCAGATGGAAAACCATTTCTTCGGCGAAGGCGCCGATGCGGCAGCCGGCTACGTGCCCCCTACCGCAGACTGATGTGCCACTGTAAAGTGCAAGCCGGGGCTCCGTCCCGGACATAAAAATGGCAGCCGAGGCTGCCATTTTTTAATGGTGGATACATGGCAGCCTAAAAGCCCACTATCCACGCATCCTAGTATTAATCCAACGAATCAGATTATTTAGTCACAAAATCAAAACCGCTGCTCTGGTATTGGTACAGCAGGCAATCCATGCCCGCCACACAACCGCTCTCGTGAATCTTGCCGGCTGGAAGATCATAGAAAGAGCCCGCAGGGTACTCGGTACGCTTGCCGTCGATAACAGCATAAAACGTGCCCTGGATGACAACCGTGGGCAGCGACTTGCTGTGGTGGTGGGTGGGGTTGTCGCGTCCAGCGGGGAACAGGACAAAGGCTTCGTAAGGGTTCTGGCCTGTCAGATCACCACGGACATTGGCGTATTTGATACCGCCCGAGCCCGCCAGCTCCGTCCACTTGAGCTGCGATACAGGAACGGAGACCAGGCCGTCGGCAGCACCTGCGGCGCAGGCGATCAGCGAAGAGGTGGCCAAAACGGCTGCAGCGATGGAAAACTTCATCATTAACTCCTAGTATTAAACGATTGAATAAGCTCTTCGACTCTGACTAGTATTGCCTTTATGTTTGTCTGAATCGATGGCTCTATTCTGTTGATCTGCAGAAAATGCAAAAGTAGCCAAATAGACAAGATGCGATAAGATCCGGCCAAATCCACCCTTTCCATGCCATGCACACGATTGCTGTGATTGCCTACGACGGCATCAGCCCCTTCCATTTGTCCGTCCCCTGCATCGTGTTCGGCGACGATTTGCTGCGCCTGGGTGCCCCGCGCTACGAGTTGCGGGTCTGCGCGGAGCGCACCGGTGCGGTGTCCACCCTGTCCGGATTCGCGATTCAGGTCGAGCACGACCTGGCCGCTCTGGAGCAGGCCGATACCGTCATCATTCCGTCTTGGAGTTCACCGGAGGCGCAGCCCTCGGCCGCGATGCTGGCCGCGCTGCAGCAGGCCCATGCGCGGGGCGCGCGGGTCGTGGGCCTGTGCCTGGGCACCTTTGTGCTGGCCCAGGCCGGTCTGCTGCAGGGCCGCTCGGCTTCGACGCACTGGGCCTGGGCCGATGATTTCGCCAAGGACCACCCCGAGGTCAAACTCGACCGCCATGCGCTCTACACCGACGACGGCAATATCACCACGTCGGCCGGCACGGCAGCCGCCATTGACTGCTGCCTGCACCTGATCCGCCTGGACCATGGCGCAGAAATTGCCAACCGGGTGGCGCGCCGCCTGGTCGTTGCTCCGCACCGCCATGGCAACCAGTCCCAGTACATCGAGATGCCGCTGTCCGAGACCGAGCGCCCGGATGCCGTCTCCGCAGCGCTTGACTGGGCCATGGCCCATCTCAACGAACCCATCAATCTGGAACAGCTGGCCCAGAAGGCCCATATGAGCGCCCGCAACTTCAGCCGCCACTTCAAGCGCAAGACCGGCGCTACCGTCGTGCAATGGCTGCTGCACCAACGACTGGCCGTCGCCCAGCGCCTGCTCGAGCGCGGTGACGGCTCCATCGACCAGGTGGCGGAGACAGCAGGCTTTGGCTCCACGGTGTCATTTCGCCTGCAGTTCACGCGGATGTTTTCGATTTCTCCCGCGAGCTACAGAAAGCAATTTCTGCACCGGGAGGTGTAGGCGGCCTCACGAGCGCATTGCCGCCATTCACGCAGACGCGGCATCGCCCAAAAGGCAGTCCACGACGCAGCCCAGCATCTGCTGCACATCCGCCACCTCGACCGCGCCGGGCAAGGACAGTTCGCCGTGCAGCACGAAGACCGGGCGCTCCCACTTCAGGCCCAGCGCCATCTCGGAAAGCGTGCCCATGTTGTAGCCCACGGCTACCAGGCAGATGGCGCTGCGTGCGATCAAGGCATTGCGCATTTCGCCGATTCCTGTCGGCAAGGCGACACTGAGATAGGGATTGGCATGGCGCTCGTCTTCTTCGGGCAGGATGCCAATGGCGACCCCGCCCGCTTCGGTGGCGCCCTGTGAGGCCGCAGCCATCACGCCGCCGCGCCCCCCACAGACAATCGCCATGCCGGCGGCAGCCAGCGCGCGGGCAATCAGCCGCGCATCGGCGTAGACCTGGCCATCGGCATCACCCGGGCCGATGACGCCCACCGGCCGGCGGTGGCGCGCCGGGCTGGCTTGGTGCAGGGCCAGCCGCCGCAGCGCCTCGGTCAGCCCCGGCGGCAAGCCCAGCGCATCAATGCGATCCTGCGGCATGTTGTTCACGTTGGCGTGCAATCGCGTCTCCCAATCCCATGACGATGACGCACAGCGCCATCAAAAGCAATGACAAGGCGGATGCGACGCTCAGGTCCGATCCGCCATCGCTGACCTGTGCAAACAGCATCAGCGGAAGAATGTTCAGCTGCGTACCCACCAGCGCGAGCGCCGTGCCGTAGGTGCCCATCGCAATGGCGGCCACCAGGCAGGCGTTGGACACCACCGATGGCGCCACCTCGGCCACCACCGTGTCGCGGAATGCGCGCCAGCGTGTGGCTCCCAAGGTGCGCGCCGCCAGCATGGGCCGCAGGTCAAGGTTGGCAAACACCGGGTAGAGCGACAGCGCCACGCGGGGCACCAGGTAGTAGGCATAGGCGCAGCCCAGGCCGACCGTGCCATAGATCCAGCTGCCCACGGCGGCACCATCAAAACCCAGCGCCACCAGCAACTGCGTGACAAAGCCCGAGCGCCCAAAGGCCAGGATGAAGCCATAGGCGATCACCAGACCCGAGAACGCCAGCGGCAGCCCGAGCAAGGTCATCATCCAGCGCCGGCGCTGCAGCGGCTGGCGCCCCAGCTCAATGGCGATCACCGTGCCCACCAGGCCGGAGACGGCGCCGGCGGTCAGGCCCAGCACCACGGTGTTCAGCACCGCCCGGCCCAGCAGTGGATTGCTCCACAAGCGGCCAAAGGCGCTGCCTCCGTCCGTCATGGCCTCAGGCACCAAGGATGCCAGCGGCAGCACGAAGAACAGCGCCATGAAGCACCAGGCCGGCCAGGCGCCAAAACGGCGGATCCACCCGCTCATGAGCGACCCAGCGTAGCCTGCGCCCAGAGCTGGTCGATCTCGGCCTTTTTGGCCGAGGCCTTGATGACATCGAGCGGACGGATCTGCGCCGCTGCCGGGAGCTTGCTGGCCACATCGTCGGGCAGCTTGACACCAGGCACTGCAGGCCGCACAAAGCCCTTGGCGAACAGCTGCTGGCCGGCGTCGCTCATGATGAAGTTCAGCCACAGCTTGCCGGCATTCGGGTTCGGGCCGCCCTTCACCAGGCTGATGGCATACGGTGCGGCCACGCTCGCTTCCTTGGGGATGACGACCTCGCAGGCGTCGCCCATGCCATCGTTATGCTTGGCCTTGAGGCCATCGTTCTCGTAGCCGATCCAGATCGGGATTTCGCCCTTGATGAACTTGGCATACGGGGTCGTGCCCTCCACGCGCTGCACATTGCCGGCGGCATGGAGCTTGCCCAGGTAATCGGTGCCGGGCTTGACGTTGTCCACGCTGCCGCCATTGCCGTAGGCTGCGGCCAAGGTCAGCACCTGGCCCACGCCGGCACTGCGGGGGTCGAGGTAGGTCACGCTGTTCTTGTACTCGGGCTTGAGCAGGTCGGCCCAGCCCGTGGGCACATTCTTGACCAGCTTCTTGTTCACCAGGAAGGCGATGTTCAGGGTATGGATGGTGAACCAGCGCCCTTCCGCCTCGCGGAACACCTCGGGCAACTTGTCGAAGTGGATGGGCTTGAACGGTGCCACCACGTCCTTCTTCGCGGCATCCACGGCCGAGGCCGCGAAGTAGTAGGCCGTGTCTGCCTGGGGGCGGCGGCGCATCTTCTCCAGCGCGACCACCGTGGCGGCCGAGCCCAGATCGTTGTAGCTCAGCTCGACATCGGGGTAGCGCTTCTTGAACTCGGCAAACAAGGCCTTCCAGTTGGCCCATTCCGGACCGGTGTCGAAGGACACGCAAAAACCTTCTTTTTTGGCCAGGTCGTAGAGCTCTTTTTCTCCGGCATAGAGCTCGGCCCCCTCCTGCGCCCACGATGTGCGCTGGACCAGGGCTGCCAGAGGCAAGGCAGCAGCGGCTTGGATGAGATGTCGGCGTTGCATAGCGGTTTTCCTTCGTTGAAATTACGGTCGGTGGGTCTTGAACGGATGTGCGGTGCTCAGGCATCCAGCAGGCGAATGTGCTCGGGCGCGATCGCAATGGCCTGGCGTGCCGGCTGCCGGCCTTCGGCCAGGAAGGCGCGTGGCGCACCCACCACCTCGAAGTCGTAGCGCGTGAGCGACCCCAGATAGCGGCAGGCGCCCGGACGCCCCTGCAAGGTATTGGTCTGCCCGGGCTGCGGGTCTGGCTCGACATGCTCGGGGCGGATCAGCGCATGCACCTTGTGCCCCGGGCGATGGGTGCCGGTGGGTACGGACAGTTCGGCAAAACCAAAGTCCACGCGCCCGCCGGAGGCCACCCGCCCTTCCAAAATGGTCGATAGCCCCACGAACTCCGCCACGGCGCGGCAGTTCGGCATGTCGTAAATGTCCTTGGGCGAGGCGATCTGCAGCAGCCGCCCTTCCTTGAGCACAGCGACCCGGTCGGCCATGGCCAGCGCCTCTTCCTGGTCGTGGGTGACCAACAAGGTGGTGGCGCCAAACTGCTGCTGCAGCGCACGGATCTGGTCGCGCAGATGGCCCCGCACGCTGGCATCCAGCGCAGACAGCGGCTCATCCAGCAGCAGCGCGCGCGGATCGATGGCCAGCGCACGCGCCAGCGCCACCCGCTGCTGCTGCCCGCCGGAGAGCTGCTGCACCCCGCGCTGCGCGAAATCCGACAGGCCCACCACCTCCAGCAGCTCCGCCGCCCGGGCATGGCGCTGTGCGGCTGGCATCTTGCGCAGCGCCAGCCCGTAGGCCACGTTGTCCCGCACCGACAGGTGCGGAAACAGCGCATAGCTCTGGAACACCATGCCGATGCCGCGCTGGTGCACCGGCGTGCCCGCCATGTCCTGGCCAGCCAGTGCGATGCGGCCCTGGTAGCCGGTCTCCAGCCCCGCTACCAGCTTGAGCAAGGTGGACTTGCCAGAGCCGCTGGGGCCGATCACCGCCACCAGCTCGCCCTGGCCAATATCGAAGGACACCTCGTGCAGCCCTTGCTGGCTGCCGGGGTAGCGGTAACTGACGTTCTCGAAAGTCAGGCTCATGGGGATTTACGCAAAAGAGAAGAAGACAGAAGGGCTGCCAGGCTGGCCAGCAGCAGCAGGATCACCGTGGCGGCGCAGGCAAAGCCGGTTGCGCCATAGAAGGCCTGCAGCAGCACCACCGGGTAGGTGCGGTTCTGGAAACCGACCAGCAGATTGGAGAGGTTGAACTCCCCGATCGACAGCGCCGCCACCATCACCAGCCCGGACAGCATGCTCTGGCGCAGGCTCGGCAGCACGATGCCGCTGAAGCGCTGCCACTCGCCCGCCCCCAAGGTGGCGGCCGCCTGCTCCAGCCGCTCGATGCCGAGGTGGCGCAGATCGGTCAGCAACGTGTTGGTGAGATAGGGCAAGGTTGCGATCACATGCGCAGCAACCAGCAGCGGTGTGCTGCCCAGCCAGGGCAAGGTATCGGTGTTGAAGACAATCATGTAGCCGAAGCCGAGCGTGATGGCGGGCACCGCGACGGGCATGGCGCTCACGATGCGGGCCGCAAAGGCGCGCCCGCGCGTTGCGCCCTGGTGCAGCGAATAGGCCAGCGGCAGCGCCAGCACCGCATTGATCGCGCAGGTGGACAGCGCGACGACCAGGCTGGAGACGAAGCCTTTGCGGAACGACGGGTCGCTCCACAGTTCCATGTACCACTGCCCGGTGAAACCCGAAGGCAGCAGTGTGTTGGTCCAGTTCTGCCCGAAGCTGCCGATCGCCAGCAATGCCATCGGCAGCAGCAGGTACAGGCCATAGACAATGGCAATGCCACGAACCATCTTGTCTCCCGGTAAAAGCGAATACTTTCCTTTTCGGACATGTTAGTGTAGCGATCGGCCTCTATATTGATATTGCAACTGCGTGACAATGCCACTTCATCATTGAATTAATGGAAAGTGTCTTCGCAACTTTTCATCAACAGAACGACTTACCGAGACCTATGAAACGGGACTGCCCCACCATCCAGGAACTGCTTGCGCTCGACGCCGTGGCCCGCCATTCCAGCCTGACCCTGGCGGCCTCCTCGCTGTGCGTGACCACCAGTGCCGTGAGCAAGCAGATTGCCTCGCTGGAAAGCTTTCTGGGCACGGCCCTGCTGCAAAAAGCGGGGCGCGGCGTACAGCTCACACCCGTGGGCCGCAGCTACTGGCTCAAGATCACCGGCAGCCTGCGCAACCTCGAAACCGCCACCTACGAGGCCCGCGCCGGCGCGGACACCCATGTGCTGACCCTCAGCTGCGTGCCGACGTTTTTCACGCGCTGGCTCATTCCCCGCCTGCCCCGCTTCCGCCAGGCCCATCCCCGCGCCACGCTCAGCTTCAGCCGCCATCTGGCGCCGCTGGAGAACCTGCCGGCCCATGTCGATGCCGCCATCCGCTACAACCCGGCTGACTACGCTGGCGTGGTGAACGAATACATCGCAGGGCGCGAGTTCGTGGTGATCGCCTCCCGCGAGCTGATGCAGGGCAAGCACAGGATCAAGAACCCCAGCGATGTGCTGGCCCATACCTTGCTGCACCATGAAGAAGCCCAGGGCGCCTGGTCGCAATGGGCCGCAGTCCATGGCATCACCCACCAATTGCTGATCACAGGCCCACGGTTTGCGCAGTACTCGGCCTTGATCCAGGCGGCGCGCTGCGGGTTGGGGATCGCCTTTGTGCCGCTCATCCTCGTCGAAGACGAACTGGCCGAGGGCGTGCTGGTGACGCCATTCGACGGCAGCACCGCCGTCGAGCATGGCCACTACCTGTGCTACCGGCCCGACCGTATGCAGTTTCCCGCTTTTGCGCAGCTGCGGCAGTGGCTGCTGGCGGAGGGTGGCGGCCAGGAAGCGGTGTCCAACCTGCCTGGTCATCCTTAAAAAGCAGAAGCGCAACGCGATGGCCAGGCATTGTGTGAGCAAGCGCAAAGGATGGGCCGGACGGCACGCCTCTTAAAACGCCCTGTAACGGCCCCCAAACCGGTTGCAAACGGAAATCAATCAGGCCGATGCCAGTGATAGCATCGCCCGCATCCCCAGCCACTGGCCTTCAGCGCCCTGCTTCGATGTTCAAGATCTCTGTACCCAGCCTGGCCGTCGCGATGGCGCTGACCGCATCCGTGCAAGCGGCCGATCTGGCGGCCTTCTGGACCCACACCCAACGGGGTGGCAACAGCTTCAACCGCCTGCCGCCGGATGCCAGCTACTACGCAGCACTGCGCGGCTATGGCGCCAGCTGGGTACGGCTGTCGTATGACAAATGGAAGCCCGAGCAGCGTGATTTCCTGATGGGCAATGCCGACGACTACCGGCGCCTGTCCGCCGTGGATCTGGCCACCTTGAAAGCTTCGGTGGCCCAGGCCGATGCGGCGGGCTTGAAGGTGGTGATTGCACCGCTGTCGCTGCCGTTGTCCCGCTGGTCACAAAACAACGATGGCAAGTTTGATGACCGCATCTGGCAGGACAAGGCGAACTGGACAGCCGCCGGCCAGTTTTGGCAAGACCTCGCCCGCGCGTTGAAGGACACGCCCGGCATAGCGGCCTACAACCTGGTCAATGAACCCGCGCCCGAGAAGGAAGGCGGCCTGCCCGAGCACGCCAGCCCAGCGGAGATGCAGGCCTGGTATGCCAAGGCCAAGGGTGGATCGCGCGATCTGCCCGCTTTCTACCGCTTCCTGGTGGCCCAGATCCGTGCAGTCGACCCGGACACCCCCATCATGGTGGATGCCGGCTGGTATGGCGCGGCCGATGCCTTCGCCTACTAGCCCAAAGCACTAGAGGACAAACGGGTGCTGTACAGCTTTCACATGTACGAGCCCTACCAGGCCACCAGCGGCCCCAACCTCAAGCGCAAGCAGCCCTACCGCTACCCGGGCAAGGTGCCATTTGCCGGCAAGACCCAGCCGTGGAACAAGGAGCGCGTGGCCCAGTACCTGGATACCGTCAACGGCTGGGCGCGCTCCTTGTCGATCCCGCCGGAGCAGATCGTCATGGGCGAGTTTGGCTGTGTGCGCATGCTGAACAACTGCAGCCAGTACCTGGACGATGTTCTGTCTTATGCCGAAGACAAGCGCTACCACTGGGCCTTCTACAGCTTCCGCGAAGATGCCTGGGACGCGATGGACTACGAACTGGGCCGGACCAAGGTGCACTGGCGCTACTGGGATGCGATGGAAAAAGGCCAGCCCGACCCGGTGAAGCGCCGCGCGACACCAGAGTTCGAGCCCATCCGCAAGCGCTTGCAGCAGCGCTGAAAGGCCGTGCTTAACGCGCGCTCAGCAAGCTGGTGCTGGCTGGGCGCCCGGGCAGGTTCAAGCGGGCCACCGGAGCGGGCGTGCTGGCAATGCGCTGGCCTCGGCGCCAAACGCCCAGGCGCGTGGCCTTCAGGCGCAAGGCCTCGACGGGGTCCTTGGCATGCAGCAGCACAAAGTCGGCATGCGCGCCCTTTTCAATGCCATAGCCTTGCAGGCCCAGCAGGCGTGCCGGGTTCAGCGTGATGGCATCGAAGCACTGCTGCATGCCTGCGCGGCTGGTCATCTGCGCCACATGCAGGCCCATGCTCGCCACCTCCAGTGCATCGCCCGATCCCAGGCTGTACCAGGGGTCCATCACGCAGTCATGGCCAAACGCCACCGTCATGCCAGCGGCCATCAGCTCAGGCACGCGCGTCATGCCCCGGCGCTTGGGGTAGGTGTCGTGGCGGCCCTGGATCGTGATGTTGATCAAGGGGTTGCTGACAACGCCCAGCTGCGCCTCGGCCATCAGGGCCATCAGCTTGCTGACGTAGTAGTTGTCCATGCTGTGCATGGAGGTCAGGTGCGAACCGGTCACGCGGCCACGGAGCCCCAGGCGCTGCGTGTGGTAGGCCAGCGTCTCCACATGGCGCGACATCGGGTCATCCGACTCGTCACAGTGCATGTCCACCCGCTTGCCGCGCTCGGCAGCCAGTTCGCAGAGAATGCGCACGCTCTCTGCGCCATCGGCCATCGTGCGCTCAAAGTGCGGAATGCCCCCGACGACATCAACGCCCAGGTCCAGCGCGCGCTTGAGGTTGTCCAGCCCGCCCGGTGTGCGCAGCACGCCATCCTGCGGAAAAGCCACCAGCTGCAGGTCGATATACGGCGCCACGCGCTTTTGCACATCGAGCATCGCTTCGACCGGCAGCAGGCTGGGGTCACTGGTGTCCACATGGCTGCGGATGGCCAGCAGGCCACGCGCCACCGCCCAGTCACAGTAGGCCAAGGCGCGCTCGACCAGGGCCTCATGCGTCAGCTGGGGTTTGAGTTCGCCCCAGAGCGCAATGCCTTCGAGCAAGGTGCCGCTTTCGTTGACACGCGGCATGCCGTAGCTCAGCGTGGCGTCCATGTGGAAGTGCGGGTCCACAAAGGGTGGGCTCAGCAGCAGGCCCTCGGCGTCCACCACCTCGGCCGCCGGCGCCTGCAGGCCCTCGCTCACCTCGGCAATCTTGCCGTCCTGCACAGCCACCGACATGTTCTTGCGGCCATCGGCCAGGCTGGCATTGCGAATCAATAAATCAAGCATTTTTTATCCTTGTAGGCAGACCCTGGTCTGCATCGTGGGGCGCGGCGCGCGGCTCAGCGCTCGCCTTTGCGGTAGGGTTTCATCAAGGCCTGCGGGTACGCGGCTTTGCGGGCCACCAGAACCAGCGCCAGGATCGACAGCAGGTACGGCAGCATCAAATAGAACTGGTAGGGCACGAGGCCATCGCCCGACTGCTGCAGGCGCAGCTGCAGCGCATCGAAGAACGCAAACAGCAGCGCGCCCAGCAGGGCCTTGCCCGGCCGCCAGGAGGCAAACACCACCAGTGCCACGCAGATCCAGCCCCGGCCATTGACCATATTGAAGAAAAAGGCGTTGAAGGCCGACAGGGTCAGGAAGGCGCCGGCCACGCCCATCAGTGCCGAGCCCGCAATGATGGCACCACTGCGCACGGCCATCACGGCCACGCCCTGGCCTTCTGCGGCCTGCGGGTTCTCGCCGACCATGCGCACCGCCAGACCGAGGGGCGTGCGAAACAGTACCCAGGCGAGCAAAGGCACCAGCAGCAGGGCCAGCAAGGTCAAGGCCGTCTGGTCGCCCAGAATCGGAATCGGCAGCCAGTCCATCGCCTCAAAAGGCGTGATCGTGGGCGGCGTGTTCACCTTGGGAAAGCTCACCCGGTAACCGTAGTACGACAAGGCCGTGGCCAGCATCGTGATGCCCAGGCCCGATACGTGCTGCGACAGCGCCAGCCCCACCGTCAGCCAGGCATGCAGGCTGCCCAGCACCGCGCCGGTGAGTGCGGCCACCAGCACACCCGTCCACAAACCATGGCCGGCATACACGGTCAGCCAGCCGGTAAAGGCGCCGGCCACCATGATGCCCTCGATGCCCAGGTTCAGCACCCCTGCGCGCTCGCACAGCAGCACCCCCAGCGTGCCCAGCAGCAGCGGTGTGGCCGTACGCAGCACGGCCACCCAGAAAGAGGCATTGGCCAAAATATCCATCACGTCGCTCATCGGGCACCTCGCGCTGCGCTTTGTTTTTGGGGTTTCAACATCGCAGATCTCACTTTCTGCGCAAGCGGTATTGGGTCATCAGGCTAGCCACCAGCACCGACAGCAGCGAGGCCGCGACGATCACATCGGCAATCGCATTGGGCACGCCTACCGCTCGGCTCATGCTGTCGGCCCCCACCAGCATGCCGGCCACAAACACGGCCGAGGCCACCACGCCCAGCGGGTGCAGGCCTGCCAGCATCGCGATCACGATGCCGCTGTAGCCATAGCCGGGCGACATGTCCAGGGTCAGGTAGCTGGTGCGGCCTGCCACCTCGATGGCGCCGGCCAGGCCTGCCAGCCCGCCCGACAGCAGCGCCACCAGCACCACGGTGCGGGTCACCGGCACACCGGCAAAGGCCGCCGCGCGGGGGTTGGCACCAGCAGCGCGGATGTCAAAACCCGGCACCGCCCGCTGCAGCAGCAGCCACAGCGCCACAGCCAGGCCCACGGCAATCAGCAAGCCATTGTGCAAACGGGTCTGCGCAATCAGCTTGCCCAGCTCCAGGTCGCCCTGCAGCGCCACGCTCTGCGGCCAGCCCATCGCCATCGGGTCTTTCATCGGGCCATCGAGCAGATAGGATACTGCCAGCAGCATGACAAAGTTCAGCAGCAACGTGGTGACCACCTCGTCCACGCCCAGCTTGGTCTTCATCAACGCAGGGCCCAGCAGCAAGGCCGCGCCGGCCAGTGCGGCGGCCAGCAGCATCAGCGGAAACAGCAGATAAATGGGCAGCTCAAAGCCGGTGCCGCCATGCATGCCGCCCACGGCCACAGCCGCCACCGCACCGGCATACAGCTGGCCTTCGGCACCAATGTTGAACAGCCGCGCCCGGAAAGCCACTGCCGCGGCCAGGCCGGTCAGGATCAGCGGCACAGCGCGCGTCAAGGTCTCGGACAGCGCAAACAGCGAGCCAAAGGCCCCTTTGAACAGCGCCAGATAGGTCGCACCAACGGGCGCGCCGGCCCACAGCACCAGCAAGCCGCTGATGGCCAGGGTAAATACAACGGCCCCCAAGGGCGCAGCCACCATGGCCAGCTTCGACGGGGTTGCTCTTTTTTCTATACGCATGGCAGTCTCTCAGCGCTGGTGCACAGGCGCTGTCATAGGGGATCCGGCCATGGCCAGACCGATGGTCTCGCGGCTCCAGTCCGCAAAAGGCAGCACGGGCGACAGGTGGCCCTCGTGCATCACGCCGATGCGGTCACCCAGTGCCAGCACCTCGTCCAGGTCGTCCGAGATCAGCAGCACCGCAGCGCCGGCATCGCGGGCCGCCAGCAGCTGCTGGTGCACAAAGCGCACCGCGCCAATGTCCAGCCCCCAGGTGGGTTGGTGCGCCACAATCAGGCGCGGCGCCACGCCCTCGGCGCCTTGGGGTGCCAACAGCGCCCGGCCCAGAATCAGTTTTTGCATATTGCCGCCCGACAGCGAGCGGGCCGGCGCATCGAGCCCGCCACCGCGCACGTCGAACTGCCGGGACACATGCTGGGCCTGGCTGCGCGCCTGCGCACGGCGCACCCAGCCCCAGCGCGAGAACCAGGGGCTGCGCAGCCGCTCGGACACCGCGTTTTCCCACACCGGCAAATCACCGACCACGCCGGTGCCATGCCGGTCTTCGGGGATGCGCGCCACGCCCTGGGCGACCAAGGCCACGGCCGACGCCGGCATCGGCGCGCCCAGGTACTGCACCGTGCCCTGGCCCGGGCGGCGCATGCCGCAGAGCATATCGGCCAAAGCCACCTGGCCATTGCCCGAGACACCGGCGATCGCCACCAGCTCACCGGCCTTGAGTACCAGCGATACATCGACCAGGCGATCGCGCGCGGTGGACTTGGCCGAGGCCGTGGTGTGCACATGGCGCAGGCTGCAGACCTCGCCGCCCACCTGGGCGGCAGGTTGGCGCTCGGGCAGGCTCACCGCCTCGCCCACCATCCACTGCGCCAGCTGCGCCTGGGTGCTGCCGGCAGTCGGCGCCTCGGCCACCAGCTTGCCGTGCCGCAGCACGGCCACGCGGTCGGCCACACGCAGCACTTCGCCGAGCTTGTGGCTGATGAAAATGATCGACAGTCCCTGCGCCACCATCTGGGACAAGGTCGCAAACAGCGCCTCGCTCTCCTGCGGGGTCAGCACGGCGGTCGGCTCATCCAGAATCAGGATCTTGGCGCCCCGGTACAGCGCCTTGAGGATTTCCACCCGTTGGCGCTCACCCACCGACAGGCTGCCCACCCGCGCATCCGGGTCCACCACCAGACCAAACTGGCGCGCGACCTCGACCAGCTTGGCACGGGCCTGGCGCTTGGCCGACTGCAGGCGCAGCAGCGATTCGCTGCCCACGATGATGTTGTCCAGCACACTCAGGTTGTCGGCCAGCGCAAAGTGCTGGTGCACCATGCCGATGCCGGCAGCCAGCGAGGCACGCGGCTGGCCCGGCGGCAGCGGCTGGCCCCTCACCGTGATCTCCCCCTCGTCGGCCACATAGTGGCCAAACAGGATCGACATCAACGTGGATTTGCCCGCACCGTTCTCGCCCAGCAGGGCCACGATCTCACCCCGGTGCAGGGTCAGCGAAATGGAATCATTGGCCACCAGGGGGCCAAAACGTTTGGTGATGCCATGCAGCTGGAGCACGACAGGAGAGGAGCTTGGAGGAGACATGGGCAAAGGGGCCGCTGGGTTCGCTGGGCAGGCGGCGCGGCCTGCCAGCGGGCACAAAAACAGCCCCGGCAAGTGCCGGAGCTGGAAGTGGAGGCGCCATACCAGTGGGCACAGCGCCTATGCAATCCAGGCCCGGCTTACTTGGCCGTGGACTTGGGTTGCGAGTCGTCGACCTTCACGGTGAACTTGCCCGACAGGATGTCGGCCTGCTTGGCCTGCACCTTGGCGATCAAGTCTGCGGGAAGCTTCTTCTCGAAGGTGCCAAACGGTGCCAGCGACGAGCCCTTGTACTTCATCATCGAGTACGGGCCGTAGTCCTCAGCCTTGTAGCTGCCGTCCTTCACCGCCTTGATCGCGCGCTCCACGCTGGGCTCCATATGCCACAGCGCCGAAGCCACCACGGTATCGGGGTACTGTGCCTGGGTGTTGATCACGTTGCCGATCGCCAGCTTGCCCTTCTCCTTGGCCGCATCGCTCACACCAAACCGCTCGGCATAGAGCACGTCCGCACCCTTGTCGATCATCGCAAAGGTCGCTTCCTTGGCCTTGGGCGGGTCAAACCAGCTGTTGATGAAACTGACGGTGAACTCCACCTTGGGGTTCACTTCCTTGGCGCCCGCCATGAAGGCATGCATCAGGCGGTTGACTTCCGGAATCGGGAAACCGCCGACCATGCCGATCTTGCCCGTCTTGGTCATGCCGCCGGCCACCATGCCCGTCAGGTACGCAGGCTCCTGGATATAGTTGTCGAACACACTGAAATTGGGCGCCTGGATCTTGCCGGACGAGCCCATCACAAAGGCGGTCTTCGGAAAGTCCTTGGCAACCTTGCGAGCAGCCGCTTCCACGCCGAACACCTCACCAAACATCAGCTGCGCACCGCCCGTCGCGTACTCGCGCATCACGCGCTCGTAGTCCGCATTGGCGACGTTCTCGCTGGACTTGTACTCGATCTCGCCACGCGCCTCGGCCGCCTTGAGCGCCTCATGGATGCGGCTGACCCATTGCTGTTCATACGGCACGGTGTACACCGCCGCGACCTTGACCTTGGTCTGCGCCCAGGCCGGTGCAGCCGACAGGCCGGCCAGCGCAAGGGGAAGCGCAGCCAGACAGGTTTGAACAATACGACGCCGTGTAGTCATCAAGAAACTCCTTAGGGGTGAGATCCACCTGCGATCAAGTGGGCGGGCGAGAGAAGCAAGTTCTGTACCGTGTCTTGCGCCGCTGCGGTGCACAGGCCCCTGCTTGCTCCATTTTGAGGAGCAAACATGCGTCATGGGCCGTCCGTTGCAGCACCAGCAACACCGATCACAGCGCAAAAAACAAGTGCACCACGCAATGCGTATATACACAGCGCGCCGCGCATTCTACCCAGATAAGCGGGGCTTGACAGCGCATTTTCGCGATGCCATCGCAGACAGCAAGCGGACTGTCCCTATTGCCGGGACTGTGCCCGTGGCTGTAGCACGAAAAAAAACCGCCATGCGGTAAAGCATGGCGGTCTCCAGGGAGCCAAAGGTGCGAGGCTGCGCTCGCGTGCGGCCTAATGGCTGCGGCGCAATTTCATTACGATGGGCATCGCGATCGAGGCCATGCGAATCAGCTTGCGGGGGCCCAGCAACAGACCCGCACCGACCAGACCGGCACACACCAGAGGATGCTCACGGCCAAAGTTGATCAAGCGCTCTGCCAACGTGCCATAGGCCATCGGGTTGTGCTGGCCTCCGGCAGCATCTCTGCGCAGCGTGAGTGCCTGCTGGCGCGCCAAGCGGCGGCCTTCGAGACGTTCACGCTGGTTCTCTATACGCTGCAGCACTTCACGCGCTTGCGGATCCGTGGCCTGCAGCAGCACCAGATCAGCGTCCTTGCTTGCATTGCTCATAGCGTTGGTCACCTGCATTATTTAAGACGGCCCTTGACCGCTTGCCAGTCCTGGCGCAGCACGGTCTTGGTCAGCTGGAAGGGATTGGCGGCTTTCTTCGTTGTGAAATACAGGAAAGCCAGAACACCCAGCCACAGCACCAGCCAGACACCAGCCACCAGCCAGGTGGCGAGCATGCGGTTGGGCGTGTCCCAGAACGAAATGATGATGGCGCCCGACAGCACCGTCAGCGCGACGATGGTCAGGCCTGCGACCACCAAACCCATCAGTACCAGCCAGATCAGGTTTTTCTTCTGCTCCTGCCATTCAATGGCCAGCAGATCCATTCGGTCTTCAGCCGCCATGGCGCTTTCAGACAGCAGCGCGCGAAAGCGCAGCAGCATGTCATCCACGCCCAGCACAGACAACCAGTTCATGGACTCTCCTCGTGCATATGGGGCACCGGGATGCCCCTTGTTCTAGGTCTTGGCCCGGCGGGCCAGGCCAGTGCGGCTATGGTGCCGGCAACCGGCCATCGGGCGCAGCTTAGCGGCGCGAGAAGATAAAGCCGATCAGCGCGCCTACGGCCAACGCTGCGCCAGCAACGCGCCATGGCTCATCGTGGGCATAGCGGTCTGCGGCCAGTGCGGCCTCCTTGGCCTGGCGGGCAGCTTCCTGGGCTGCGCGCACTGCACCTTCACGGGCATCGCCAGCGGTGTCTTCCAGGCGCTGGCGCAGTTGCTTGATGTCCGGCACGCCGTCCAGGTCCTTGCTCGACAGCACGCCGCGCAGATCGCTCACCAGTTTTTCCAGATCAGCCTGGGCATTCTCAACGGTATCGCTCAGCAAATTGGATTTACGCATATTCATCATCCTTTTCTTGGTCAGGCTACAGGAAAGTTCCGCAGACGCCGTGCAGCGCAGACAAGGGCTGCGGCATGGCGTTAGCTCCGTTACATGTTAACGGAGAAAGCGGCGCTGCCGGGTTCAGATATGCACCCCTGCCTGTCAGAAGATTCCGACTATCGCGGTACAAAAGCGTCTATTTGTAGTTTTGCCAGCACAGTCCACGCGGGGCGTAATCCATGCCTATGCCCCAGGCGCGGCCACTTCCCGGGCCACGGCCTTCGCAATCGCCAGGCAGCTGGTCAACCCCGGAGATTCGATGCCCAGCAAATGGAAGAGACCAGCGGCGCCATGCACATCCGGGCCTTGCAGTACAAAGTCGGCATCGGGCTCGCCAGGGCCGCTGATCTTGGGCCGGATGCCGGCGTAGCCGGCTGCAAGCGCACCCTCCTGCAGCGCCGGCCAGTAGCGGCGCACGGCCGCGTAAAAGGCCTCGCCACGGGCGGGATCAACGACCAGGTCCTCCGGGCTTTGCACCCACTGCACATCCGGACCAAACTTGGCCTGACCACCCAGGTCCAGGGTCAGATGCACGCCCAGGCCACCGACCTCGGGCACCGGGTAGATCAGATGCCTGAAAGGCGCACGGCCCGCCAGCGTGAAGTAGTTGCCCTTGGCGTAATGGGCGGTCGGCAGCTGCGTCAGGTCTGCGCCTTCAAACTTGCGCGCCAGATCGGGCGCCCACAGGCCGGCAGCATTGACCACGGTCGTGGCCTGCAGCTCGGTGCCATCTTCGGTGCGCAGCAGGATGTGACCACCCTCGCAGCGGGCGGCAGCCAACGGGCTGTTGAAGACCACCATGCCACCGGCATTTTCCAGGTCGCCTTGCAGGCTGAGCATCAGGCCGTGGCTGTCGACAATACCGGTACTGGGCGAATGCAGCGCCGCCACACATTCCAGCGCGGGCTCGAGTGCCCGGGCCTCTTCGCGGCTGAGCAGCACCAGGTCATCGACGCCATTGGCAGCGGCATGGCGGGCAATGTCCTGCAGCTTCGCGCGCTGTGATTCGGACGTGGCCACAATCAGCTTGCCGCAGCGCTGGTGGTCAATACCTCGCTCCTGGCAGTACGCGTACAGCAGCGCCTTGCCCTCCACACACCAGCGCGCCTTGCGTGATCCCTGGGCGTAGTAGATGCCGGCATGGATCACCTCGCTGTTGCGCGAGCTCGTGCCCGTACCAATGGCATCCTGGGCCTCCAGCACCAGCACTTCCCGCCCCGCCAAGGCGAGTTCACGGGCGACAGCCAGCCCCACCACCCCTGCACCAATCACCACGCAATCGACGACATCAACCACTTGCTCGCTCCTTCGCTTTTTTGTATGCCTGCCAGCTTAGCGCCTGGCGCATCGCCCAAAAGCATAAAGCCGGTGAAAAACCGGCTTTTGTCAGCATGGCCTGGCGAGGGCCGCAAGGCCCCAGCAGGCGGCGCCTTCTTACTTCTTGCAGTTGGCGATGCCGTCGAGGATTTCCTTGTGCGCTTCGTCCACGCCCTTCCAGCCCAGCACCTTCACCCACTTGCCCTTTTCCAGGTCCTTGTAGTGTTCGAAGAAGTGCGAGATCTGCTGCAGCACCAGGTCGTGGATATCGCTCAGGTGGTTGATCTTGTCATAGGAAGGCAGCAGCTTCTGGGTAGGCACGGCCAGCACCTTGCCGTCCACGCCGGACTCATCTTCCATCTGCAGGATGCCGATCGCGCGGCAAGGCACCACCACACCGGTAGGCAACGGGAAAGGCGTCATCACCAGCACGTCCACCGGGTCGCCGTCGCCCGACAGCGTCTGGGGCACATAGCCGTAGTTCACGGGGTAGTGCATCGCGGTGCCCAGGAAGCGGTCCACAAACACGCAGCCCGAATCCTTGTCCACTTCGTACTTCACAGGAGCGGAGTTGGCCGAAATTTCGATCACAACATTGAAGACATCAGGGGCCTTGGAGCCAGGGGTCAGTTTTTCGAAGGACATGCGATTCCTATGAGGTCAATTGAATGGAGGGCCGGCAGCACGCAAAATATCGGCCCGCCAGCGGCAAAACCCCGTGATTTTAGGTGCATTGGCCCGCCATCGCCCAAAAAGTGCCAACAGGCTGCTCAAATGGGCTGGTCAAACCCGTGACAACCGCGGGCTCATCCCGGTAGGCGCTGGCCCATTCCTGCGCTATCGTGGTGGCCGTTTCGAGCCTGCCAGCTGGCAGACTCCGCCGCCTATCGCACCCAGAACGGAACAACGCCATGCAATTGCATTACATCGCCAACGCCTCTGTGCCCTCGCTGTCGGGCAAGACCATCCCCGTCCTCGACCCCTCTGACGGCCAACCCTTTGATGAAATCCAGCGCGGCAATGCGGAAGATGTCGACCATGCGGTGCAGGCCGCACGTCTGTGCTACGACAACGTATGGCGCAAGACCAGCCCTGCGGAACGCAGCCGCCTGATGATGCGCCTGTCGGCCAAGGTGCTGGAGCATGCCGATGAACTGGCCGCCATCGAGCAGCGTGATTGCGGCAAGCCCACGAAGCAGGCCAAGGCCGACGCATTGGCGCTGGGGCGCTATTTCGAGTTCTACGCCGGCGCGGCAGACAAGCTCCATGGCGAGACGATTCCCTATCCCCATGATTTCAGCGTGCTGACCTGGCGCGAACCCCATGGCGTGACCGGCCATATCGTGCCCTGGAACTATCCGATGCAGATCTTTGGCCGCTGCGTGGGCGCCGCGCTGGCGGCAGGCAATGTCTGCGTCGTCAAGCCCTCCGAAGACGCATGCCTGAGCCTCATCCGCGTGGCGCAGCTGGCGGCCGACGTGGGCTTTCCTGCCGGCGCCATCAACATCGTCACTGGTTTTGGCCATGAAGTGGGCGACGCGCTGGCCCGCCATCCCGATGTGGACCACATCAGCTTTACCGGCAGCCCCCGCATCGGCACCTTGATCGAGCAGGCCGCTGCCGAGCGCCACTGCCCCTGCACGTTGGAGCTCGGTGGCAAGAGCCCGCAGATCGTGTTTGCCGATGCCGATCTGGATGCCGCCATCCCGACCATCATCAACGCCATCATCCAGAACTCCGGCCAGACCTGCTCGGCCGGCTCGCGTCTGCTGGTCGAACGCAGCATCTACGAAACCCTGCTGGCACGCCTGGGCAGCGCCTTTGAAGCGCTGCGCGTGGGCCCGGCCAGCCTGGACCTGGACCTGGGTCCCCTGATCCGCCAGACCCAGCAGCAGCGCGTCTGGGATTTTCTGAGCGATGCGCACAACGACGGCATCTCCGTCGTCGCGCAGGGCCAGATCATCGACGAGGCCCCAGAGGGCGGCTACTACCAGGCCCCCACCTTGCTGCGCGATGTGCCCGTGGACCACCGCCTGGCCCAGGAAGAGATCTTTGGCCCCATCCTCAGCGCCATGGCCTTCGACACCGAGGAAGAAGCCATCAAGATGGCCAATGCCACCCAGTTCGGCCTGGTCGCCGGCGTCTGGACGCGTGATGGCGGCCGCCAGTTCCGCGTGGCCAAGCGCCTGCGCAGCGGCCAGGTCTTCATCAACAACTACGGCGCCGGCGGCGGTGTGGAGCTGCCCTTTGGTGGCACCAAGGCCAGCGGCCACGGCCGCGAAAAGGGCTTTGAGGCGCTGTATGGCTTTACCACGCTGAAGACCGTCGCCATCCGCCACGGCTGATACCGGCTTGCAGGCCCTCCCCCACAGCGCCGCCCCTGCTCCGCAGCGGCGGCGCGATTGTTTTTACAATAGAGGGCTCTGCGCAGCCGGCAGCCCCCCCTGTCACCTGCTGCACAGACAGCCCGCAGCAACAGCCGCATAGTGATCAACACTGTTGGCATGGCAGCGCAGCGATACCGCGCCGTCTGCACCAAACCGGGTCATTCATAAAAAACAATCCCACCGCGACACCCTCTCCCATGCCTTTGTCTCCCGTCCCCAACCGAGTCCCCAAACATTTGCGCGATGTGCGTTACCGCAGCTTCGAGCGCGCCGATGGGCTCTGGGATGTCGAAGGCGAGCTGGTGGATACCAAGGCCTATGACCTGGTGCTCTCCGGCGAGCGCAAACGCATGGCCGGAGAACCCATTCACCATATGTGGATTCGCTGTACCATTGATACAACACTTACAGTGGTTGCGATCGAGGTCGCGATGGATGCGCATCCGCTGGGCGAGTGCCCGCTGGCCCTGCCCGCGATGCAACGGATGGTGGGCTGCTGCATGGCGCGCGGTTGGCGCAAGGCCATCGAAGCCAACCTCGGCAACATCGAGGGCTGCACCCATATGCGCGAGCTGCTGTTCAACATGGCGACTGCCGCCTTCCAGAGCGTGAACCAGGCCTTTGCGCGCCCCCAATCGGACCAGCCACCCCGCCATCTGGGGCAGTGCAAAGGCTGGGATTTCAATGGCAAAGGGGTCGCCACCATCTACCCCCAATTCATCGGCTGGCAAGCGCCCAAGCCAGGCAGCACCGGCACTACCGCGGTGGCAACCACTAGCGCCAACCCCGCCGACAAGCCTGCCGACGACAGCGCCAACAAGGGCTGAACCGCCGCCCTGCTGCACTGCTGCCTCACGCCAGCCACCACCGCGCTCCAGCCGCCGTGGTGGCTTTTTTGCGCCTGCATTTCCAGGCTTTAGAGGGCTCTTAAGACTGCCTTAAGGTCAGGCTTTGGCGCCCCATGGGCTGTCTGATGTCTCAGCAAACCTAGTATTAACCCTATGACACTATGACGGCAAAAATAATGGACGTGTTCCATCGAAATCAAAAATCGTTGAACAATTTTTAATACCACATCCCACAAAAGAAATTTTGAAACCTACAAGAACCGACGATTGTTGAAACCCCGTATAGCGTTACTTTGCAATAACTGTTAATTTTGGCAAACAATTCACCAGCATAGCAGTTGCGGCAGACGTTGCTGTCGCTGGTGATCGTATTCATCCCGGACAGCATCCGCTGCGCCTATTTGTCTCTAGAAGGAGCCGTCATGAAGCGTCGAGTTTTTTGTGCCACCGCCACCCTGGTTGCCAGCATCGGTTTTGCCACCGCAGCCGCTGCGCAAACCAAATGGGATTTCGCCACGGCGTATGCACCATTTAACTTTCACTCCAAAAACAATGAGCAGTTCGTCAAGGACGTGGACGCGGCGACCAGCGGCAAACTCAAAATCACACCCCATTTTGGTGCATCGCTGTTCAAAATGCCCGAAATCAAGCGTGCCGTGCAAACCGGTAATGCGCAAATGGGCGAGTTCTTTCTGGTGAGTTTCCAGAATGAATCGCAGATCTTCGGTGTCGATGGACTGCCCTTCCTCGTCAACAACTACGACGACGCGTTCAAGCTCTACCAGGCCCAAAAGCCGGCGCTGCAGAAATTGCTGGACAAGCAAGGCCAGGTGCTGCTGTATTCGGTGGCCTGGCCGCCGCAAGGCATCTACACCAAGAAGCCCATCAACTCGGCAGCTGACCTCAAGGGCATGAAATGGCGCGTCTACTCGCCCACGACGGCCCGCATTGGCGAGCTGATCGGCGCGCAACCGGCGACCGTGCAGGAAGCCGAGCTGTCCCAAGCCCTGGCCACCGGCGTGGTCGATGGCCTGATCACCTCCAGCGCCACCGGCGCCGACAACAAGCTGTTTGAAAACCTGAAGTACTACTACAACGTGCAGGCCTGGATACCGAAGAATGCCGTCACCGTGAGCAAGAAGGCCTTCAACGCGCTGGGCAAGACCGAGCAGGAAGCGGTGCTCAAGGCCGCTGCTGCTGCCGAAGAGCGCGGCTGGAAGGAATCCAAGGAAGTGGATGCCAAGTCGCTGGCGACCCTGAAGCAAGGCGGCATGAGCATCGAGCAGCCATCGGCCCAGCTCAAGGCTGACCTGGCTAAGGTCGGCGAGACCGTCATCAAGGAATGGACCGACAAGGCGGGCGCTGAAGGCAAGGCCATTTTGGACGCCTACCAGGCCTCCAAGTAAGCCACGGCCCCTCTCTATGCAGTCCGCCGGCCTAGGCCGGGTGGGCTGCATAGTCAGCAACCTTTACTGCTTTGAATGACAAGCATGCGCAAGCTACTCAATGGACTGTATGAAGCCTCCGCCTGGCTGGCGGGGCTTTCAATGATCGGCATCCTCGTGATGGTGCTGCTCACCGTCATCAGCCGCCTGTTCGGCTTCAGTGCCCCGGGCACCGATTCCTATGCGGGCTACGCGATGGCGGGAGCGGGCTTCATGGCCCTGGCCAGTACCCTCAAAAAAGGCGAGCATATCCGCGTGACCCTGCTGCTGGGCGCGCTCAAAGGCTCCGCCCTCAAGACCATGGAAGTGATTGCCTTGGTCATCGCCACTGTGCTGTCGGGCTTCCTGGCGTTCTACGCTTCGCGCCTGGTCTGGCAATCCTGGGAGATCGACGATATTTCGGTCGGCATCGACGCGACGCCGCTGTGGATTCCCCAAATTTTCATGGCACTGGGTACCCTGGTGTTCTTTATCGCCTTTTGCGACGAGCTGGTGCTGGAGCTGATGGGCAAACGCAAACCTGTGGTTAAAGAGGACGCCCACCATGAATGAAATTACCGCCAGCATTGCGCTGATCGTGGTGCTGCTGATCCTGCTGGGCGGCGGCGTCTGGGTGGGTCTGACCCTGGCCGGTGTCGCCTGGTTCGGCATGGAGTTCTTCACCGCCCGTGCGGCTGGGGACGCGATGGCGATGACGATCTGGGGATCGGCCAGCAGCTGGACCTTGACGGCGCTGCCGCTGTTCGTCTGGATGGGTGAGATTCTCTACCGCACGAACCTATCGGAGAGCATGTTCCGCGGCCTCGCACCCTGGGTCAACCTGCTGCCCGGCCGCTTGCTGCACACCAATGTGATTGGCTGCACGATTTTTGCGGCGGTGTCTGGCTCGTCAGCCGCCACCTGCGCCACCGTCGGCAAGATGAATGTGCCCGAGCTGATGAAGCGCGGCTACCCCGAGAACATGGTCATCGGCTCGCTGGGCGGCCCTGCCACCCTAGGCCTGCTGATTCCGCCATCGATCATCCTGATCGTCTACGGCGTGGCCGCGGAGATGTCGATCTCCAAGCTCTTCATGGCCGGCGTGCTGCCCGGCATCATGCTGGCGCTGATGTTCAGCGGCTGGATCGTGTTCTGGGCACTGCTCAACCCGAACAAGATTCCCAAGGCTGACAGCACGATGAGCTTCAAGCAAAAGCTCCACGAGTCGCGCCACCTGATCCCGGTGGTGCTGCTGATTGCCTCGGTGATTGCCAGTATTTACACCGGCATTGCAACGGCGACCGAAGCAGCTGCCATCGGTGTGGTGGGCTCGCTGGTGCTGTCTGCCGCCCAAGGCGCGCTGACCTGGAAGAACTTCAGGGACTCGCTGTTTGGCGCCACGCGCCTGTACTGCATGATCGCGCTGATCCTCGCCGGCGCTGCGTTCATGACCTTGTCGATGGGTTATATCGGCCTGCCACGCCAGCTGGCCGAGTATGTCGGCAGTCTGAACCTGTCGCCGGCGATGCTGATCATCGTGCTCGGCATCTTCTACATCCTGATCGGCTGCTTCCTGGACGGTATCTCCACGATCGTGCTGACCATGGGCGTAGTGCTGCCGATCATCCAGGCTGCCGGTATCGATCCGCTGTGGTTCGGCATTTTCCTGGTGATCACGGTGGAGACTGCCCAGATCACACCGCCGGTGGGCTTCAACCTGTTTGTGCTGCAGGGCATGACGGGCAAGCAGATCACCTACCTGGCCCGCGTCTGCGCGCCGTACTTTGTGCTGATGGTGCTGGCCCTGGTGATTCTGTGGTTCTTTCCGCAAATCGTCACCGTGCTGCCGAACAACATGTAAAGCTCGCGTCGATCCACTACGAACCGGTTGCTAAGGCAGCCGGTTTTTTTATGCGCCAGCGCTCAGCACAGCAGCAGGTCCTGCTGCTCCTGCACCGTGGCCTGCAAAAAGCGCCAGACCACCTGGATGCCTGGCACCGAGCGCAGCTCCGGCGGCATCGACATCCAGAAAGTGCGGGTGAACTGGGCCTGCTCGGGCAGCACGCGCTGCAGCAGCGGATCCTTGTCGGCCAGAAAGCCGGGCAGCACCCCCAAGCCTGCACCGGTGCGCACGGCGGTGTACTGCGCCAGAATGCTGGTGCTGCGAAAGCTGAAGCGCTGCGGTGCGCTCAGGCTGTCGAGAAACTGCAGCTCCTTGGTGAACAGCTGGTCATCGACATAGTGCACAAAGCGGTGGCCGGCCAGGCCTTCGGTCGAGGTGATCAGCGGATGGCGGGCCAGGTATTCGCGCTGGCCATACAGATACAGGCGGTACTCGGTCAGCCGGCTGGTCACGACGGTATCGCGCACCGGGCGCTCCAGCGAGATGACGATGTCGGCTTCGCGGCGCGAGAGCTGGAGCATGCGCGGCACGGCCAGCAGGTCAATCGTCAGCAACGGGTAGCGCTGGGCCAACACGGCCAGGTGCTTGGCCAGCACCTGGGTGCCAAAGCCCTCGGTCACGCCGATGCGCACCACGCCGCTGGGCGTCTCGGCGCCTTGGCTGGCGGCAATCGGCGCAATGCCGCGCGCAATCTGGTCCATGGCCTCGGCCCGTGGCTGCAACTGGCGGCCGGCATCGGTCAGCTTGTAGCCACTGCCCTCGCGGGTGAACAAGGTGGCGCCGAGCTGCTTTTCCAACGCCTGGATGCGGCGCGACACCGTCGTGTGCTCCACGCCCAGCGCCTTGGCCGCACCCACCAAGGTGCCTGCCTGCACCAAGGCCCAGAAAAAGCGCAAATGATCCCAATCCATGCCAGCCCCTTGTCGATGTTGCACAGCATTATTGTGCAAATTTGCAACAGGGGCAGCAGTGAGGCAGCGTGCCTGGCTCCGATCAGCCCTGTTTGGCGCGCTTGCGTTGCCAGGCGTAGGCCAGGCCCAGCAGCACAAACCAGGCCGGCGTGGCGATCAGCGCCTGGCGCGTGTCCAGCTCCAGGCTGAGCAGCACCAGCACGGCGGCAAAGAAGGCCAGGCAGACCCAGCACATGAACACGCCGCCGGGCATGCGGTAGCGGGAGGCCTCATGCAGCGCCGGGCGCTGCTTGCGGTAGCTGATATAGGACAGCAGGATCAGCGACCAGACAAACATGAAGAGGATGGCCGAGACCGTGGTTACCAAGGTGAAGGCTTCCACCAGGTTGGGCACCACCCACATCAAAAACGCACCGCCCAGCAGGCAGACGCAGGAGAACAGCAGGCCGCGCGAAGGCACGCTGCTGGCCGAGAGCTTGCCAAACGAGCGCGGTGCATCTCCTTTGAGCGCCAGTCCAAACAGCATGCGGCTGGTGGAGAACACGCCGCTGTTGGCCGATGAGGCGGCCGAGGTCAGCACGACAAAATTGATCACGCTCGCTGCGGCAGGCAGGCCGGCCAGCACAAACAGTTCCACAAACGGGCTCTTGCTCGGAACCACATCACGCCAGGGGGTGACGGCCATGATGGCGATCAGCGCGCAGACGTAGAAGATGATGATGCGCACCGGAATCGAGTTGATCGCGCGCGGCAGGGTGCGGTGCGGGTCCTTGGCTTCAGCGGCTGTGGTGCCCACCAGCTCGATACCGACAAACGCGAACACCGCAATCTGGAAGCCGGCAAAAAAGCCCATCGCCCCATGGGGGAAGAGCCCGCCATCGTTCCAGAGGTTGGCGATACTCGCCTGGCGCCCGGCTGGCGAGCTGAAACCGGTGCTGACCATGTACAGGCCCGTGCCCACCAGCGCGACGATCGCGACGATCTTGATCATCGCAAACCAGAACTCGATCTCGCCAAACAGCTTGACGGTCAGCAGGTTCAGCGACAGCAGCAAGGCCACGCAGGCGATCGCGGGTGCCCACTGGGGCAAATCAGGCCACCAGAACTGGGCGTAGGCGGAGATCGCAATCACATCGGCAATGCCGGTGATGATCCAGCAGAACCAGTAGGTCCACCCGGTGAAAAAGCCAGCCCAGGGGCCCAGCAGGTCGTCGGAGAAATCGATGAAGGACTTGTACTGCAGGTTGGACAGCAGCAGCTCGCCCATGGCCCGCATCACAAAGAAAAGCATGATGCCGATGATGGCGTACACCAGCACGATCGACGGACCCGCCAGGCTGATGGTCTTGCCCGAGCCCATGAAAAGCCCGGTACCGATCGCGCCGCCAATGGCGATCAACTGGATATGGCGGTTGCTGAGATTGCGTTGGAGATCGTCGGTGCCGTGCTCGGCCCCCGATTGCTCCGCTGAGGCCTGTTTGCTCATGGGAAAAAGCGCAGTGCGTTAGCGAAAAAGATGGTGCGCGCTCCCCGGTTGAGGCCGGGACGCACCGCGAAGGTGCGCAAGGATAAAACAGCGTCAGACGGCGCCGGACGAAAAGGTTATTTTGTTGCGCAACTAATTGTGCAAAGTCAGCAGTTTGCCGCCCACCCGTTGGGCCAAGGCCTGCAAAGGCGCGACAGCGCTGCTTTCCAACACAGACAGCGGATAACTATCGCTATCGATGTCGATGCTGACCAAGCTCAGTCCCTGGCGGCGCAGGCAGTCACCCGCTTCCTGCAAGGCCTCATGGTTCAGCGCCTTGCTGCCCGCCAGCACCTGCAGGTCCACGCCAGCTTGCTGCACGGTTTTCAGCTGCTGCAGCGCCCAGATGGCGTCGTCCATGCCCAGCTTCCAATCGAGCTCAACGTTCTGCCCACGGCGCTGCAGCCCTTCTAACAGCGCCAGCCAAGGCGTCACATGCTCGGGCTCGTCCATCCCCCGGTTGACCAACGCATCCGCAAAGCGATCAAGGTAGAGCGCCGGCTGCTCGATGGCCTGGCGCACCTCGCTCCATAGTTCAGCGGTATCGTCCAATACCAGCGCCTGACCCCAAGCCAGGCACAAGGCGTGCCAGTCATCCGGCGTAGGCTCCGAGGGGCGTTCAGGCGCAAGCGCCGGTGTGGTGCCTCCGCCTTGGGCCGGCGGTTTGGCGCCCAACAGCTGACCGATTCTGTCTAACCAACCCATGCAAGCCTCCTTTGCAAAGCCACCGGAACAGTATGCCCCAAGCCTTCTGCAACAGCGTAAATGTGCAGCTTCGCACAGCCATGTGCAGGCAACCTCTTGTTTGGGCGAATGCGCACATCTACCATGGGCACCAACGGTAGCTTGCCCGCTGGCAGCCTGCCGCCGCTCGTGACCCAGATACCCAGGAGACAAAACATGAACGCACCGCAATCCACCAGCACCTTGGCGCCGACCGTCAAGCTGTTGATCAACGGCCAGCTGGTCGAGTCCAAGACCACGCAGTGGCGTGACGTCGTCAACCCTGCGACCCAGCAGGTGCTGGCCCGCGTGCCTTTTGCAACGCCCGAAGAGATCAACGCCGCCGTCGCCAGTGCCAAGGAAGCGTTCAAGACCTGGAAGAAGACGCCGATTGGCGTGCGCGCCCGCATCTTCCTCAAGCTCCAGCAGCTGATCCGCGAGAACATGAAGGAGCTGGCCGCCATCCTGACGGCCGAGCAAGGCAAGACCCTGCCCGACGCCGAAGGCGATGTGTTTCGCGGCCTGGAGGTTGTGGAGCATGCGGCCAACATCGGCTCCTTGCAGCTGGGTGAGCTGGCCAACAATGTGGCCAATGGTGTCGACACCTACACCCTGAACCAGCCGCTGGGCGTTTGCGCCGGCATCACTCCCTTCAACTTCCCCGCGATGATCCCGCTGTGGATGTTCCCGATGGCGATTGCGACCGGCAACACCTTTGTGCTCAAGCCCTCCGAGCAAGACCCGATGGTGACCATGCGCCTGTGCGAGCTGGCACTGGAAGCCGGCGTGCCCCCGGGCGTGCTGAATGTGATCCACGGCGGCGAAGACGCGGTCAATGCCATCTGCGACCACCCCGATATCAAGGCGATCAGCTTTGTGGGCTCGACCAAGGTCGGCACCCATGTCTACAACCGCGCATCGCTCAACGGCAAGCGCGTGCAATGCATGATGGGCGCGAAAAACCACGCCATCGTGCTGCCCGACTGCAACAAGGAGCAGTCGCTCAACGCGCTCGCTGGTGCGGCGTTTGGTGCCGCTGGCCAGCGTTGCATGGCGCTGTCGGTGGTGGTGCTGGTGGGCGAGGCCCAGAAGTGGATCCCCGAATTGGTCGAAAAGGCCAAGACCCTGAAGGTCTCTGCCGGTACCGAAGCGGGCACCGATGTGGGCCCGGTCGTCTCCTGCCAGGCGCTGTCGCGGGTCGAGGGCCTGATCGAGCGCGGCATTGCCGACGGTGCCAAGCTGGAGCTCGATGGCCGCAAGCCCGCCGTCGCGGGTTATGAAAAGGGCAATTTTGTCGGCCCGACGGTCTTCTCGGGCGTCAAGCCCGGCATGGCCATTTATGACCAGGAAATCTTCGGCCCCGTGCTCTGCATTGCCGAGGCTGCCGATATCGATGAGGCGATTGCCTTCATCAACGCCAACCCCAATGGCAACGGCACGGCGATCTTCACGCAAAGCGGCGCCGCAGCGCGCAAGTTCCAGGAAGAGATCGATGTGGGCCAGATCGGCATCAATGTGCCCATTCCTGTGCCGGTGCCACTGTTCTCGTTCACCGGCAGCCGCGCCTCCAAGCTCGGCGACCTGGGCCCCTACGGCAAGCAGGTTGTGATGTTCTACACGCAGACCAAGACGGTGACGGCCCGCTGGTTTGACGACAGCACCATTGCCCATGGCGTGAACACCACCATCAGCCTGAAGTAAGCGGCTTTGGCCAACACCGCAGCGGCCCTTTGCCGGACCGCTGCGGTTTTGCGGCGATGATCTGGGCTATGCCCCATTCCTTTGCATTCCGCCCAGCACTGCTGGCTCTGTTTTTTGCAGCCTCGGCTACCCTCGCGCCGCAGACCGTGCTTGCCCAGGCAGGCGCGGCCTGTGTGAGCGGCGGCAATACCGAGCAAACCAATGCCTGCGCGGTGCAGGCCTTTCAGCAAGCCGATACCGACAACAACATCCTGTATGCCGACGTCATGCGCATTCTGTCGGCGCACGAGCGCCCTGCACTGCGCCGCGACCAGAACGAGTGGATACGCCAGCGCGCGGCCACCTGCAAAAAGCAGCAGGCCGCGCACGAGGCCCAGCCCGACTGGCCGCGCCGCTACCACGAATGCCTGGTGGCCGAAATCGGCAAGCGCAAGAAGGAGTT
>Ga0308156_1001340_pt1 | contig 30258 bp, 32 predicted proteins | sample PhyAR2_FD_201041 | JGI IMG/M metagenome (GOLD analysis project Ga0308156, IMG submission 201041) | Phyllosphere microbial communities from UC Gill Tract Community Farm, Albany, California, United States - DLSL A.R2 | ecosystem: Host-associated > Plants > Phyllosphere > Unclassified | place: USA... | reverse complement strand
GATCGCCGATGACAACGGCATGCTGCTGCTCGACCTCAAGGACCTGCGCGCGATGCTGTCTTACGTGGGTGAGAACGCCAAGCAGTTCACCACCGACTACGGCAACATCAGCTCGGCCAGCGTGGGCGCCATCCAGCGCGGCCTGCTGCAGATCGAGCAGCAAGGCGGCAACAGCTTCTTTGGCGAGCCGATGCTCAACATCGACGACATGATGCAGACCGTGGGCACGCAGGGGGTGGTCAACATTCTGGCGGCCGACAAGCTGATGAATTCGCCGCGCCTGTACTCCACCTTCCTGCTGTGGATGCTGTCCGATCTGTACGAGAAGCTTCCGGAAATTGGCGACCCCGACAAGCCCAAGCTGGTGTTCTTCTTTGACGAGGCCCACCTGCTGTTCAACGATGCGCCGAAGGTGCTGCAAGAGCGCATCGAGCTGGTCGTGCGCCTGGTGCGCTCCAAAGGCGTGGGCGTGTACTTCGTCACGCAAAACCCGCTGGACATTCCCGACAGCGTGCTCGCCCAGCTGGGCAACCGCGTGCAGCATGCGCTGCGTGCCTTCACGCCGCGCGACCAGAAGGCCGTCAAGGCCACGGCGACCACGATGCGCGCCAACCCGGGCCTGAACATCGAGACCGCGATCACCGAGCTGGCCGTCGGTGAGGCGCTCGTGAGCTTTCTCGACGAAAAAGGCCGCCCCAGCGTGACCGAGCGCGTCTATGTACTGCCGCCGGGCAGCCAGATTGGCCCCATCAGCACCGAGCAGCGCCAGGCCTTGCTGAAGAACTCGCTGGTCGCGGGCGTCTATGACACGCCGGTAGACCGCGAGTCGGCCTACGAGATCCTGAAGGCTCGCGCTGGCCAGGCGACCGCAGCAGCAGGCGGCAAGGTGGGTGCAGGCAGTGCCGCTGGCGAGGATGGCGGCCTGATGGGCAGCATCAACGACATCCTGTTTGGCACCACCGGCCCGCGCGGCGGCAAGAAGGATGGCATTGTGCAGTCGATGGCCAAGTCCACCGCCCGCTCTTTTGGCACCAAGCTGGGCAACCAGATTCTGCGCGGCGTGCTGGGCAGCATCATGGGCGGCAAAAAGTAGCCTGAGGCGCACCGCAAAGAAAAAGCCGGCAATGCCGGCTTTTTTGCGTGTGCGCTGTGCTATCAACTGCGGTCGGTGCGCGCCATATGGTTCTCCAGCGCCCGCAGGCCCAGGGTCAGCATGAAGGTCATCAGCCAGTAAGCCAGCGCAACGGCCAGGTAAGGCTCCCAGTAGCGGCCATAGGCACCGGCCACGGTGCGCGCGGCATAGGCCATCTCGGCCAGGCCAATGGCAGAGACCAGCGAGGTGTCCTTGAGCAGCGAGATCATGTTGTTGCCCAGCGGAGGCAGCATGCGGCGGAAAGCCTGCGGAATCACCACATAGCGCATCATCTGGCCATGCGTCATGCCCAGCGACATGCCCGCCTGCTTCTGGCCAATCGCGATCGACTGGATACCCGCGCGGAACACCTCGGAGATGTAGGCCGCCGAGTTGAGCGTCAACGCCACCACACCGGACATCAGCGCGCCATGGTCCTGCTTGAGCGTGCGGGCCAGGTCACCGCTGATGATCAGCCCGTTGACCGGGTGCACAAACAGCGGCATCACCGCAAAATGCATCAGCAGGATCTGCACGAACAGCGGCGTGCCCCGGAAGAAGCTGACATAGGCCGTCGACGGCCAGCGCAGCAGGTATTTGCACACCCCCTTCCAGGGCTGATGGCGGGTATCAGCCAGGCGTGCGAGCGCGAGCATCAGGCCCAGCGCGCAACCCATGATCACGCAGGCCACCGTCATGCCGATGGTGACCATCGCGCCCTGCCAAAACATCTGCTTGTATTCCACCAGGATGTCGGGGCGGAACCAGCCGAACCACTCTACGGGGGTGTTGTTGTCCATCAATCAATTCTTTCAAACAAAATGACGGCCAACGGGCCGTCATTGCAGCGGATGTCGCGGCGGCCTTACTGAGGCTTGTAGTCCTGGTTGAACCACTTCTTGTAGATCACGTTGTAGCTGCCATCGGCGCGGATGGCGGCCAGGCCGGCGTTGATCTTCTCCTGCAAGGCCTTGTCGCCCTTGCGCACGACGATGCCGAAATGCTCCTTGGGGAAGCTGGCATCATCCACGGTCTTCAGTGCGGGATACTGGGAGACGCGGTAGGCGATGACGCCGTTGTCGCCAATGGCGGCATCGACGCCGCCGGCCGCCAGCTCGGAGATGATCAGCGGCGTGCTCTCGAAGCGGCGGATATTGGGGCTGGTCTTGCCGACTTCACGGCTCAATACATCGTCGCCGGTCGAGCCGCTGACCACCGAGACCTTCTTGTCCTTGAGGTCCTTGAGCGAAGCCACCGCGCTGTCCTTGGGCACCGCGATCAGCTGGCGGGCGTCAAAGTACGGCTGCGAGAAGTCAAAACTCTGCTTGCGCTTGTCATTGATGGTCACGCCGGAGATGACAAAGTCCACATCGCCATTGTTGAGCGATGCGAAGATGCTGCTGAAAGGCGTGTTGACGATGCGCAGCTTCATGCCTTGCTGCTTGGCAATGGCATTGACGATGTCGATGTCAAAACCGACGATCTGCTTGTCCTTGTTCTCGAATGCAAAGGGTGCGTAGGTGGCGCTGGAGGCCACCACCAGATCACGGCCCTGCGCTTGCGCGGCACCGCCGGCCAACACCGAGACCGCTGCAGCGCCCACGGCCAGCGCAAATTTTTTGTTCCACATACCCCAACCTTTAGCAACATAAGCTCATACAAGCGGCCGATTATACGTAAACGCTTGCAGACAGCGGCGGCGAACGCACGGTGGCCAGCGCGGCTCTGTCGTTGCGCACAAGCGGGGCCGCCCGCATGCCAAGGGGATTGCGCAAGCCGATGCGCTGCGCTGCCCCAGAACGGACCGCCAGAGCGACACGGAATCGCCAAAAAGCCACTACCATGAATCCCTTCGACGCCTCTGCCACCTGACCGACCATGAACGCCTCTGTCCACGCCACCCCCCTCCCCACGTTTGACGATGTGCAAGCGGCTGCCCAGCGCCTGCAAGGCGTTGCCCACCGCACGCCGGTGATGCGCTCATCCACCCTCGACAAATTGACGGGCGCAGAGTTCTTCTTCAAATGCGAGAACTACCAGCGCATGGGTGCCTTCAAGTTCCGGGGCGGCTACAACGCGCTGGCCCGCTTCTCGCCCGAGCAGGCGCAGCGCGGCGCGCTGGCTTTCTCCTCGGGCAACCATGCGCAGGCCATCGCCCTGTCTGCCCGCATTCTGGGCATGCCCGCAGCCATCGTGATGCCCGAAGACGCCCCGGCCGCCAAACTGGATGCGACCCGCGGCTACGGTGCCGAGGTCATCACCTATGACCGCTTTACCGAAGATCGTGAAGCGATCAGCCAGCGCATTGCCCAGGAGCGCGGCATGACGCTGGTGCCCCCCTACAACCATGCCGATGTGATCGCCGGCCAAGGCACCAGCGCGATGGAGCTGTTCCAGGACGTGCCCCAGCTCGACTACCTGTTTGTCTGCCTGGGGGGCGGCGGCCTGCTGTCGGGCTGCCTGCTGTCGGCCAAGGCCATGGCGCCCCAGTGCAAGGTCTACGGCGTCGAGCCAGAGGCCGGCAACGATGCCCAGCAATCGCTGCGCAAGGGCGAGATCGTCAAGATCGCCACACCCCGCACCATTGCCGATGGCGCACAGACCCAGGCACTGGGCGATCTGACCTATGCCATCATCCGCCGCGATGTGACCGACATCGTCACCGCCAGCGACCCGCAGCTGGTGGACAGCATGCGTTTTTATGCCGAGCGCATGAAGATGGTGGTCGAGCCCACCGGCGCGCTGAGCCTGGCAGGCGCACGCTTTGGCGGTGTCGATCTGCAGGGCGCCCGCGTGGGCGTGCTGATCAGCGGCGGCAATGTGGACCTGGGCCGCTACGCGCAATTGCTGGGGGCTGCATGAGGGGCCATGCACCACGCAAAAGCCTCACCATTCGGTAAATATATTCGCAGGCCGCGCACGCCTTCGGGCCTGCGCTGCTACCATTGCGGCCAAAAATGACATTGGCAACTACCATGAGCACCGTTCACCTCATCGACCACCCGCTGGTCCAGCACAAACTCACGCTGATGCGCCGCAAGGAAGCATCCACCAACAGCTTCCGCCGCATGCTCGGCGAGCTGTCCACCCTGATGGCCTACGAGATCACGCGCGACTTCCCGCTGCAGGACCTCGAGATCGAAACCCCGATGGAAAAGATGGTCGGCAAGGTCATCGACGGCAAGAAACTGGCGCTGGTCTCCATCCTGCGCGCCGGCAATGGCTTTCTCGACGGCATGCTCAACGTGGTGCCCGGCGCCCGCATTGGCCACATCGGCCTGTACCGTGACCCTGAAACCCTGCAGCCGGTCGAGTACTACTTCAAGATGCCCGACAACATGGGCGAGCGCGATGTGATCGTCGTGGACCCGATGCTGGCCACCGGCAATTCGGCCGCCGCCGCCGTGCAGCAACTCAAGGACAAGTGCCAGCCCAAGTCGATCAAGTTCATGTGCCTGCTGGCCGCGCCTGAAGGCATCAAGACCATGCAGGCCGCCCACCCCGATGTGGACATCTACACGGCTGCTGTGGACCGCCAGCTCAACGACCACGGCTACATCCTGCCGGGCCTGGGCGACGCGGGCGACCGCATCTTCGGCACCAAGTAAGCCCAGCCCCTTGGCATGCCCACCACGCGCTGGGCATGCCAGACGCCGCAGCCTGCCCGCCAGTGTCTGCTCGTAAGACAAAATCTCACATACAGCGCACGGCGACTTTGGTTAAATGGCGTCCAGAGCATCTCCGTCTGGAGGCCCCACCATGAGCTACCACTTGCTGGTTTTTGCGCCCGCCGCTGCACCCCGGGAACCCGCGGCCTTTGGGCTCTGGTTCCAGGCGCAGACCGAATGGCCAGAGCACCATGACTACGAGGACCCAGCGGTTGCCACGTTGTCGCTCAAGGCCTGGTGCCTGGACATGATGCAGCGCTTTCCACCGCGCAGTGGCCCCTACCGCGAAGAACTCCCCCCCGAAGACAAGAGTCTGCTGGCCGACTACAGCATTGGCCGCAATATTGTTTTTGTCGCGGTGCAGCCAGCGCAAGCCGGTGCCGCGCTGGAGGCGGCCCGGGAGTTGGCCGCTCGGCACTGCGTCGGTTTGTACGAGGCCAGTGCATCACCGGCGGCTGTGCGCCTGCCCGATGGCAACAATGGCCTGCAGGCGGCGTTTGACTCCAGGCCGCAGATGGGCTGAGCCACCGCTGGCCTCACTCGCCGTCGCGGGCCTTGAGCACCATGCTGTTGCCCGAGATGCTGACATCAAAATAGCGCAGAAAGTTCTGGCCCAGCAGCGCATCGCGTGCGCTCTCTCCGGTGTAGCCCGTGCCCACCCGCAAGCCATTGACGGCCAGCGGCCCCACCTCAATCCGTTCTGCCCGACTCATCATGCCCTGGCGCACACCATTGGCCGTCTGAAAGCTGATGGGCACGCCCTCACCCAGATTAGCACGCTCGGCCACCGCATCGGTGATGCTGATCAGGCTGGCGCCCGTATCCACCATGAACTGCACCGGCACCCCGTTGACGGAGCCCGCGACACGGAAATGGCCATCGCGGTCGCGGGGAATCTCCAGCACGCCATGGGCCATGACCTTGCCCTCGCTGGGCTTGCGATAGACCTCGGTGACGAGGTAGATGGCGAACATCACCCCGATCCAGATGGCCAGCAGCATCCAGGTGGTGCGGCGGTTGGCTTCAGGCGGGGTGCGCTGCGGCCCCGGGGACCCTGTGGGCCCGGGTGCACCGGTCCAGGATGGTGGCAGAGCGGCGCCTGCGGGCTGAGCAGCGGCAGAAGAATCGGGGCGTCGGGTGCGTAATCGGCTCATGGATCAGGGTTTTTCGCCTACGCAAGCAAACTGTGCGGCGGCCGGGGACAAAGCATGAATCATACTGGCATGGACCAGGCCACGCTGCTGCACTGTGCGCTGGCGCTTGCAGCGCTTTATTCGTCGCAGGCCACTGCCGCCAGGCGGACAGGCCCAGCGCCTCGGGCGGGTGCCGTCTGGGTTAGGATGGCCGCCAGTTATCACCCTGCCCAGTTTTTCATGACCATCGACCGCCGCCACCTGCTGCACTCCCTCGCGGGCTTTGCCGCAGCCACTGTCCTGCCAGCGGGCTGGACCAGCGTCCATGCTGCCCCGACCCATTGGCCCAGCAAACCCCTGCGTTTTATCGTTGGCTACCCGGCCGGCTCCTCGCCCGACATGCAGGCGCGCATGATCGCGCAGCCGCTGGCACAGATCCTGGGCCAGCCGGTGGTGGTCGACAACCGGCCCGGTGCCAGCGGCAATATCGGTGCGGACCAGGTGGCCCGCGCGACCGACGACCACAGCTTTGGCATAGTCGGCAACGGCCCGCTGACCTCATCGCAGGCGCTGTATGCCAAGCTGCCCTACGACCCGGTGAAGGATTTTGCGCCGCTGGCCCTGGTGGGCGTCTCGCCCCTGGCCTGGGTGGTGCCAGCCAGCGCCGGCGCACAGACCGACAAGGCGCTCGCCAGCCTGCGCCAAAAGGGCAATGCGGCCAGCTACGGCTCCACGGGCCTGGGCTCCGGCGGCCATCTGGGCATGGAGCTGCTGAAGGACGCGCTGCACTTCGATGCCGTGCATATCCCGTTTACCGGCGCTCCCGGTGTCGTCTCCGCACTGATGGGTGGCCAGCTCGATTGCGCGCTGCTGCCCATCTCGTCGGTGCTGCCGCTGGTGCAAAGCGGCAAGCTGGCGGCGCTGGCCGTCACCTCGGCCCAGCGCACGCAACTGATGCCGCAGACGCCCTCGATGCGCGAGATCGGTGCCCAGGATGTGAATATCGAAGTCTGGAACGCGCTGATGGCCCCGGCCAGCATGCCTGCAGCCATCCGCACCCCGCTCAGCGACGCGCTGCTGAAGGTGCTCAACACCGCCGATATCCGCGATCAACTGCTGCGCCAGGCCTGGACCCTGGACGATGCATCGCCCACCGCACTGCAAACCCGCATCAGCAGTGACCGCAAGATGTACAACGCCTTGATCGCGAAAAAGAAGCTGCAGCTGGAGTGATTTCCGCGCTGCGCCAACAACCAGGGCCCTCGCAGGGCCCTTTTCTGTGCATCCAACGGCTTTAGCGGCGAACCTGCAAGGCACCCGGATTGACGATGTTCGACGGCCGGCCCTTGATGAAGTTGACCACGTTGTCAAAGGCCACGCCGAAGTACTGCTCGTAGCTGTCCTGCTCGACATAGCCGATATGGGGGGTGCAAATGCAGTTCTCCAGCCGCAGCAACGCATGGCCCTGCAGGATTGGCTCGCTCTCGAACACATCCACCGCCGCAATACCGGGGCGTCCCCGGTTGAGCGCCGCAATCAGCGCATCGGGCTGCACAAGCTCGGCCCGAGAGGTGTTGACGAAAGTGGCCGACGGCTTCATCTGTGCCAAATCCTCAAAACTGATGCAGCCCTTGGTCTGCTCGCTCAAGCGCAAGTGCACGGTCAGCATATCGCTGTTGGCAAAGAAGAACTGCTTGCTCGACGCCACCTTGTGGCCGTCCGACAGCGCCTTGGCACGCGAGGCATCGCTGCCCCAGACCAGCACATCCATGCCAAAGGCCTTGCCAAAACCGGCAACCAGCTGGCCAATGCGGCCGTAACCCCAAATGCCCAAGGTGCGGCCGCGCAAAACCGTACCCAGGCCAAAATTGGGCGGCATGTTGGCCGCCTTGAAACCCGACTGCTGCCAGGCGCCATGCTTGAGGTTGGAGATGTACTGCGGCAGCCGGCGCGCAGCGGCCATGATCAACGCCCAGGTCAGCTCGGCAGGCGCGACCGGCGACCCCACACCCTCGGCCACGGCCACGCCGCGCTCGGTGCAGGCTGTCAAATCCACATGGGAGCCGATGCGCCCCGTCTGGGCAATCAGCTTGAGCCGGGGGAGCTTGTCGAGCAGCAGGCGGTTGATATGGGTGCGCTCGCGGATCAGCACGATGATGTCCGCATCCTTGAGGCGCACCGACAACTGGCCCAAGCCCTTGACGGTGTTGGTGTAGACCTTGGCCGAATAGGCGTCGAGAACAGACGCGCACTGCAGTTTGCGCACCGCATCCTGATAATCGTCCAAGATCACAATATTCATAGGAAGGACCATTCTCGTTGTATGCCCGCCAGGCGGCCTTGCCCCACGCATGCCACCTGTACCCACCAGCCCGCCGGCAGCGGAAATCAGCAGGAAACCGATTTCCAAGCACAGGCCAGCCCCGCATCAGCTATGAACATCATAGCACTGAATAATTCTGCGTCTTAGTCAGGCAATCAGGCAAGCAGCCAAGGCCCTGCTCTGCAGCGGCTGGGCAACACAGTGGGCCTGCCGTCGCAGGATCGCGGCCCGCCATGCTCCAACATCCTCCGGGCTTGTCATCGCCCGGGCCCTCTACCGCGTTAGGTAGGCGGTGTCCGACGTCGCCAAACTGTTGCTTTCCACGCAAAAGATGATGCCAGACACCCAGCAGCCCTAGCGTTGGCACTGGTCAAGCGCTATAACAATTGCTTATCTCTTAGTTTTGTCGGTCGATACCACTATGACGAATTTGGTCGCCTCCTCCCGCAGCCGTTGCCCGCAACAAATGTTCGCGCAAACCATGCAGGAGTGGGGAGGAGCGGATGACCTCTGGGTTTTTGCCTACGGCTCGCTGATCTGGCGCCCGGAGTTTGAATTTCTGGAATGCCGCCACGCCAGGGTCTTTGGCTGGCACCGCGCGCTCAAGATGTGGAGCCACATCAACCGCGGCACGCCGGAATGCCCTGGCCTGGTGTTTGGCATGTTCTCGGGCGGCAGCTGCCGGGGGATGGCGTTTCGCATTGCCCGCCAGCATGTGCCGGAAATGATGCCACGGCTGTGGCAGCGCGAGATGGCGACCGATTCCTATGACCCCAAGTGGCTCGACTGCCAGACCGACGACGGCCCCGTCAAGGCGCTGGCTTTCACGTTGTCCAAGTCCAGCCCGCGCTGCACCGGCACCTTGAGTGAAGAGGACTACCGCCGCATCTTTGCCCAGTCCTGCGGTATCTACGGCACGACCTTGGACTATGCCGAGTCCACCTATACGGCCCTCAAAAACCGAGGCATTCAGGACCGGGCGCTGGAGCGGCTGCTGCGCCTGTCCGCTTCGCGCTCCGGCGCAGGCCAGGACGTTCGAGGCCAGCAGCGCCTCAACACTGAGCGCTCTGCCGCCTGACCTCCCAGCGACCGCTGCACCCCTGTGCCTGGCGTCAGGGTACTGGGCGTTCCGTCGCCCCACCATCAGACGCAGAAAAACAAACACCCCGCCTTCCCTGAGCCAGACGGCATCGGAAGCGAGGTGCATGTTGAGGCGGGTGGACAGTCTTTCGACCATCCAGGGGGGAATGGAAGGCTCCGCGCCCTATTCGCAAGTAACGGCTCCATCAAGGAGCCGTTTACTGGGGTGGCTTGCCGAGTTCAGCATCACGGCAAGCACGATAAAGAGTTACTGGCGCCAGTGCTTAGCGCTTGCGATCACGTTCGTCTTCTGGCCAGATGCTGAAAACATTTGCGGTGGTCATGTGAACAATCTCCTAAAGATGGTTGTTCAACGCCGGGGCTTATGACGCGGTTGACAGCAGGCGCCACAAATTTAAATGTTTACGCACTGTTTACCTTTCAACATTTAACCCATGAAAAACAACAATGAAAAATGTATCAAAAGCTTGATTCAGGCTACATTTTCAGAGATTTATTGATATATATCATGGACTTAAATCGCAAACATAGAAAGTAACTTAAATTAACAGCAACACCCTTCAATGCGCGTTAAATATTGCATTTCGTCGTAATATCGAAATATTTTAGGTCATTTCGATCTTAAATTATCGATTATTTCGCCATTTCGACATAAACACGGACGAAAAATCGACTGCACCGCCACCCTCGCCGCTGCTTACAGAAGCGCTGCCGAGCGCATGCATTCAACGCACAATCACCTGCTTTTGCGGGTTCCAGCCATGGTTCAGCGGGCCATGGCCCTGGCCGGTATGCACGTCGGCACCCGACGCGATGGCGCCCAGGATGTACTGGCGCGCCAGGCTGACGGCCTGCGGCAGTGGCTGCCCCAGGGCCAGTTGGCAGGCAATGGCCGATGACAAGGTGCATCCGGTGCCATGGCCGTTATGGGTGTGGATGCGTGTGGAGGCCAGACGAAGGCGCTCGCCGTCGGCCGTGGCCAGCAGGTCCACGACCTCATCGCCGGGTAAATGGCCGCCCTTGATCAGCACCGCCTTGGCGCCCAGTGCCAGCAAGTCCTGCGCGGCCTGCTCCAGCTGATCGGCGTGTTCCAGGCGGCGCCCCAGCAGCAAACCCGCCTCGTCCAGGTTGGGGGTGATGAGCGCAGCGCGGGGAAACAGCTCCCGCACCAGTTCACCTACCGTTGCCTCGGCAATCAGCCGATCTCCGCTGGTAGCGACCATCACCGGATCCAGCACCACATGGGGCAAGGCATAGCGGTCAATCGCAGCGGCAACGACGGCCACAATCTCGGGCGCGTGCAGCATGCCGATCTTGACCGCATCGCAGCCAATGTCCTCGAGCACCGCGTCCAGTTGCTCCTGCAGGAAAGCCGGCGGCACGCCATGGATGGAGCGCACGCCCTGCGTGTTTTGCGCCGTCAGCGCCGTGATCGCGGTCATGCCAAAGCAGCCCAGCGCCGACATGGTTTTCAGATCCGCCTGGATACCGGCCCCGCCGCCGCTGTCGGAACCCGCAATCGACAGCACCCGTGCATAGCGCGGCAAGGAGACGGGAGAAGAAGGATTCAGTGAGGCCATGGCAGCAGTCCAAAAACAATGCCGGGCAACACTGGCCCGGCCTGGCCAAAATTATCCACGATTGTGACGACGGCTTGACGCAGGCCCATGCCCCCGGCGCAACGCTGTGTTGTAATGCAGCCTGAGACGAAACAGGGGTGTCCCTGCAGCAGTTTGGCTGCAGCGCGACTGAGATCAGACCCTGGAGCGAGCCACCACGGCAGCGCTCCGCAACCCGATCCAGGTCATGCTGGCGTGGGGAGTTTTCGGCAGCTGCGCGCACTGTTTTGTCTATTGCCAAGCACAAAACATGTCTTCTCACCCATTGTTTTCTCCCCAAGCCCGCATCGCCATCCTGGGCGGTGGTTTGCTGGGCCGGCTGATGGCGCTGGAGCTGTCGGGCCGGGGATTGTCCATCGACCTGTACGACCGGGGCGGCCCGGAAGCCGAACATGCCGCTGCGCGCGTGGCCGCCGCGATGCTCGCGCCCCTGGCCGAATCGGCCGTGACCGAGCATGGCGTCGTGCGCATGGGCCAGTATGGGCTGCAGCGCTGGCCGCAGCTGCTTGCACAGCTCGATACGCCGGTGTTTTTGCAACAGGCTGGCACCATGGTGGTCTGGCACCGCCAGGATGCGCCTGAAGCGCAGCGCTTCCGCGGCATTTTGCAGCGCACCCAGGCGGCCATCCCCGACCTGCCGCCTTTGCAAACGCTGAGCGGCCCCCAGATCGCCGAGCTGGAGCCAGCGCTGGCAGGGCATTTCCAGGCCGCCTACTACCTGCCCGGCGAGGGGCAGCTGGACAACCGCCAGCTGCTGGCCGCACTGGTGCCTGCGCTGCAGGCCCGGGGCGTGCGCCTGCACTGGCACCAGGCGCGCGGGCTCGATGACTTTGCGCCCGGCGAGCAGGGCCAGCCCGACCTGCTGATCGACACGCGTGGCCTGGGTGCCAAACCGCAGTGGAGCCAGTTGCGCGGCGTGCGCGGCGAAGTGCTGCGCGTGCATGCCCCTGAAGTGCAACTGCGCCGCCCCACGCGCCTGATGCATCCGCGCTACCCGATCTATATTGCACCCAAGCAGGACCACCATTTCGTCATCGGCGCGACGGAGATCGAGTCCGACGACATGTCACCGGCCAGCGTGCGCTCTGCCATGGAGCTGCTCAGCGCGGCCTACACCGTGCACAGCGGCTTTGCCGAGGCGCGCATCCTGGAGATCAACACCCAGTGCCGCCCGACTTTGCCCGATAATCTGCCAGCCATCCGCCAGGTACGCCCCCGGGTGCTGGAGATCAATGGCCTGTACCGGCACGGCTTCATGATCTCGCCCGCCGTGCTGGACTGCGCGGTCGAGCTGCTGCTGACCGGCCAAGCCCCGCTGGCCACGCGTTTTGACATGGATGTGCGCCTGCTCGCGGCCGCCTGATGGACCGCAGCCCTATGATGAGCCTTGAACGATGACGATACAGATTCTCTTGAACAACCAGGCCACGGCCTTGCCCGAAGGCGCCACCATTGCCGTGGCGCTGGCCCAGCTGCAGCCGCGTCCGCCGTTTGCGGTCGCCGTCAATACCGAATTCGGGCCCAAGGGCCAGTACGACAGCCGCCAGCTGCACGCAGGCGACAAACTGGAAGTCATCTCGCCGGTCACCGGCGGTTAGGCTGCCCAGCGTCCTCCGCGCGGGCCGACACCCTCCGCGCCCCTGTACCGCATTTACCAAGGCCTTTGCCATGAACGCCCTTTCCTCTTCCGATGACGCGCTGGTGCTGTATGGCCAGCGTTTTCAAAGCCGCTTGCTGCTGGGCACCTCGCGCTATCCATCGCCTGCCGTGCTGGAAGCGGCCGTTGCCCGCGCCCAGCCGGCCATGGTGACCGCATCGCTGCGCCGCCAGGGCAGCAATGCGGCAGAGACCGGCAGTGACTTCTGGGCGCTGCTCAAGCGTCTGAATGTGCCGGTGCTGCCCAACACCGCCGGATGCATGCGCCTGCAAGAGGCCATCACCACGGCCCAGATGGCGCGCGAGGTGTTTGAGACACCCTGGATCAAGCTGGAGCTGATTGGCGACGACTACACCTTGCAGCCCGACACCTTGAACCTGGTGGAAGCCGCATCCATCCTGATCAAGGACGGTTTCCAGGTGCTGCCCTACTGCACCGAGGACCTGGTGCTCTGCCAGCGCCTGGTCGATGTGGGCTGCCAGGCCGTGATGCCCTGGGCCGCGCCAATCGGCACCGGCCGTGGCCCCGTCAACCCCTATGCGATGCAAACCTTGCGCGAGCGCCTGGATGTGCCGCTGATCTGCGATGCAGGCCTGGGGCTGCCCAGCCATGCCTGCCAGGTCATGGAATGGGGTTTTGACGGCGTGCTGCTGAACACGGCCGTCGCCTTGTCGCAAGACCCGGTCGCGATGGCCGGCGCCTTTGCCGATGCCACCGCCGCCGGCCACGCCGCCTACCGCGCTGGCGCGATGCAGGCGCAGGACATGGCCCAACCCAGCACGCCGGTGCTGGGCACGCCGTTCTGGCACCAGAGCCACTGAGAGACCGAGCCTATGCACGCTACCCCCATCGCCACCCAGATCGCGCAGGCGATTACCGCCGCCCACCAGGCCGCGTTTGCCAGCTTTCCGCCCCAACCTGCCCCTGCGCTGCCCGCAGAGCGTCAGCAGGATGCCGTTTATGCCGGCGCCCTGGCCGCTTGCAGCACGCTGGGCTTTATCGCTATTGATGCCGAATGCATGGCCAGCGCCTGGAGCGCGCAGAGCACACGCACTGGCCGGTTCGACGCGCAGGCCTGGCCCACGCAAGCTGCCGATTTTGGCCTGGTGACCGGCGGCGGCCCCCAGGCCTTTGCGGCCTGTCCCCCGCAGTTGGGCCTGTATGCGGTACTGCCAACGGCCGAATGGGTCGGCCGCATGGCCCGCGCCGGCGTGCCCACCGTGCAGCTGCGCTTCAAGTCCGACGATGCCCAGGCCATTGCTGCGGAGATCGACGCGGCCATTGCCGCAGTGGCGGGGACTGGCGCCCTGCTCTTTATCAACGACCACTGGCGCCAGGCCATTGCCGCTGGCAGCTATGGCGTGCATCTGGGCCAGGAAGACCTGGATGCGCTGAGCGCTGCAGAACTCGCCGAGCTGCGTGCCAGCGGGGTGCGCCTGGGTGTCAGCACCCATGGCTATGCCGAAATGGTGCGTGCCAGCCAGGCGCAGCCCAGCTACATCGCGATGGGGGCGGTCTTCCCGACAACCCTGAAGAAAATGGCCACCGTTCCGCAAGGCCTGGCGCGTCTGCAGCGCTATGCCGCCCTGACGCGCAGCTACCCCCAGGTCGCCATTGGCGGCATCTCGGCAGCGGAGTTTCCGCAGGTGCGCGAGAGCGGCGTGGGGTCGATCGCCGTGGTGCGTGCCATCGTCAACGCGGACGACCCGGAGGCGGCTGCCGCCGACTTGATGGCGCTGATGGGTTAATCCCCTAAACCGCTACACCACGTAGAGCAGCACAGCATCACGCCTCTGGGCCGCTGCCTGCCAGAAGCTGCGCAGCGCGGCCTGCCGGCGCACCCAGTGGCGCAGCGCGTCGATATCAGCCGGCGCTCCATCCTGCGCCTTTTGCCAGGCATGCATGCGCTGCACCAGTTCGCTGGCGCTGATCGCCGCCAAGCCTTGCGCGCTGTCGTTCACCATATCGGCCGGCCAAGCCCAGCAATGCTGAGCCAAGGTGCCTTCCACCGCCACGCCGGGTTCGATCTCGGGCAGGCGTTGCATGTCTTGCTGCCACCAGCTGCCCTGGTCCAGCACGGCCAGCGGCCCGCCTTGTTCAGCACTGCGCTGCAGGTAGTCATCCATCGCCGAAGGCTCGACCAGCAAAGCCCGCAAGCCATGGCGCGGCATCGCATAAAAAAGTCCTTGCACGCTCATGCGGCCTCCCTGATGGATGTTTTCAGCTGCAGCAGATGAGCACTGTTGTCCGGGTCACAGATCTGCACCAGCAACAGTGCTTTTTTCAGCGCGCTGCGGCGCGCGTCGGTTTGCCCGTGGGCCGCCAGAAAATTTGCAAACACCTCATAAGCGCGCGCAGCCGCCAGCGAATAGCCCCGGCAACTGCGCTGCTGTATGCGCAAGGCCTGCTGCACCAGCGCTTTGACCCGCGTGGGTTGGTGGCGGATGGCAAAGGCTGCGTAGTCGGCCAGCATGACCGACACCGCCTCCGGATCGGGCATGCGCTGGCCTTGTTGGTCCAGCCGGTCGAGGCTGTCCAGGTACAGCGCCAGCCGCTGCCAGCATTGCAGGGCCTGTGCCGTCTCACCCAGCGCAGCATGGGTGCTGGCCAGGCGCTGCAACAGCATGCACAGCCCCAAGGCCTGCGCGGCGGCGTTGCCACTGCTGCGCAGATCCACCAGCGCCAGCGCTTGTGCGTAGTACCCATTGGCCTGGCGGTGCTCCCCCTGGGCCTGGTACAGATCGCCCAGCTGTTGCAACGCGCTGCGCTGCATCGGCGCGGGCACGCCCCCACCGTCACGCAGGGACAGCGCCAGCACCGCCTGGCCATGCACACGTTGGCGCTCCGCATCGCCCAGGTGCTGGGCGATCTCCATCGCATGCAGGTGGTGCTGTGCCAGGTCGTGCACATCCCCGTCTTGGCCCGCTTGGCGCATCGCAATGGTCTGTTCACACCAGGTAAGCGCTTGGGCCCAGTCCTGCGATTGCATCAGCAGCGGATACTGTCCCGGCTGCAGCGCCGGCAGCGCAGCGCCCCCCGGCGCCATCTGGGGTGAGCGCAGGCGCTGCAACAACACCTGGGCCTGTTGCACGGGCTGCGCCAGCTCGGCAAAGGCAGCGCCCAGGTGCACACCCATTTGCAGCTTTTTGCGCGCCGCATCCAGTTGCCCTGTTTGGTAGAAAGTCATCCCCTGCAGCAGATAGGCCATCGCCAGGTGCGGGTCGCTTTGGGGTTTGCGGCTCCGCTGTGCCAGGTATCTGACCAGTGTGTCCGCCTCCGCGTGGGCAGTCTGCACATCCTGGCTTGCCAGCGCATCGCCAATATGCTTTTGCGCCATCTGGATGGCCAAGGACTTCTTGTCAATCTGCGGATCGGTGGCGGGTTTGGGGGGCGGATCAGCCGGTAGAGCGGCGGCTACAGAAGGCTGGGCCACCGAGACGGGTATAGGCGCAGCGGCCACCTGTGCCTTGGCTGCAGGCATCGATGTCTGCTCATCCAGCTGCGACTGGGCAAAGGCCGACAAGCGCGAGTCCATGTCTTCTTCGATCCGAAAATAGTCGAACAGCCAAAAGCCATCGCGCAGCAGCCAAAAAACAATCGGGCCCAGCAGATAAGGCGCGTAGCGTGCAGCTGGTCCACCCCATAGCCACAGCGCCGCGCACAGCAGGGACAAGGCCAGCTGCGCGACGGCGCTTGCATGGCGCCCCAAATAAAAGCGGTGGGCGCCCAGCCAGCCCACCGCCAACAACAGGCCCAAGGCCCATCGCGGATTCTTCTCTCCCATCCCTCTTCCCTTGTGCTTTGTTGGCTCTGCACTTTACGACCGGGACTTGCACCGTATTGGCGCCTCCCGGGGCGGCCTGTATCGCGGGAAGTATAGCAACCGCTATCGGCCACGCGAGGGCTGCCGGTACGCGCGGGCGCTATGGCTGGGCCCCTGCAGTGGCCAAGAGAGAACTTCGGGCATGCCACCCAGCATGCATAGGCGTGCAGCGCAGACGCCAATCGCGGCAAAAGACTCTGCGGGAAGCCGGCCGGCACCGCCAAGGTGGCACCGGCGTTGCCCTGTCACATACTTGCCGATGCGGCGGCTTCGGCGTGGCGTTCCGGCTTGGTGCGGGCGGCCTGCATTACCTCGTGCGGTGGCAGATGCTTCATGCGGTGGTCGCTCCAGACCTGGCGCCAGCGGCGCGCACCGGGCATACCCTGTCGCAGGCCCAGCATATGGCGTGCGATGGCGTACCAGTGCGTGCCATGCTCGGCCGCCTCGCGCTCCATGTAGCGCACCATCTCCTCTTCCACCGATTCGCGGCTGATGCCGTTGTCGGGTTCGGCGCCATAGAACTGCGCATCCCAGGTCGCCAGCCACCAGGGGTTATGGTAGGCCTCACGCCCCACCATCACGCCGTCAACCTGCTCCAGCTGTGCCAGCACCGTGGCGTCATCGGCAATGCCGCCGTTGATGGCGATGGTCAGATGCGGGAAATCCTTTTTCAGCTGCGCCACCACGTCATAACGCAGCGGTGGGATCTCCCGGTTCTCCTTGGGCGAGAGCCCCTTGAGCCAGGCATTGCGGGCATGCACAACGAACACCTCGCAGCCCGCATCGGCAACCGTTCCGATGAAGTCACGCACAAAGTCATAGCTTTCGTTCTTGTCGATGCCAATGCGGTGCTTCACCGTCACGGGGATGTCCACCACATCCCGCATGGCCTTGACGCCATCGGCGACCAGCTCTTTCTCGTTCATCAAACAGGCGCCAAAGGCACCGCGCTGTACACGTTCGCTGGGGCAGCCGCAGTTCAGGTTGACCTCGTCATAGCCCCAATCCTGCGCCAGTTGGGCGCACTGGGCCAGGTCCGCCGGCTCACTGCCGCCCAGTTGCAACGCGACCGGGTGCTCCTGCGCAGAAAAGCGCAGATGCCGGGCCACATCCCCATGGATCAGCGCGCCCGTGGTCACCATCTCGGTATAGAGCAAGGTCTGGCGGGTCAGCAGACGGTGAAAATAGCGGCAATGGCGGTCAGTCCAGTCCATCATCGGCGCGACGGACATGCGCCAAGGGCTGTGGGAGAGAGAATCAGTCATGGTGGTTGCGCGGCCAATGCATGGCCCAAGAAAGGGTGGCGTGCAGTTGAGGCAGGAACTCATGCAGGCAATGGTGTATTTTAAATGTTGCGCCACCCGGGCGCTGACCGGCCTCAAAAAGGCCTGCGCATGCGCCTTCTGCCACCCGGGGGCCCGGCTTTGTCAAACGCGGTGGCGCTGCATGTTGGACGCGCGCCGCAGGACGATGCAGATCTGTACGACGAAGACCTGCTGCGGGTCGTACACAAAAGCAAACCGCTGGCCGTGGCTGATCTGGAAGGCCTGGGCGCTTTGCGCGCTAGGGCTGGGCCGCTGCTGCCACGCGCGGCGGCCGGCCGGGTGATTCGCTAGTAGTAGTTCCCCAGCAGCGACCCGACCTCAATGAGCAGCAGCACTGCAAACATGCGCGCCAGACCGCTGAGGTCGGATGCGGGGCCCAGGGTTTCGTTGCGGTCCATGCCGTAAGGCCGGTACATGGCCGATGCGGTGGGGATCAACGCCACGGCCAGTCCGAACAGCACGGTCTTGAGCCCAAACAGCCAGGTCACCATCGGTGTGAATACACTGGCAAACATGCGCGTGTAGAGATCAAACCCGACCCAGCTGAGCCCATAAACGCTGAAATACACCATGACCAGCGACACCACGCAGGACAAGGCCGCCAACGTGATCGAGGCATACATGCTGGCCACCACCAGCGGCAGCATCTCGGTGCGTACGGGGTCATAGCCGTGTTGGCGCAGACGCTCAAAATGCCCGTCCTCACGCATCTTGGCCAAGGAGGCACCCGCAGGGATGGAGCAGCGCATCGCCACAAACAGCGCGGCCGTCAGCGGAATCAGCTCCAGCACCAGCACGCGGATGACCATCTCGACGGCCACGCGCGAGAGGCCATAGCTGGTCGCGGTAACAAAGACGATGCGCGCCACCACCAGGCACAGCAACGCGGCCAGTGCGGTAAAGCCCAGCAGGATGGGCGCAGTGTCGACATACATGCGGCGCATCAGGCGCGCGCGCGTCTGCGGGCCATAGCTGCTGGGTGACATCAGCATCACCAGCACCACGGCGCCCAGATAGAAAATGCGCCACCAGGCCACCGCCCAGCGGCGCGCGGTGCGCCAGGTCCGGTGGGGCCATTGGGGTTGGAGCAGACTTGCCAGCATCAGGCGATCATAGGCGATAGATGCCAGCATGGGCAGTGTTCAGCGGGATGGCGGGCAGCACTGAGCGCTGCTGCCGCCCGCTGCCGCAGCATCTCAGGACTTCTGGCGCGCCTTCCAGTCCTGCACCGCCTTCAAGGTCTGCTGCACGTGTTCGAGTGGATCGCTGCCCTCATGCGCATAGATCACCTTGCCGTCCGGAGCGATCACATAGGAAATGCGCGATGCTGTTCCGGGCCGTGCGGCCGAGCCCGCGTCATAGGCCTTGATGGCCTTGGCATCGGGATCGGACGCAACGCTGAACTGGTCGCGGCAGGCTTCGCTGGAGAAGCGCTGCATCGTCGCGATGTCATCGTGCGAGATGCCGACGACCTGGGCACCGGATGCCGCAAAAGCAGGCGTGGCTTCGGCAAACGCATGCGCCTCGATGGTGCAGCCCTGGCTGAAGGCCTTGGGGAAGAAGTACAGGACCACGGGGCCGCGCTTCAAGGCGTCGGCCATGTCAAAACGCTGCACCTTGCCGGCCAATGCCGACTGGGTGCTGAAGAGCGGCGCCTGGGCGCCAACAGCCAGTGCCGCATGGCTGGGCAAGCTGACCAAGGCCGCACAGCCCATGACTACCGAGGCCAGCGCCCCCACGAGTTTTGCTTTCATAGTCGATCCTTCTGTTGTCACTGTTGTCATCTGCATACGCCCAAGGCGGGGCTGTCAGCCGCTTGTCATGTTTTGCATGCTGCAACCTGCCTGCGCAACATCGCCCAACACCACAGCCCCTAGAATATGCCACCTGGCGTGATGGCATGCATCATCACCCCTTTGACCGTTTATGCAACTACCTCCTTGGCCGCCTCTGCGAAAGCCATGCGAAGGTGTCACTCTCAAGGAGACAACACAATGATGAAACAGATTCTGCAATGCGCCGCCGTGGCCCTTACGGTGGGTGCAGCATCGGGTGCCATGGCCCAGGGCCCGGGGGCAGACTACCCCGGCAGCAAGCCCGTACGCATGGTCGTGCCCTTTCCGCCAGGCGGCGGCACCGATATCCTCGCGCGCATCATTGCACAAAAGCTCAGCGAGCAGAACCACTGGACCGTGGTGGCTGACAACCGTGCGGGCGCTGGCGGCACCATCGGTATCAGCGAAGTGACCAAGGCCCAGCCCAGCGGCTATGACATCGTCATGGGCCAGAAGGACAATGTGGTGCTGGGCTACTACCTGTACAAGGGCCTGCCCTGGAACCCCGGCAAGGACCTGACGCCCATTGCCCATGTGGCCTATTCGCCGGTGATCATCGCCACGTCGGAAAACAGCAAATTCAAGACCTTGAACGATGTGATCGCCGCAGCCAAGGCCGATCCCGGCAAGATCACCTACGGCTCTCCCGGCAATGGCACGAGCATCCACATCGCCGGCGTGCTGTTTGAGAAGGCGGCCGGCGTCAAGCTGACCCATGTGCCTTACAAGGGCTCCAACCCCGCGCTGCTCGACACCTTGTCCGGCAATGTCGACCTGCTGGTCTCTTCGGTGCCCTCGGCCATCGGTCAGATCAAGGCCGGCAAGCTGCGTCCGCTGGCTGTAACTTCCGCCAAGCGCAGCACGTCGCTGCCGGATGTGCCCACCGTCGCCGAGCTGGGCATGAAGGGCTTTGATGTGAGCACCTGGTATGGCCTGTTTGGCCCCAAGAACCTGCCCGCCCCCATCGTCAGCAAGCTCAACACCGAGGTGAACAAGCTGCTGGGCCAGAAAGAAGTGCAGGATTCCATCCTGGCCCAGGGCGCCGAGCCGCAAGCCATGTCGGTGTCTGACTTTGACAAGTTCTTCCACAAGGACTTCCAGGATGCCAAGGCCATCGTCGAAGCCTCCGGCGCGACCATCCAGTAATCCGAAGGCTTCGGCACGACAAGGGCACCTTGCAGGTGCCCTTTTTTTGTGGCCACGCCCAGTGGCCCACGGCGGTGCAGGCGCTCAGGCGCCGTCGCCCTGGAATGCCTCGCGCCGCAGGGTCACCACCAGCGTATCGCGGTGGCCCGGTTCCTCACCCACTGGCTGGATCGGCGTGCTCTCATGGATCATGCGGGCATCATCGAGCAGCATCAGCGACCAGGGCTCCGTCAACGTAAAGCGCAGGCCTTGCGGGCCCTGGGCATCAAACACCCGGGTCTCCCCGCCTTTGATGCCTTCGCGTGCCACCAGAAACACCGCCACCAGGTCCACGCCATCGCGGTGCGCGCCTTCGGGGGTGGGCCGGCCAATGCCTTCGGCGGTGTCGATGCGGAACTGGTGGGCCTCGGTGTACCAACGCGCATGTTCAGCGCTGGGAAACAGCGCCTGCGCGGTGTGCCCCAGCGCCCGCATGATCTGGCTCCATGCCGGCAGCGCCTGCGTGGTGTCCGTCACCGGTTCAAACCAGCGCTGCATGCCGCCATGCAAGGCGTTGTATTCCACCGGCTGCCAGTGGGCACGGTGGGCCACCGCCTGCACCTGGTCATCCTGCACCACATAGCAGGAATGGCGGCGCTTGCGGTACCGGCCGCCATCCTTGAGGTACGCATCGTCGGGCATCGCCTCCCAGCGGCCGCTGAGCGCCGCCAGCTCCTCTGGCTGGCAAGCGGCCCACTGTGCAACCGCTGCGGGGCTCAGCACCGCATAGCCATAGGCGCGCAAGGTGCCGTCTACTGTGTCGGCATCGCAATAGGGAGGGGGAAAGGACTGCATGTAAAACTCCGTCAAGCGGGCGAGCTTACGGCGGTCTCAAAAGCATTGCGTGCTACACAACTTTGGGCAGCGCCGCAGCACTGCCCGCTGGCATGCCGTGGCACGCGCATGGGGCCTGGTGCGCGCCATCCCTGTCGCCGGGCGGCGCGCGCGTTCTTACTGGCGCACGACCAGCACCGGGATCAGGCTGTCGCTCAGCACCCGCTGCGTCACGCTGCCCAGCACCAGCTTTTCCAGGCCCTTGCGGCCATGCGACCCCATGACGATCAGGTCGGCACCGGTGGTTTTGACGGCTTCCATCACACCGTCGTGTACGGAGTGGCCTTCGCCCATCACGGTGTCGACGGGGATGCCCGCTTGCTCCATCGCGGATTTGACGGCGTCGAGCGCGGTGTGCGCATCGGCCGTGGCGGCCGACAGGTACTGCGCCTGGCCATAGGCAAAGTCGGCGCCCACGCCGGTAAAGGGATAAGGATCGATCACATAGACCGCCGTGACCTGGCTGCCAAAGGCCTTGGCAAGACCGGCGGCCTTGTTGACTGCGAGCATGGAGGTGGCAGACCCATCGACCGGCACCAGAATATGTTTGAACATAGTGTCACTCCTTTTAGTTGTTCCATGCATAACTTACTCTAAAACGCATGCCCCGGCAAACGGACGCGCACCGGTTGCGCAGCAGCGCCCTGCAGTGGTTGCGCGGGGTTTGCGCTGCATCAAAGGGTGGCCGGGCCCGCTGCCCGCGCCGCATAATGTCTGCTCCGCCCTGCTGGGCACCTACGCCTCTTGAAACCATGACAACACCGCTGCGCTCTCTTGGTCGATCCCCGCTGCAGGTCTCTTCTCTGTGCCTGGGTGGCAATGTATTTGGCTGGACGGCCGACGAGGCCACCAGTTTCAGGCTGCTGGACGCCTGGCTGGATGCCGGCATGAACTTTGTCGATACCGCTGACGTGTACTCGCGCTGGGCGCCAGGCCACAGCGGTGGCGAGTCCGAACGCGTGCTGGGCAAATGGCTGCGCAGCTCGGGCAAACGCGCGCAAGTGGTGCTGGCGACCAAGGTCGGCAAGGACATGGGCGATGGCAAGGTCGGCCTGCGCCCGGAGTACATTCGCCAGGCGGTCGATGCCTCACTGCAGCGCCTGCAGACCGACTACATCGACCTCTACCAATCGCATGACGACGACGCGCAGGTGCCGCTGGCCGATGTGATGGGCACCTTTGGCGAGCTGATCGCCGAGGGCAAGGTACGGGCGGTAGGTGCCAGCAACTACAGTGCTGCACGGCTGGCAGAGGCGCTGCGGACCAGCGAGCAGCATGGTCTGGCACGTTATGAGAGTCTGCAGCCGCTCTACAACCTCTACGACCGTGCCGTGTTCGAGAAAGAGCTGCAGCCGCTGTGCGTTGCGCATGGCGTAGGCGTCATCAATTTCTACAGCCTGGCCGCCGGCTTTTTGACCGGCAAATACCGCAAGGCCGAAGATGCCAGCAAAAGCCCGCGCGGCGCCAAGACCACCCAGCTCTACCTCAACGACCGGGGCCTGCGTATTCTGGCCGCGCTGGAACAGGTCAGCGCCCGTGTCGCTTCACCGATGGGCGAAGTGGCTGTGGCCTGGGTCATGCGCCAGCCGGCCATTGCATCGCCGATTGCCAGTGCCAGCAACCTGGAGCAGCTGCAGTCGCTGATCCGCGCCAGCCAGTTGCAGCTGGATGCCGATGCCATGGCCACGCTCAACGCCGCCAGCGCCGAGGCTTGAAGCCCCTGGGCTAGACAGGCTAGGCCAGCAGAGCCGGCAAAATCTGCGCCGAAGGCAGGCGCCAGCACTGGTCAGCCACGCTGTCCAGTTCGGTGGGCTCGGGGTTGATGACCACCACATGGGCGCCACCGCGGGCCGCAATATGGGCCAGGCCAGCCGCAGGGTACACATGGCCAGAGGTGCCAATCACCAGCATCAGGTCACAGCCCTTGGCCGCATCTTGCGCCTGCTGCAGCTCGGCCTGTGGCAGAGCTTCGCCAAACCAGACGACACCCGGGCGCAGGTAGTTGCCGCAACCAGGGCACTGGGGCGGCGCATCGCCTTCGGTGAAACGGGCATCGCAACAGGCCTTGGGCGGCAGCAGCCAGCGGTTGTCCATCAGGTTGCCGTGCAGGCACAGCACCGGCCTGCTGCCGGCACGTTGGTGCAGGCCATCCACATTCTGTGTGACCAGGGTCATCCGATCAGGATGGCGCGCCTGCCATTGCGCCAGCGCCACATGGCCGGCATTGGGCATCACCCGGCCGATGAGATCACGGCGGTACTGGTACCAGTCCCAGACCCGCTGCGGATGGGCCAGAAAACCCGCCTCGCTGGCCATCTCCTCCGGTCTGAACTGGGCCCAGTAGCCCGTCTGCGCATCCCGAAACGTGGGAACACCCGACTCGGCACTTGCCCCCGCGCCCGTCAGCACCAGCACATGCCGCGCGTTTTGCAAGCGCTGTCGCAGGCTGGCAATTTCTGTATCAGCAATAGGCGGGCCTGCGGGCGCATGCAAGGAGTCAAAAGTCATATATGCCAAGTCAAACACGGAGTGCCCAGCATACGGCAAGCCGCAAGCACTGCCGCCGCACTGCGGCTTGGTGTTGGCTGCCACCGCAACGCGGCTTACATTCTGAAACGGCCGCTGCCATTTGGTGATGGACAGATGCCCGCGCTGGCGCCCAGAATGGCTGACCATAACAAGGAGACAAAGATGCAATTCATCCCCTATCTGAACTTCGATGGCCATTGTGCCGAGGCCATGGCTTTTTACGCCCAGCTGTTTGGCGGCCAGATCATGCACCAGATGCGCTTTAGCGACATGCCGCCCAGCGAGGGCATGCCGCCGCTTCCGCCTGAAGCGCAATCCCGGCTGATGCACGCGCATCTGCAGGTGGGCAGCCAGGCCATCATGGCCTCGGACACGATGCCTGCAGTGCCAGGCGGCGGTCCCGAGACCTGTGGTGGCGGCTATGTCAAACCCCAGGGCATGTGGGTGTCCATCGGTGTGGATTCCGCAGCCGATGGCCAGCGCATCTTCAACGGCCTGGCGGACGGTGGCCAGGTCGCGATGCCATTCTCCGCCACCTTCTGGTCACCGGGCTTTGGCATGGTGACCGACCGTTTTGGCACGCCGTGGATGGTGAACGTCCAAACGCAGCCCGCTGCCTGATCCCGCTGTCTGAGGCCCAACCACCGAACCGAGCCACCCACCATGTCTGTACAGCCCCATCTCCATGATCTGGTACTCAGCCGCCAGATCAACGCCCCCGCCGCCACCCTCTACCGCTGCTGGACCGAGCCTGCACTGCTTAGCCAATGGTTTGTGCCCAGGCCCTGGACGATTGCCAGCGCCGACATCGATGTGCGCGTCGGCGGCGGCAGCCAGATCGTCATGTGCGACCCGCAAGGCAACGAGTACCCCAATGCCGGCGTGTACCTGGAGGTGGTGCCGGACCGCAGGCTGGTCTTTACCGATGCCTACACCGCTGGCTGGGTGCCCAGTACCAAACCGTTCATGACGGCCATCATCGAGTTTGAGCCCGATGGCGGCCAGACCCGCTACACCGCTACCGTGCGGCACTGGAGCGAAGAGACCCGCAAGCAGCATGAGGCCATGGGCTTTCACACCGGTTGGGGCTTGGCCACTGACCAGTTGGTGGCCCTGGCTGCCACGCTGTAGCCAAGGCGTGGCCGCTGCCGTTGCCATGTAGCGGCTATGCATCACAGCGCCGTTGGGCGCCAAGGAGACCCCCATGCCCTATGTCGATGGATTTGTAGTGCCGGTGCCCCGCGCCCAGCTGGATGCCTACCGCGCCATGGCCGAGGCAGCCGGCAAAGTCTGGATGGAACATGGCGCGCTGCAGTACTGGGAATGTGTGGGCGACGATGTGCCCGATGGCGAAGTCACCTCCTTCCCGATGGCCGTCAAGCTGCAGCCTGATGAGGTCGCCTGCTTTTCCTGGATCGTCTACACCTCACGCGCCGAGCGCGACCGCATCAATGCCGCGGTGATGGCCGACCCGCGTCTGGCCGACATGCAACCGGCGAACATGCCGTTCGATGCCAAGCGCATGATTTTTGGCGGCTTTACACCGGTCGTGCAACTTGGAACCTGATAGCCCCGGCCCCGCCCCGGCCAAGCCAGGCTGAGCGCCGTCAGCCCAAAACCCCGGCCATCTCGGCCCGCACCAGCAGCCCTTTCAAGGCCTCGCTCTTGCGCAGCTGCAGCTGGCCCTCATAGCCCTGCACAATCTGCTGCGCAATCGCCAGGCCCAGGCCCGTGCCTGCGACCGTCTCGTCAAAGCGCTTGCCCCGCGCACCGGCCGCCTGCATCTGTGCGCCCGTCATGCCCGGACCATCGTCCTCTACCTGCAGCACCAGGCCCTGGGTGGCGTTGCCCTGCACCGTCAGCCGCACCTGGGAGGCTGCCCACTTGCCGGCGTTGTCCAGCAGGTTGCCCAGCAACTCTTCCAGATCGGCGCGCTCGCCCCGCCACCACAAGGCGTTGTCCGCTTCCACCAGCTGCCAGTCCAGGCCGCTGGCCTGGTGCAGCTGGCGCAGCATCGCCAGCATCTGCCGCGCGCAGGCCAGCACGTCGATCGGCAAGCCCGCGCTTGCGCCATGTACCAAGGTCGCATCGCTGAAGGTACGGGCCTGGTAGCGGTCAATCAGCCGCGCCATCGCCGTGGTCTGCTGCTGCACCAGCTGCGCTGGTACGGTTGCGCGGCTGCCGGCATGGGCCATCAGCAGCGATAAAGGTTTTTTCAGCGCATGGTTCAGGTCGGCCGCGTGCGAGCGCGAGCGCTCCACCACCTGGGTGTTGCGTGCCAGCAAGGCCGCCAACTCCTGCTGCAAGGGCTGCAAGTCCGTGCCCAGCGGCAACTGGGCAATCTGCTCGGTGGCAGACGGCGCCCCTGGCAACGGCTTGCCCAGGCCGGCAATCACATCGACCAGGCGCTTGAGCGGGGCCAGGCCCACGCGCAGCTGCAGCCAGACCAGCGCGCCAATCAGCAACAGCAGTACCGCGCCGGTGACTCCTAGGATCTGGTCGATGCGGCGCAGGCTGGCCATCAATGGCTGCGCGGGACCAAAGACCTGTAAATACATCGGCGCTGCGCCTGCGCCCAGTGGCACCGGAAAATGCTGCACCAACAGCGCCTCCCGCTGTGGGCCGGCCGCCTGTTGCAGGCGTTCGCTGCCCCACAGTCCGCCCTGCTCCACCACCAGGTCCGGCTGGTCCCACAGCGATCGCGAGCGGGCCAGCACTACCGGTGCAGCCGCCGTGCGTAACTGCGCCGGTGGCCGGCCCTGCAGCTGCCAGTACCACCCCGAGAAAATGGCACTGAACTCGTCACTGCCGCCGGCCGCCTCCTGCACCTTGCCATCGGGCAGCAACGCCAGGCGGGCATTGATGCGCTCGGATTTCTCTTCCAAGGTGCGCGACATGCTGCCCAGCAGGCTGGCATGCACCTCGTAGCGCAGCCACCATCCGCCCAGCACCATCACCAGCAGGCTGGGCACGATGACCAACGCAGCCATGCGCGCAGCGAGCGACCAGCGCCGCACATGCGGGCGCCGGGAGGCAGGGCTCAGAGGCAAGACCATGGTGCTGGGCATCGGCAGCGCTAGCTGGGCGCGTTCAGGCGAAAGCCCTGCCCGCGCTCGGTTACCAGCAGATCGGACTGGCGCAGCTTGCGCCGTATGCGGCCGATCAGCACGTCGATGGTGTTGGAGTCCGGGTCCAGATCGCGGGCATAGACATGCTCGCTGATCTCGGTGCGCGTCAGCACCCGGTTGGGGTGGTGCATCAGATAGGCCAGAATCTTGTGCTCCTGCGCCGTGAGCTGCAGACTCAGGCCCTCCTGTGAAAACCGGCCTGCCGTCACGTCGTATTCCAGGCAGCCCGCCCGCAGCACCGTGGCAGCACTGCCCGAGGTGCGGCGCAGCATGGCGCGCAGGCGCAGTACGACCTCATCGAGCATGAAGGGCTTGGTCAGGTAGTCGTCGGCGCCTGCACCAAATCCCGCCACCTTGTCGCTCCAGCGGTTGCGGGCGGTCAGGATCAGCACGGGCCACTGGCAGCCCGCCTCGCGCCAATCGCGCAACACCGTCAAACCATCGCGCTGGGGCAGGCCCAGGTCCAGCACGGCTGCATCGTATTGCTCGGTGCTGCCGGCAAAGGATGCGGCATCGCCATCGGCCTCCACATCGACCGAAAAGCCAGCACGCACCAGCGCCTGCTCCATCTGCGCTGCCAGTTCGGCATCGTCTTCCACGACCAGAATGCGCATCCGCCGTCAATCCTCTATTTTTTGCTTGAGCACCTGCAGGCTGCGAGCGTCTACCTTGAGCTTCAAGGCGTTGCCGTTGCCCTGCAGCAACTCGATGTCGTAATAAGAGCCCTGGCTCTCGTCATGCTCCAGCTCCACCTCCAGCACCTGGCCCGAAAACCGGGGCGCCAGCGCGTGCAATACCTCATCCACCCGCTTGAGCGGCGCCGGGTTGCGGGCCTTGGCCTGGGCCGAGGGCAGCACCTGGCCAGTGGCCGCATCCATCACCAGCTTGCGGTAGCCCTGCTGGTCCGCGCTGAGCTTGATTTCATAGACGCCCCGGCCCTGGCTGTCGCGCTCGAACTCCACATCGGTGATGCGGCTGGTGTGCTGCTGGGCCAGCTTGGCCAGGTACTGGGCCAGCTCCAGCATGCCCAGTGCCTGCGAGCGGTCCTTGGCAACTTGCTGCACGGTCTGGCCGCTGGCTGCGTCGATCAGCAGCTCTTGCTTGAGGCCCTGGTGGTCCACCAGCTTGATCTCGTAGCGCAGCTCGCCCTTGGGGCCGCGCTTGGTCTCGACATCCACCACGCGGCCGGCCTGGCTGGCGGCAATATCGCTCAGGATGGCCGACAGGGGCTTGTACTGGCCGGTGGCTACCGCCGCACGCACGGCATCATGCTCGGCGGCCTGGCTGGCGCCGCCCAGCAGCAAGCTGCCGGCCAGAGACCAAACAGCGATGCGAGAAAAGCGGGGTCGGATTTGCGCCATGGCTGGCATTATGACAAGCGCGATTAAACAGACCATGAACGGCCGCTTCACACGGCGTTTAGGGCCGTTTTTCAATACTTCAGTCCATGACGAATCAGCCACCTGCTGGTTTGCATGCCACAACATTGAAGGGATTGAACCATGAAGAAGACCACCATTGCCTGGATCCTGGGTGCCGCCAGCGTCGCTGCCAGCCTGCCGTTTGCCGCCCAGGCCTACAACGCCCAGGAAGTGCTCAACAGCATCACCGCCAGCGGTCTGGTTGCCCCCCAGGACCTGGAAAAGCAATACGGTTACTGGACCGCGAAGGCCACCCAGCAGGACGGCAACCGCGCCTATGTGCTGGTGAACGATGCTGACGGCAGCCTGCTGGCCATCCGCAAGGCCGAGCTGGGCACCACCTACCCAGGTGCGAGCCAGGTCACTGCCAAGCTGCAGTCGCTCGGCTATGGCCAGATCAAGGAGGTGGAGTTTGACGATGGTTTCTGGGAGGCCAAGGTGCGCAGCGCCAATGGCATCAAGCAAAAGCTGGTGCTGCACCCGGTAAGCCTGGAGGTGCTGTCCCAGCCCGGCCAGCCTGCCCCCAACCCGGGTGCCGGTGCAGGCAGCGCCATGCTGAGCGCAGCGCAGATCCACCAGCTGCTGACCCAGGCGGGCTATACCCATATCCGCGACCTGGAGCTCGATGACGGCATCTGGGAAGCCGATGCGATCAATGCCCAGGGTTTCCGCGTGGAGCTGAAGATCCACCCCGAAACGGGTGTGGTGCTGCGTGAAAAGCTGGACGAATAAGCCGCCCCCCACAAAAGCAAAAGGCTGAGCCCGATGGGGTTCAGCCTTTTTTTTATGGCGCAGCGCCTGGGACGCTGCGCAGTGGGAAGGGGTTGTTAACCTGCCTTGGCAGGCGTGCGCTGGCGCAGCGCTTCATACAAGCAAACGCCGCTGGCCACCGACACGTTGAGGCTGGAGACGGCCCCCATCATCGGGATGCCGATCAGCTCATCACAGGTCTTGCGCGTGAGCTGGCGCATGCCGTCGCCTTCGGCGCCCAGCACCAGGGCCACGGGGCCCTTCAGGTCCACCTGGTACAAGGTGTTGGGGGCGTCGTCACTGGTGCCAATGATCCAGACATTGCGCTCCTTGAGCTCCTTCAAGGTACGCGCCAGGTTGGTCACCATGAAATACGGCACCGTCTCGGCGGCACCACTGGCCACCTTGGCCACCGTGGCGTTGATGCCCACGGCATGGTCCTTGGGCGCAATCACTGCATGGGCGCCGGCACCATCGGCCACGCGCAGGCAGGCACCCAGGTTGTGCGGGTCGGTCACGCCGTCCAGCACCAGCAGCAGCGGCGAGGTGACGCCGGCTTCTTCCAGGTCGTCGAGCAGCTCATCCAAGGTGCGGGTGTCCTTGATCTCTTCGACGCGGGCAGCCACGCCCTGGTGGCCATGCGAGCCTGCCAGCTTCGCGATGCGTGGGGCATCCGCTTCGATCAGCCGCACCCCCGCCTCTTTGGCGCGCTCAAGGAACTGGCGCATGCGCGCATCGCGGCGCGTGGACTCGAAATAGACTTCGATGATCGATTTGGGCGCAGTCTTCATGCGC
>Ga0308156_1001339_pt1 | contig 30296 bp, 28 predicted proteins | sample PhyAR2_FD_201041 | JGI IMG/M metagenome (GOLD analysis project Ga0308156, IMG submission 201041) | Phyllosphere microbial communities from UC Gill Tract Community Farm, Albany, California, United States - DLSL A.R2 | ecosystem: Host-associated > Plants > Phyllosphere > Unclassified | place: USA... | reverse complement strand
TACATTTTCTCCTCCGATCATTGCGTTTTTGACAACTTTAAAGAACGCCTCTACGGTTTCTTGAACATCTACCTTCTCTAAGCCAGTTTTGGTAGAGATCTCTGCAATAATTTCTGCTTTAGTCATATCTATTTTACTGTAATTATTTATTTTTCAACCCTTAAGCCAACTAATGTTTGGGGATGCAAAAGTATTGTTTTAAAATGAGTAATGGAAATTATTTAAATACTTTTTTGATAAATAAGCTTCCAAAAGCCAAACATTTACAATCATTTAACGAGATCCTAGTTTTATCCAACCATTAAAATAAAGTTCAAAAATAAAAACAATTATCTAATTTACAAGATGTTGACTCATTAGTTGCGCGATAAAAATCAATATATGCCAATAGCATGACTTAACCGATCCAAATCCGCTTCGCTATGATGTGCATTCACCACAATACGGTTCAATAGCGGGTCTGTAGCAAGCGGATAGGGAAAGCTCGAAACCAATATACCTGACGCCATCAGTCTTTCATAAAGGTTGATGTCTGTTGATGAAAAGACAGGAAAATTAGGCACAGCATTTAATCTGGACATTATACGTGCTTTGAAATAACTGCTGTTGTACTGCAGTTTTTTGAATTGCTGTAAATAGATCTCCTCTCCATGTACAAATGCATATAAGCTCGCAGGCGAACTCGGAGATGCACCGGTATAAAAATTGGATTTTTTTAGCTTTTGGATCCGCTGCTCATCTGCCAGAATCAAACCCGCATCTGTTGCCAGCCCTTTCGCTAATGAAGCCACGACAATCAGTTCAATATTAGCCAAATTAAAACGGCTCTTATCGAACGAAATACTATTTTTTCGCATAACACCAATTCCATGAGAATCGTCCAGCAGCAACAAAACCCGCTTGCTTGGATTAATCTGTGCAAAGACAGTAAAGTCATAAATCTCCGGCTTCATATTATCGAGACTGTTGCTGACAATAATAAAGGATTTTTGAACCGATTGGTTAATATATGCAACAGTTGAATTGGCCCAGTCAATAAAACTTCCCGCTACGACAGGTTTTTCGTCTAGCCACAACGAGGGGTGACAGGAGGGGGCATACAGCAATTCTCCTTCGCCGGCCAATGTCTTAATCAAAAATTGAGTAGCTAGATATCCACTGGAAAGCAATAAACTCGCTTCAAAATCAAAACGCCTCGCCGCATATCTTTCCGCTTGGTCATAGATTGCCTGTTGCACATTATTATTTCGCGAAGTCCCGTTATTTATGCCATAGCGTTGTATACCTTCTATAAAAATAGATGCATACGTGTGATCAGTTGCCAAACCTAAATACGAGGTTCCTCCAAAAAAAAGATATTCTTTGTCATCGACTGTAATAAGCCGGCCTGTTGGTTGTTCTAAACGCGTAAAATTATTCATGTTGGTGTTACCGATTCTTTTGCCCTGCGCATCGGGACTTGCTATATATTGTGGATGAATCGAAAAAAACTGTAATATTTTCGAAAGCCAGTTTAAATGATTGCTCGTTAAATGATTGCTCGTAGCTATTTTCCAGTTAGCCAATCACTTGGGAATGTTTCACTATTGGTACATCATAGCCGTCAAGAATTTTAACACAGTCAACATTCGCACAGCAAACTAACAGTCATTTAAAATAGTTATTCGCTTTTTCTTGACTTAAATTACAGCGCACACTTCTGTTATCAAACAGTACTTTTCGGCATCAATTTACAGCATAAAATTGGGATACCTCAATTCATCACGATATTTTGACATTCCATCCACTCTTTTTAGCAGTAAATGGTACTATCAGCCATATTTGAGCAAAATATAAAGAAAATGAAGCTGTTATTAACCTTACTATTTATTTCCATTAACATCCTATTTGCACAGTCTATTCTAAAAGGAAAAGTAGTCGGCAAAAATGGTAAACCTATTTATTTGGCCAATATTTATATCGATGGTAGCTACGATGGCGGCACCACAGATTCACTTGGCAACTTTGCTTTTGAAACGAATGAGCAAGGAGTTAAAATCATCAAAGCATCCGTTGTTGGCTTTCCCCTATACAGCAAGTCTATCCAACTGCCACAAAAAGAATTTCTGACTATACAAATGCTAGAAAGCGAAAATCGCTTACAGGAAGTCACCATTCAAGCAGGTATTCTGCAAGCAAATAGTTCTGGTAAAAACACCGTAATGAGCCCTTTAGATATCGTTACTACCGCAGGAAGTATGGGCAATATCATCAGCGCGCTGGCCACATTGCCTGGAGCACAGGTTGGAGGAGAAAATGGACGTCTTATGGTCCACGGTGGAGATGCTTCCGAAACACAGACTTACATAAATGGTATCAGAGTCGCCCAACCTTATACCGCAACGCCTAATGAAATTCCTGTCAGGGGCAGGTTTTCGCCCATGTTATTTAAGGGCGTGAATTTTTCTACTGGGGGCTATTCTGCAGAATTTGGAAATGCACTGTCGAGCATTCTAGCCCTGAATACCGAAAACACGATAGAACAACCCAAAACAGAACTTTCGCTATCTTCCGTTGGATTAGGTTTAGGGCATACTTTACAATGGGGCAAAAATTCGCTAACCTTCAACAGCAATTATACAAACCTAAGCCCCTATTCAAAAATTATTACACCAGATATTAACTGGACGAAGCCCTATGAAAATGCCGCTGGAGAAATGATTTATCGCCATCAATTTAAAGAAGGCTTTCTAAATATTTATGGGGCTTACACTTTCGAAAATATGGGGCTTTACCAAGCAGACATCAATTACCCACACCCTGTCCCGGTGAAAAAGAAATCCAACAACGCCTATACCAATATCAGCTACCGCCAGAATTTAGGAAACCGCTGGACGCTCGAATCGGGCATAGGCCTAGGCTATCTGACGGATAAGGTTCTTTACGGAGAGGTTTACCTACCTAATGATGAAAAGAGTCTTCACTTAAAAGCAACACTAAGTAAAATCTGGAACAACAAGATTAAAAGCATTGGGGGAATAGAATACTTTGACACGAATTATCAAGAAGAATACCACCGGCAAGACCTTGACTATATGTATGGATTCCAAAGCAAAATGACTGCTCTATATACTGAAACGACCTTTGGTTTCTTACCAAACTTGATTGGGAAGATCGGCCTGCGAGAAACCTCTTCCAATTTGCAAAACAAGAAAACGTTAGAACCGAGGGCTTCGCTGGGCTACGCGTTAAATAAATATACCCAGCTCTCTGTTGCTTACGGGAACTTCCATCAGCAGGCACCTACACCAGTATTAAAATATGCTCCTCAGCTCGACTGGTTAGGGGCCAAACATTATATCGCAAATTATTTCTATGCGCGTGGAGGACATCTACTTCGCTTAGAGGCATACCGCAAAACTTACAACAACTTGGTTAAATACAATAGTGTAACACCTCAATATAATAGCCAATATGACAATAATGGAAGCGGAGATGTCAAAGGCTTTGACCTATTTTACAAAAACAGCAGCAGTGTAAAAAACCTACAGTACTGGATATCCTATTCCTACACAGACAGCAAGAGAAATGAAGCGAACTATCCATCTACTGTTACTCCGCCTTATGTTTATAAACATAGTTTTAATATCGTTGGAAAATATTGGTTTTCAAGCCTTCGTTCACAACTCAGTTTGACTAACGCTTACGTATCGGGCAGAAATTATAACGATCCTAACCAAAGCTCCTTTATGGATGGCCACATCAGGGGTTATAATAATCTATCCATGAGCTGGTCATTTCTCTATAGCCAACAAAAAATTATCCATTTCTCCGTCAGTAACGTTCTCGGCGCTTCACCGATCTACGGTTATCAGTATGCAGATCAACCAAATGCACAGGGAATTTATAACCGTAGACCGATTGTCCCTACAGCCAAACGATTTGTTTTTCTTGGGTATTTCTGGACAATCAGTAAAAACGACAAAGACAATCAACTGGACAATCTATAGGAAGCAACAGCTCATCAGGGAAATACGTCGGTTCATCCAAATTTGTTTTTAATTGAGAGCAACGATACGCAACTTCACCCCTGTAAACTCGAAGAGACAATAACAAAAAAATACTTACTACTAAACTAAAAATTATGAAATCGATTATTATCGCCATTATCTGTTTAATAAGCAGTACAACATTTGCACAGAGCAATTTTGAAAAAAGTATGGGCCAGGCCATGGGTTTATGGCAGTGAGGAGAGACAAAAAAGGCGGCAGCTCTTCTCGAACGTATTTCACAGGTAGAAAAAAACAACTGGATACCAGCGTATTATCAAGCAATGGTGTTCACAACTGCTTCCTTTAAAGAGAAAAATAAAGAAACACAAGCGAAATATATACAATCTGCGGAAGATATTTTGAAAAGCACTGCACAAGACAATAATCCTGAATGGCTTATTTTACGGGCAATGAACAAGACAGCATTAATGATAACCGATCCAATGACAAAAGGGAAGGAACTGTCGCCTATCATCATGGGCCTTTATAAGAAAGCACTTGCATTAGCCCCCAATAATCCACGAGCAGTATTGGGCCTCGCAGAATTCCAAATGAACGCAAAAAAATATTTCAATCAAGATACCCGTAAAGAATGTGAGGATGTCAAGAAAGCACTATCTTTATTCAATGAACAAAAAGTCTCCATTCCCTTTGCGCCATCATGGGGCAAAGATCGGGCAGAACAACTGTTAAAAGAATGCAATTAATACTTTGTGAAAAAAGCACCGTTTAAAGCAATTATACAAGCGTTATTGGCAAGCTTCGTCGTAAGCACTTATTTTGTGGTTATGGCCAAGCTTGACCATAACGATGTCCCTTGGACATCCATTATTTTTCACCCTAATATGGCCAGAGGTCTTTTATACGGATTTTTTCTTTTCCTAGGCCATAACTATCTGTCGAAATGGGTAGGGAATAAATACCCTAACAGTAAAGATTTTGGGAAAAAGATGCTTATCTTTTATAGTGTCAGTTTCTTCTTGACCATAGTAGTCGTTTTTATTGTGAATGCTTTTTTCTCAGGCCTATTCTACCCGGGAGTTACTAAAAGCTTCGCTCAGCGCTTTCACCATTTCACTCATCAGCAGCGTGTTGCATACTACTTTCAAACGGCGATGATATCATGGTGCATTTCAATGATTTTCTTTGGTCTCTACTTTTATAAAAGGTTCAAAGACTATCAAATCAAGGAATTTCAACAAGAAAAGGAACTAATAGCAGCACAATTTGAATCGCTCAAGAATCAACTCGATCCGCATTTTCTGTTCAACAGTCTGAATGTATTAAATGGTTTAATTGAGGAGAGTCCCAAAAAGGCCAGCATGTTTACCACTGATCTTTCTAAAATCTATCGCTATGTTTTGGAGCATAAAGATAAAAGTTTCGTCTCACTGCAGGATGAGCTCACTTTTTCAACAGCCTATCTGAATCTGTTAAGTCTTCGATTCGAAGCGGGAATTCAGATCGATTTAGAGATCAATGATGAGCAGCGTAAGGGATTTATTCTACCTCTTTCACTTCAACTACTGATCGAAAACGTGATCAAACACAATGTTGTGTCACTTAGAAAACCTCTTTTATTAAAGATTTATCGAAAAAATGATTACCTCTATGTTGATAATAATCTTCAAAAGAAGAAGGTGCTCCATGGCCACTCGGGAATTGGCCTAAAAAATATTCAGGAGCGGTATGCAATACTCTCCGATTTACCCGTGTATATTGAGGAAAGTGATATCCTGTTTTCAGTTGCGCTACCGATTATCAAAGAAATTGCGCCCCGCCCCCAAACTCTTGCGCTGTAACGGGCACTAAATTAAAAACACAAAGATCCGACGACAAATAAGCACCCTATACAAGCCATGAAAATATTAATCATAGAAGACGAACTCCCATCAGCGAGACTACTCCAAAGAAAATTGGAGAACATGGGTTACACAGTATCTGCGGTACTGCAAACTGTCGAGGAATCTGTAGAATGGTTTATGTCAAATACTGAACCTGATCTACTTTTTTTGGATGTCCAACTCGCTGATGGGATTTCATTTGATATTCTCGAACAGGTTAAGCCAAGTGCGGCTATTATTTTTACCACTGCATACGATGAATATATGTTACGTGCGTTTAAACAAAACAGCATTGATTACTTACTTAAGCCGATTGATGATGAAGAATTGAAAAATGCAGTTGAAAAATTCCTTCATTTTAGGCGACCCAATACCCATTTCGACCTAACATCGTTAGAAGCTTTGTTTAGCAACGCTTTACCTACCTACAAGGAACGCTTTACAATAAAACTTGGCCAAAACATAAAACTAGTGACAACCCAGAATATTGAATGTATTTATAGTGAGAACAAAGGCACTTATCTTTATACCAATGAAAATGAAAATTATCTTTTGGATCAGACATTGGACGGTTTGGTACCGCAATTGTCCCCTAAAGATTTTTTCAGGATCAACCGAAGCACTATCGTTCAATTTGACGCCATCAAAAGTATTGCTGTACATTCCAATGCCCGGTTGAAAATATACCTTAAGCACTATACATCGGATGAGCTCATTGTTTCACGGGAAAGAGTCACCGCATTCAAGAAGTGGCTTGACAACTAGTCCAAAAGAGATTAAAAACACTGTAGCACAAGAAATTAAAAAAGAAACAGACCATAATCAAAAATGATCTTGCCAAACTAGGATTTTGGAGTATTTAATTAGGCTAATGAGACACAAAGAAAATCAAACTACATATTGATTCGATAATTTAGCGGAATACTGAATCGTAGAGATACTGCGAATCCCTTTATAGGGTTATAATCTTTTTTGTCACTGATTGAAAATCCATATCCCAAGTCAATATCCAATAAAGTCGCTAAGCTCAACCCAACTTTCGGTGTTATAGTATAAGGACTAAGTTCTGTACGAAAAAACGGAGTCAGAACATATGTTTGAGGATAATAAGTTACCGCAGCCTCAGGGATGACGGCAAATTTCTTTTGAGTCCAGGTAAAGTTGGCTGTGGCATCGGCTCGCAAAATATGATCACCAACAACGGGAAAAGCAAAATAAGCGCCACTTTTTACTATACTTCCCTTTTGAAATTGGTAGCTCAAGGTAGGGCCGATTAAGTAATCTTGTGCTCTAACACGTCCAATAAGAGCCAATAAGATAAATACAACGAGAAAAAGATAGGAAATCTTACTTTGCATGCTTCTATTAATAAATATGAAAATTAAGCGGAATATTGACACCGACCGACACAGTAAACCCTTCAATTGGCTTAAAGTTTTTCTTCGTGTTATAGTCAAATCCATAACCTATACCGAGATCGACAATAGAAAAGAGACTAGCTCCGACTTTAGGTGTTATTGTGTAAGGTGTGAGTTCAGCTTTCACAAAAGGGAACAGAACAAAATCATTTAGGTAATAGGTGAACCCCAATTCTGGAATGACAGTTGTTTTACCTCCCATCCAGCTGAAATTAGCGCCGGCATCAATTTTCATATATTGAAAATCATTAGGGGCAAACAATCCCCAGCCTGAAACTTTCAGAAAATTACCACTTTGATACTGATAACCTACGGAAGGTCCCCAAATCCATTTATTATGCTCCTTCCATGGTTGCTCTTGTGCCATGGAAGACATAGTAAACATAAAAATGATTGTAAATAATGATAATATTCTTAATTTCATCCAGCTAAATTACAAACTATAATCTAATTTTATGAATACAACAGGTACAGGTTAGAATAGTTTTAGTGAACAGAAAAATAATACAATCTAAGTATTCCGATCAATAAAAGTAGGGCTTAGCTGTTCTCTACTGTGGTAATATGCTAATTCTAATAAACTGTGCTTTTTCATTTAAAGCACCCTCATCCCCCCAATAGCCATTGATATGGTTAGCAGCGGTATAGATGCAACCATCGTTCCCCCAGAATATCAGTTCCTCCTTCCAAGTTGGCATCCACTCCTTAAACCTCACAAAAAGCATTGGTGAAAGCTTCCCTTGTTTCACGTGGAAGAGCTGTAAGTCGCCCGTGGATTCATAAGGATCAGCCACCAGAGTCATTAGGTAATTTTTATCCGATGAAAAGAAGGGGGAGGCACCACACTCCACAATTAAATGACCGTCTTGTTTGTCAAAAAGGCGTACATCAGAACTTTCCCAATAATTCCCTTCCACTGCATAAGCATTTAGAAAATCATAATGCCCTTTGTACGAATACCGCTCTTCTAATTCACTATCGATACCCTTATCCGTAAATATTAGTTTTTCCCCATTTTTCAAAGGCAGCTCCAATACCTTCCCATTTTTAGGATAAGACATGGTATCCTTTATCAAGTAGTCTTTCGAAGTTTTACGAGCTGCAGAAAATGTTTGCTCATCGATCAATTCTACCCGCAGATATTTATCTAAAGAATGTCCCTTTTCATAATAGGTTTCTCGACCATTTATCGTAATAGAAATGATTAAGTTTAAATCTTTCGGTGATATTGTAATTTGATCTTGTTTTCCCAGCTTCGACTTTGCGACATATACCTTTTCCCATCTCGTTACATCACCCATCTCACCTTGTGCTCCTTTATAATCCCGTTGAATGCGATCCATGACGGCAACCCAATCCCCTTCTTCAGCAATAACATCGAGTTTGGTACCATAGGGATATTTCCCCAATACCGGCGCAGACTGATCAGGCCCCTGACGAAGTTCAACGCCTGACCGATCAACCACATAGCTGTTTTTTAAAACCTTCGTATTTTCATAATCAATTGGCAAAGGAGGGAATTGCGCAGGGGTGATCGTATCCTTTACAGCTACTATTTTAACTATAGATGAATCTTTTGCACCTGTGCCTTTATCGTTTGTGTTGCGATCACAACTCAATGTTCCAATGGCTAAAGCTGATCCGATCAAGAGCAATAGTGGTAAAAATAACAGTCTATTCATAAACATCAAGTTAGCCAATCTTATGCCAAAAAAAATACTGTTTTCAGAGATTATCCAAGAGTTAGCGATCACCAAAGAATCTATTTTAGCCATAAACTATTGCTCATATGATCTTCAAGAGGGTCATTTTGCAACAACACATGTACAGCCACAAACGCCCTTTGAAATAAGATATCCCATTAACTGTTCAGCCATAAATTTCTCAATTTGACCTGTAGACCAGCATTCGTTTTCCGCGCATGCAAGATCGTCCATACAATCGCCATAAAGACAGTAAAAAAACGAAAGAAATTGCTCCATACATTTCCAGCGGAATTGTCAGCAACATCAAAGATCATCCAGGTTAAATTCATAAAAATATGAAGTGCGATCGGGATCCATAGATTAAACTTCCATTCGACATACAACCACGAAAACAGGATCGCGCCGAAGAACGTTATGCTAAATATCAAAACCAATTCAACCAAGTCCTGACTCTGATAAAGGTGTAGTAAGGCAAATAGGAATGACGTTGCAAAAATGGATGGAATGAATCCTAGTCGGGTATAGCGAAAAACTAAACCAAAAAAATAGGCACGAAAGATTATCTCTTCAAAGAATCCTGAAGATACACTATTTATTAATAGCGTGTTTGGATCTATTTTACGATTTATGGTAAAAACACAGGCGTAACCCAAGAACATCGGCAAAGTTGTTATCACCCCAAAAGAAATCCCTTGTAGAAAAGAACCATTTAACCCGAATTTTGTGAAGAATTTATCTGACTCTTTTGGCTTAAGTAGCATTGCTCCCAAAAATAGTGGCAAAAGGCTTATAGAATAAGCGCACACGTGCCCTAAAAACCGACTAGGAATATAGTTAATTAGAGTAGATTGCAGTGTGGAAAAGAACGAATAATCAAGAATAAAATATATTCCGAAAAAAAGAAATAGTAAGAGCAGGTTTAAATTTTTAGTTTTCATCTTTTTTTTAAGCGAAATTATGCTCCACTTTAGGAATACACAAAATTATGTGGTATACGTCAAGTTTTAGGGATGATTGACAACAGCGTAACTGGCCGTTGGTTATAAATAGGGTCGAACGGATTCAATGGCAGACCTTGAAACGATGGCGAAATCGTCAATATCTGCAAAACGCAACAAAAAACCTTGTGCATTTCTTTCCTTTACCAATATCTTTTCAAAGTTGACTAGATATGATCGGTGACACCGGTGGATAGCACCCGTATGTAGAAGCTGAGACAAGTGCGTTAATGTTATTCGTATCATTTGCTTCTTCAGTGTATCATCTTTTCTGAAATAGATCATGCAATAATTGTCCATCGATTTTGCGAAAATAAAATCATCCGGCTGTAATGTTATTGTTTGGCTTCCATTTGGAATACTGACTAATGTCAAAAAATGACAATCATTACCTTGACTTGATATCGCATCTGAGTTTATCGGAATTACAACATTAAGCGGATTATTTTGTACATGATGTGGACTATACCTGTTTATTCGAAGCAAAAAATAAATCGTTCCAATTGGACTATAGAGTGACAGTGTATAAAATCCAATAAAAGGGAGGTTGCTCCATTGTAGAGGCGCACCATTAATAATCCAACCATGATAGATGAAATTACAAAAACTTGTCACTAGTAGTACAAGGGTGATACGGAACAACTCCATAGCAATCGTTTCGATTTTTGTACGTAAGACAAGAGAAACTAGTATATAAACTGCAGATAATATTGCCCCATATCCGGATAACAAAACAAATTTATGGATATGATCAAAATTGTACGTTCCAAATGGTTGAAAAACGATCAGGAAGAGATAGGCTGATAAACCGAGCAAGAAAGACAAGGTGAACAGTTCTTTTTTAGTACTGATCTTAGGAATTACACCACTTAAATAACTTCGAATGATTTTTTTATACATCATAATGGAATAAAATTAACTCTTTTCAAATGATTGCTAGCATTATTGACTCCTATTTACCTAAAAAGAGGAGTCGAGAGGAAATTTGTGCCGAAACATCTAAAATATATTAAATTTATAGTTTAACTTAGAAGATACTTTTCGAGCTGACATCAGTTCGTTGAAATCAAAATTTATTTGTCATATTATATATCACCGTAATTCTTCATACTATGCGTCTAGGTCAACTACTAACTCTATTTCTTTGTATAGTTTTTCTACAGGCTATCCAAGGTCAGGAGAAGCAGGTTTTAATAGAAAATGTCAAACTGATTGACTTTACGAGTCAAATGCTAACCTCTCCAAGGTATGTTTTAATAGAAGGCAGCACCATTCAGCACATAAGCGCGTCTCCAATTAAGGCGAAAGATAAGGATGTCATTCGAATTGACGGTAAAGGCAAAACACTCATGCCGGGTTTGATTGACGCCCATGTACATTTGGTATTTGGCGCTTTGACGATGCCACAGATGATGACAAATGACTTATCGGAAGAATTTTTGTTCAATACAGTAGGCAGTTCAGCTCAACAGATGTTAATGCGTGGTTTTACAAGCGTACGTGATGTCGGTGGTCCAATATTCCCATTAAAAGCTGCCATTGATAAGGGCAAACTTTTGGGACCTAGGATATGGCCATCTGGGGCTACGATAAGCCAGACGGCAGGGCATGGGGACTTTCGTACTCCTGAGGAAAAATCACGCCGCTTTTTTGGAGTAGTCTCTCGTGCAGAACGATATGGTGCCACATTTATCGCCGACGGGCGTGCCGAGGTATTGACTGCAGTGAGAGAAAATTTGAGATTTGGAGCGAGTCAAATTAAACTCATGGCAGGCGGGGGCACTTCTTCTGCATACGATCCAGTAGATGTAACCCAATATACTCTTGACGAGATGAAGGCGGCAGTGGAAGCGGCAGAAGATTGGGGAACTTATGTCACCGTACATGCTTATACACCAAGAGCGATTCAAAGAGCGATCGAAGCTGGCGTAAGATGTATCGAACATGGACAATTGCTTGACGAAGAAACGTTGCAGCTAATTGCAAAAAACAATATTTGGCTAAGTTTACAGAATCTTGTGGAAGATACGCCCGATATGGATCCGCAACGAAGAATCAAGCGTAAGCCTGTCATAGAAGGTCAGGAAAAAGTGTGGCCTATGGCTAAAAAATATGGCGTAAAACTAGCCTGGGGTACAGATTTCCTTTTTGAACCTGATCTGAATAAATTGCAGAATGCATTTATATTGCGACTTCAAAAGTGGTTTACAAATGCCGAAATCATTAAAATGGTCACACACGATAATGGTGAACTTCTACAGCTTTCAGGATTAAGAAGTCCATATCCCGGCAAACTAGGAAGTATTGAGGAAGGCGCTCTGGCAGATCTTATCCTTGTTGATGGTGACCCGCTCAAGGATCTAAAATTGTTGGCAGATCCAGATAAAAACTTTTTGGTAATTATGAAAGATGGTCAGATTTATAAAAATACCCTGCAGAAACATTAATGCTGTGAGGTGGACATTATGACGTCAAAAATATAATTTAATAAGACAATAAAATATTTTCGATGAAATCAGTTTAAATAGGTAATTTTTGCCTATGTAGATGAAAAAAATCAAATAATTTCATCATTGAAAAGTACAGATAATTTCTTTAAGATATAAATTATTTGAAGAATAAACAGCTTTGCATTTAATTGATTAGATTTGCGTTTAAACGATAAATCAAGCATTCGGTGGCATTATTATTCAACGAAGGACGTCCAGTAGTAAGACTAAGAGCATTTCGGGCTATCGACGATCCCCAAACCTGTGAACGTTTCATAGAAGGACACGCGCATGTATTAACGGCTATAGGCGTGAAGAAGGTGACTTCCTCCAAAAATGACTGGATGTATAATCCGGCATCATTCGTGCTGATCGTAGAATCCCTTGATGGCGACAAAGTCTATGGAGGAGTACGCATACACGTATCTGGTGGTAGCGAACCTCTTCCGATTGAACAAGCAACCGGATCGATGGATGCTAAAATTTTAGACCTTGTTTATGAGTACGCGCAAAAGGGAACAGGTGAAGGCTGTGGGCTATGGAACTCGCGAGAGATTGCTGGATATGGCATTGGCAGCATATTTTTAACACGGGCTGGCGCTGCGATCAGTACACAGGTCGGCATTAAATCGCTATTTGCTTTATGCGCTCCTTATACAGTAAAATTAGCAGAAAGTGTTGGCTACCGGATCGACACCAGTGTTGGAAATAATGGTACATTTTATTATCCTAAGCTAGACCTGCTGGCAACTGTGATGATTATGCGAAACCTAGAAACCCTAACCGAAGCCGATCAAGAAAACAAAGATGCAATTCTTTCCCTTCGTAATAATTCCAATATTGTCCGCATAGAAACTTTGCGGAATAAAGAAATTGAAATCCATTATCAAATTGATATTCCGAATTTGAATCAATGGGATCTAAATGAGATTATTAAAAATCTGAAACATACATCATTAGACCATAGGCCAGATGATCGTAATTTAAATATTTTGTAATGGACAATAAGCATTATAATGCCGGATACTTGATGGATACCGGTGATTTTCTTAAACAATTGAAAATACATTCATACACTCCTTTCAATTCGATTAAAGAGGGCGTGGTTGTCGATCTTGGTTGTGGCACTGGAATGGATGCCATCAACTTGGCGAACATGCTGGGTGATAATGTACTAGTCGTTGGTTTAGATCATGATAACACCCTAATTGAGCATGCGAAATCAAGTGCTGCAAACATAAAAAATGTAGACTTCGTTCAAGGTGAGGTTTACAACCTTAGCTTTGCAGACAATTCCATCTCCGGTATTAGAATGGAACGCGTTGTACAACATCTAGCGGAGGCGCAAAAAATGTTTGCCGAGGTTCACCGTGTTTTGATTGAGGGGAAACCTCTGGTTATCGTTGAGACCATCTGGAATAGTCTGACATTCTATAGCAAACACGTGGGTATTGAGGCAAAGATATGCCATTATTTGACCAATGAAAAAGTTAATAATGGCTGGGCCGGAAATAAATTAACCTCAGATCTATTAAATCAAGGTTTTAAACACGTAGAATTGCAAACATTTTGTATGGTGGCCCGCTCGAAAGAGGAAGCTAATCGTTATCTATTTTTAGATAAAATCCTTTTAGAAATGGTCGAAAAAGAGCAATTGAGCACCGCCGAGATGGAGGAGTTTCAAAACACATTGAACCAAGCTGACGAAGCGGGCTGCTTCCTTGTCTCTATGAATTTAGTTATCGCCGAAGCAAAAAAATAGCATATTGTGATGAGATGCTGGCTTAACCTAATTTTCCTATTGATCTGTACATATAGTTCGCCCTGTTTTGGAGAGGTTATTATAGAACACCCAACGCAGCGCTTATTGATCGGATATGGCCTAGAACGCTACGAAGGCAATGGACGGCCTGATTTTTCAGATACTTCGGATTCATCCTTCCAATCTTTGGGAAGCAAAGTCCCCAATTTAGGTACATCATCTTCTGATATCTGGCTCCGGTTGCCGATGATAAATAAGGGCAAAGATAAACTTGAGCTCCTACTCGAGATCGCCTATCCTCTTCTTGACGAGGTCGAATTATTTATACCATCACCAGATGGGAGTTATAAATCGATCAAGTTGGGAGAACATCGCCCTTTTTCGGCTAGAAAATATAAGGTACCTAATTACGCATTTGACATTCAATTAACAGGAAATAAGAAAACCACATTTTTTATTCGAGTTAAGAGCACCGAACAGATTATTCTACCAATCTATTTAAGTAACGAACGAAGTTTCTTAAAAGAAATGAATGATGATAGCTTATTAAGCGGTATTTATATCGGAATTGTCTGCATTATGGCAATATATAATTTATTTTTATTTTTCTCTGTTCGGGAGAGGGGCTATCTATATTATGTACTATATGTTCTTTGTGCAGGAATAACACAAATGGGAATTAAAGGTTACAGTTTTCAATATTTATGGCCAAATTGGACGTATTTCGCAACAAAAGGGCCGATTATTTTTGGATGTCTATCAGGATTATGTGCCTTACTTTTTGCAGATTCATTCCTACAATTATCCAAAAATGCGCCTAGATCACGGCGTGTGATCACTTTTTTCATTGTCCTCTTTGTCATTGGCCCAGTTCTAACACTACTAAACCTTACCCAACTGGCATTTACGGTTATGCAATTAACAACGGGAGCGGGGTCTTTATTCGTCCTTTACTTATCCTACCGTGTGATGATAAATGGTTATAAGCCCGCTAAATATTTTGTTTATGGTTGGACGGTTTTATTGTTGGGTTCAGTAGTATTCTTACTAAAGGACTATGGCATCCTACAATACAACGATTTTACAAGCAACGCTGTACAAATTGCTTCCGTTGTTGAAATGGCTCTATTATCATTCGGTCTCGCTTATAGTATCAATATCTTAAAAGAAGAGAAAGAAGCCTCGCAAGTCAGGGAATTAGCGATTTCGTTAGAAAACGAAAGATTGATACGCGAGCAAAATATAGTGTTGGAACAAAAAGTGGATGAGCGGACACGTGAATTGACACAATCTAACGAGTCTCTACAGACCACTCTTACTCACCTAAAGGAAACGCAATCCCAGCTTGTTGAGGCTGAAAAGATGGCGTCCCTTGGTCAGTTGACAGCCGGGGTTGCCCATGAAATCAATAACCCTATCAATTTTGTCACATCGAACGTTGCCCCATTAAAACGTGACATAAAGATGATCTGGGAAACACTAGAGGAAGTGGAACGTATAGCCTTTAAAGAAGGTATATCGGATACAGAAAAACAAATTCAGATTAAAAAATTTAAAGACGATCTAGATATTGACTATTTAAAAACAGAGGTGGATTTTTTATTAAAAGGTATGCACGATGGAGCTCACCGTACCGCGGAAATAGTCAAGAGTTTACGGATTTTTTCACGTGTGGATGAGGATACATTAAAATTTGCCGATCTGAATGAGGGACTTGAATCAACAATGGTTATTCTCAATAGTCTATTGAATAACACAATAGAGGTTGATAAGATCTATGGAGATATGCCGAAAGTAGAATGTCATGCAGGTAAACTTAATCAAGTATTTCTGAATATTGTTACAAATGCTATTTATGCTGTAAATAAAAAATTCAACCACGAAGTCGGTGGAAAAATATGTATTGAGACCGGAGTTTATAACGATGACACTTCGGTTTTTATCAAAATCGCCGATAATGGTATTGGTATTCCAAAAGAAATTCATGAACGGATCTTTGAACCGTTTTTTACGACGAAAGACGTCGGCGAGGGGACTGGTCTAGGAATGTCCATTGCCTACAATACTATTGCAAAACATCATGGTCGGATTGTTGTAGATTCAGAAGTGGGACAGGGTACCAGTTTTACACTAATCATTCCAATTCAACAAAATGATTAGTATAACTATAAACTTAAAATAGTTCAATTAACTATTATTTTTTCATATCTTTTGTAAGGGAATAAAACCATATAATAAAATTATGCAGAGGGAGTTTGAAATACTATATATCGATGACGAAGCCAACAATTTAGTTAGCTTTAAAGCGAACTTTAGATACGATTATACGATCTATACAGCATCCAACACAACTGAAGCTGAAAAGATACTTCATACTCATCCGGATATCCGTATTATCTTCTGCGATCAACGCATGCCTGATGAGATGGGCATCGATTTTTTACACCGCATAAAAAAAGACTTTCCAAAGCCAATCCGTATTCTTCTAACAGCTTACGCCAATATGGAAACTGTAATTGAAGCAGTCAATAAAGGACATATATTTAGATTTGTCCGCAAACCCTGGATGAATGAAGAGATTGTTTCGGCTATAGAAGAGGCAAATAAATTTTATGTTGCAAACTCCATGCTTGAGGTAAAAAATCGCGAGCTACAAAAAGCTTATGATGAATTAGATAAGTTTGCTTATAGCGTTAGCCACGACCTTCGTGATCCGTTGACCGGAGTTCTTTCCGCTGTGAAACTTGGACTGGAGTTTGACAGCGTAGATCGAATTCATGAGTTGCTCGCGCTAATGGATAGTTCATTAGTTAGTTTGGACGCTTACATTGACAGCCTACGCGACTATTATTTACTAAGACGAGGCGAGCTCCTGCTGTCCGAGATAAATTTTGAAGAACTCTTCGGCAATATACGTCAATTTTATAGTATGTATACGCAAAATAAAGAGGTCGCTTTTGAAATTTTAGTGGATCAAAAGGAGAATTTTAATGGAGACAAGGCGCTTCTTGAACTCATTTTACATAATCTTCTTTCTAATGCTTTTAAATACCAAAGTAAGGGGCAAGAGAATCAGTTTGTCAAGCTTTCTGTTTTGGTATCAGAACGTAAAGCGAAAATAGTTGTGAGCGACAATGGAATAGGGATATCGCCAGAGTATGTTGACGATATATTCAAACTATTCTTCAGAGCTAGTGATCAAGCTAAAGGGATGGGATTTGGACTCTATAATGTTCAAAATGCACTCTTGAAGCTCCAGGGAAAAATTGAAGTGGAATCACAACCCGATCAAGGTACAACCTTTACAGTCGTCATACCGAGTAAATAAGCCTTTTATAGTTGACCATCATAGACGATGGAAAGCTTATCAAAATGCCAGAAAACATCAACAAAGCTTAAAAGCTTACTTTCCTAAACTTATCTTATTTTTACGAAAGTAGCTTTTGGCGTAACAAAAATTCCAATTGGTCGTTAGAAGTCTCTAGCTGAGAATTTGTCTCCACAATCTTTTGACGTTCTGCATATACATCATAAGCGCGCTGAATCGTCTGATCAAGTTCCTCTTCACTCCAAGGCTTATTGAGATAATGAAAGATTTTTCCTTTATTAACGGCGTCAACAACAGCAGCCATGTCCGTATATCCTGTCAAAAGAATACGCATAGGGGCGGCATTAATTTTAATAATCTGCTCCAAAAACTCTACACCAGTCATTTCTGGCATACGTTGATCCGTAATAATAATGTGTATTTGATTGTTTTTGACAATATCGATTGCATCAGCGCCACTAATGGCGGTAAATACGGTATACTTTAGCCGAAATGTCGCTTTAAAAGAAAACAAATTGTTTTCTTCATCATCAACGTACAATATCGAAATCTTCTTGTCTTCCATAAGCTTATCTTCTGAAATACAAATTTACGCAATTAATTTCCTGAATTAATAACAGATTAAAGAGTTTTATGTTTTCCTAGCAGAAAATATTCGATGACCAATACGATAAGCGGATCTCATAGCCAAATTTTATAACCTCCCCACACTATTAATAACATGAAGCTAATAACTGAAATAAGTAAATTATCAAGGTTGTTTAGCAATAAAAAAAGCCATTCTACGTACGTAAAATGGCTTTTTTGAAAGTGACCCCGCTGAGGCTCGAACTCAGGACCCACAGATTAAGAGTCTTTGTCAATTATCAAAACAGCATTCATTTACAGGCACTTAACAACACCTATAGCATTTTGCGCCAAATCTGCGCCAAATGACAAGATTAGATTACGAAGTAAAGATAGTCACCACCAAAGAACTGAAACACCGTTCTTATTTGCTAATTAAAGTAAATGGAGAGAGATTCAAAGAATACAACGGAAAGAGCTTAGGATTATCTCTAAAACCAAGTTCAGCAAAATCCTTAAAAGAGAAGCATCAAATTTTAACTGAGCTTGAATTTCAATTCAAGAAGTCTATTGAGATCGGCACATATCCCAGCTCCAAAGATTTAATTGAGGAGACCAAGCCGATATTCAGAGACCTTTTAGATAAAGCTATATCAAATAAAAAACAGTCAAATCTATCAAATCGGTATGTGGAAGAATTGGAAGGCTATGCCCAAAAGCTAAAAGCCTTCTTAACCGAAAGCGAATTGAATGACGATATAAGCCATTTAAGCCGATCACGTATTCAGGAGTTTATGAACCGCTTTAATTCTAGTGCATCATATTATATGACCGCTAGAAGACATATAAAGACGATATTCTCGGAAATCGGCAAGCTTTATGAATTTAATACCTCTATTGTCACAAATACAGATAAGCGTAAAGCAACCCCCAAACTTCATAAGGTATATTCAGATCAACAACGATCCAATGTACTTGCTTTCTTGAAACAGCATCATCCAAATTTACATTTATGTTGCCTAATGAGCTACGGATGTCTTCTTCGCCCACATAATGAAGTACGCTTATTAAAGCGAAGTCACTTTAAAAATGATATTAGGGAGATCCACCTCGCAGGTCATGAAAACAAGGGGAAGAAGATAAGGATAGTTCCCATCCCTAATTATGTAAGAGAAATATTGTTGTGCAAGCTGGAGGGGTTGGCTCCTGAGGACAATCTATTTAGTGAAGAAACATCGCCATACAATTTGAACTACTTTAGCACAGCATGGAAACGAATGTTTAAGTTAATGGAGAAAGAAGGTATTATCGAGAAGAACCAAACAATCTATTCGTTCCGCCATACAGCTTCTGTAAACGTCTATAAGAAGACAAAAGATCTTCACATACTCCAACAGCTATTAGGTCATTCTGATATGATTGTGACGCTTAAATACCTTCGTGGATTAGGCGTTCATAATGCGGATGAATTGAAGCACGTGATGCCAGAATTGTAATACTAGAGACAGTCTTGTTAGTCTGTCTCTTTTTTTATAATTACTAGAGAATAAGACACTATTTTTGTGGGGAATTTTGAATCCAAATAAGCTATCTAATCATGTATGGATTTTAACCCATCTAAAAGTAAGCTTAGAGAATAACTTAACCACTTAATATTAGAGGTCATGACTATGAAACATGAAAAAGAGATTCTTCCTGTCAGCCTAACAAGGAAGTTTGATTATGATGTCAAGCTATTATACAAATATCACAACCCCTCGAAACAGTTGAATGATTTGGCTAAAGAAAAAGAAGCTCAGCTCGGTATAAATTTGGACACTGATCTTGACGATGTAAGAGGAATGATCATAACATTTTGCGAATTCATTAAGGCGCCCATCAAGGATAAAGGAGAGATAACTCATTTAAGTGAAATAGAAGAACTTGTAATATTTGATTATCCTGAATTAAGTGAAGAAGAGAAACTCAAGCTTACCACACTATTCTGTATAATATATAGCTATTGTCGAAACGAATATGGAATGTATTTCATACGAAATTCTCCGCTCTTTAGTGAAAGCGGGCAAAGCGATAAATCCGAAGAAGAGAAATTAAAAGAGTTCCATAAATCGCTTTACACCTTTCTAAAGCTAAAAGACAAAGATGTGCACGACTATGATACACAACATTTAAATGAGGCATACGATTGCTTGAACAGTATATATAATATAATGTTAATTCAAGATATTGATTATAAGGATGTTGAAGTTAAAATCAAAACCAAACACCTTCCTAAAGAAAATAGTCAAGTCCTTATAAAATCAACTCCATTGATTAAAGGTATGATAGAGCAACATTTAAATAACCTATTTAATATCGTAAGGTCAAACCATAATGGATATATTGATTCTCACTACTATTGTGAAAGAGATATTAATAATTTAGACATTGAGGTTATTAAAAATCATCTGGACAATCTCAGAAATTTAAAAGAAATACGACATGGCCAAACAAGCAGGCGTGTGGAATTTAAGAATTTCCTAGTTACGATAATTCACAAATATATCACAGATGAAGAATTAACACTTGGAGGGAGATCGCATTCTGAATCCGATTACAATTACAAAATCATTGCATACGATTTTATGAGTCGACTTTGTCTCATTGACAGCGACCTACTATTATCTCATAAGGACATTCGTGAGCGCACAAAATATATTGATTGGTTGCGCACTAAAACTAAAAACATCGTTGAAACAACAACCTTATTGTCTCAAAGGGGGATGAAATATAAATAATTTTTTATCTGATTATCTGATGCCAGTGATTTGAGAAATATAAGAAATTACTGGAGGTTAAAAATATGCTTTTATTTGTCTCAACAAATAGGGGAAGTTGTTTAACCACGTGGTTAATGCCCTTGTTTGATAAAACAGACAGGGACATATTAATTTTTATATGCCCTGTCATAATTTAGATATCATGGCATATAAAAAAGATGCTAGCAAATTGGTTTCAGCTATTAAAAGCAACGAAAACCCAACGGATCAAAAGACCGTCCTAACACATGAAAACGTATTCCGTACGGTGGACGAAAAGCGCACCTTTATTAAAGACCTTGAAACCCTATCTGGATATAAACGTGAAAGGATAGGTTTGTTGATAAATAAACTCAATATCAACGCTAAAATTCAATTAAGTGAAGTTTCGGAAACTGACGATTATGGTAATGAATCGAATGATTTAAAAGTCTATCCCGGTCAACAAGGAGCGCTGCCAAGAGGTTATAAGATTCCATCCATTGCGTTTGTTAAACGACTGATCAATCATGTCTACAGCTCAAATAATGGTGGATTTAATATTGACTTGGAGAAATTGGTAAAATTATGTAAGGAAGCAGAAAGGCCAAAGCGTAAGCGACCTGTAAAAGCCAAAAGCTCGGGTTTGGACAAATCTAATTCAATGTCTTCAAAAATGGACTCAACGAACTAATTGACTATTAAAATCTTGGGAAATAAGGCGCCAATTTCCTAAGATTTAGCTAGAATATATAATTATGCATTATCATCCGATATACATACCAAAAGAAATAAAATCCCTTAAAGATATAAAGCTATCAGACCTCATATCAGAAATTCCAACAAACTGTATATTTAACAAGAGCATAGCAGGCATTGGCGCAACTTATTCTGAGATTATGAACAAACTTCGGAACTCCATAATAATAGTACCATATGTACCTGTTATAAATGGTAAAGTAAAATTTCATAAACAATCCCAAACAATTCGGGGAGTGACGGATAAAGTTGATGTCAAAATGATCGTCAACTATTTAAAAAACGAAAACATTTACCCCAAGAAACTAATGACGACACCAGAGTCATTTTACAAGATAATCGATGCAATGGATTTACTCGGGATAGATGTCTACAATGATTATTTTCTCATGTTCGACGAATGTGATAGAATAACCACCGATGTCGATTTCAGATCATCAATAGTCAACCCAATGAACGAATTCTTTAAATTCAAGAACAAAGCATTTGTTTCTGCTACAGCTTTACAACCAAGTGATCCCCGTTTTAGAGACTTTACTTTTTACGAACTCGTCCCTAAATGCAAATACTCACAGCCTCTTAAACTGATTGCAACAAACAATCCACCCGAGGTATTAAAGGCAGAAATTGAAAAAATCTTTGCGGATGATAGCTCTGCACAGATCTTTGTGTTCTTCAATACTATACATGGCATCCTGACTTTCATTGAAAAGAATAATCTTGCCAAAGATTCAGCTGTTTTTTGTTCTAAAATTAATGCGGATCGAATAAAGTCAAAGACTAGACTGCAACTGAATATGTATGATAATATTGATGAGAAATCTCTAAAGCGCATAAACTTCCTGACATCTAGATTCTATACAGCAGTCGATATATTTGCAGACAGTTCACCACATGTATTTATTCTCTCTGATCCTCGTTGGTTTCCCCATACTATGGTCGATCTTTACAGAGATGTTGCGCAAATAGGTGGAAGGATAAGAAACTTTGCCCTCAAATCATTTACCTTTATTTCTAGTCATACCAAGAGAAATTTTTACAGATCGGAAGAGGATGCTAGGGAATATTTACGGCTAAACAAATTTGCTTTCAAACAGATACGAGACATGAAAAACACTTCAATATTTGAAGAAAGCAAAGAGCTGATAGATGATATACTGAGACGTACGCCGTACGCGACATTTATGCTAAACGAACACAAACAAAATTACTTCATGATAGACAATTACCTATTGAAGAACCTTGTGACATCCTATTATACGACATCGAATAACTGGTTCGGGGAGTTTCAATCTGCCGAGTTGAAAAAAACTTTTGATGTCACGTTCTTTATATCAAATGCGGATAAGTTAAGTCATTATCCAAGAAGCCTGAATTTAGACCGTCATTCCACAACAGTAGAAAAAGTAATCGAGCAGATACTAAGTGCGGATGAAATGGATAATGATGCCGAAAAGCTGGAAATGCTCTCCGATCTTGAGGAAAATTATCCCGTAATTTGCAAGGGCTATAAAATTCTCGGCAAAGAACGACTCCTGAAATGCAAGAAGTCGGAGAAGAGAATTCTAAAAGAGATCATTCTCCATAGACAGGAAAGAGGAGTCTATGAAAACTTTGATTTTCTAAATGAACTGGAGCTAACATTGACAGTAGGGCAATTCTATCCTGAGGAAAAATTAAGAAGTATTGTATCAGATCTTATGAATAAGTATGATTTAGGTGAGACTTCTCAATATATAAAATTTTTGAAGCGCATCTATATACTTAAAAGGACGACCAAAAAGCTGAAGGTCGGCGAATCAAAGAAAACCGGTTATCGAATATTAGAAAAGATCATATAACTGACCTTTTCGAGGAACAGTTTTTGGGGGTATATATAATACCTTCAAAAGTTGTTCCCAATTATCTGCTAAATTTTACCCATCTAAAATAATAGATGAGGCCAATTACCCTTTTAACAACTTTTGAGCCATTCTTTTAAATGGTAAAAGTTACAAAACGTACTGATGTGAATTTAAAAAAAATATCAGCGTACGTTGATGTACTCCAAATATCCCGACATTTATAAAAACTACCATAACTGCCTAAAATTCCCCCGATCCTCGCGCATCTTTATCTATTTGATCATCGTGCTCCTACGGAGCACTTCTAGATAACGTGAAATATCAAATCTAATATACATTTGCCATATAATCAGACCTTTACTTTTAAATGGCTTAAGTTGTGAAAACTAATCAAGCCAAAACCCAAGTAAAAGCTTAACTCCTCTCTGTCAATGATTTTCAGCAGACATTTAGCGTGCAACAATTCCAAAATTTTTAAAATATATAATTTTTAAAATACGAATTTATGATAACCCCTAGGTCTATATTTTAAGGAACGCACAGCCTATCCATCAACGAGCCCCCTCCAGCTATCCTGAGCAGATTCATTTTATTAACAAACCTCTAAACTCATGGAAAATCTAAACAAAAACTTAAATGTATCGGAGATTAAAATCCAATATTCACCTGATTTTAAGCTCTCAGAACGCCCAATTATTACAAAATCATCAGATGCCTATAAATTGCTATTATCGCAATGGGACACAGGAATAATGCAATTTTTGGAAGAGTTTAAAATCATACTCCTGAACAATGCTAACCATGTTTTGGGTATAGTCAATATTGCAATGGGAGGGAAAGACGCAGTTATGGTGGATATGCGTGTTATCTTCTCTATTGCTCTGACAGCTTCCGCGACTAAAATTATCTTAGCACATAATCATCCATCAGGTAAACTTGTTCCAAGCTCGGCTGACCGTGTGGTCACCAATAAGGCTTTGGAAGCGGGAAAAGTCTTGGATATCGAGGTGTGTGACCATATTATCCTTACTTCGCATTCATACCTCAGTATGAAAGATAACGGAGACTTCTAACCATTCAAAATATATGATTATGAAAACTACAAGATCATTCGGGTCGGTATTAATGTCTGTAATTGGATGGGTATTAGCAATCACTGCATTTGTTGTTGCTATGCAAATTGTTATTAAGGTATTAAGCGCAATACTATCGTTTATCTTTATCATTATGCTGGCAGTTTTTACGATTGGTTTTATCGTACTGACAATAAATGCTCTATTAAAACGATCGTAATAACCAATTAGAGAATCCATAACACCATCGCTTGAAACTATTGGCGGTTTCCGCTTGGTGTTAAGGATTCCTCTGGTTTTATAAAAGTTTATTGAATATCTTTGCAAAAAGACAAGTATATAGAATAGAGAAATAGACATATTAAAATATAGAGCGTTAGCTTAAAGTTCTCTTTTGGAGGAAACGTGAGAAATTTCTAAAACACAACGAGAACGGATAAAGTTAATGCCCATGCGAGAGCGTGGGCTTTACTTGTTCGTTGTGTGGGCCTTCTCACGTGCCTCTCCAATTGAATTAAGTTGAAGTCCCACGCTTTTGTATTATTAACCAACCGAATAGGGACAGATCGGTTCCAAAACTATATTAGATTTTATGAAAAGATTTATGTGGTTAGCCCCATTATTAATCATGGTACTTAGCCTTTCGATTGTTTCCTGTAAAAAGGATGAGGAACAACAAACTCCTGAGAAAAAACAGCTTAGAGTTAAGATTGAAAATCTTGACATAAAGGTTCTCGGCGAATTCATCTTTACAGATGAAAATCAGAATCATTTTACACAAAGCTCTTTTAGTTTAAGCCAAGGAGAATCTAAATATTTCGACATACCTAAGAATGCTATCGGCATTAGCTTTTACTTGAAAAATATGAACCCAATGTCTACATCTTCTAAAGAAAGAAAGGAATTTAAAGTCAAGTTCACGATATCCGATTATAATGGCAAGACATATCATGAGAATACAGAAGTCAGTCAGCCTGTATACGAGATAAGAAGCGGCCAACAATTTTATACCCCAAATTCTAAAATGTCATGGGGGCCAGCATTAGACAATTTTTATAAATAACCCCTTACTACAAGTTAGCTTAAACATTATGGAGAACATTGGCTTTTCGGAGATTGTTTCAAACATTGATCTCCAAGAACTACATTGGGTTGCAAAGATTGCCTTGTTAGCTGGTCTATTTGCGGTGGCATCAGGATTATCGCTATTAATATCTAAAGATGGTAAAGAGGGAGGTGGCAACTTAATAATTGGTATTATAGTCCTTATTATTTTCTTTTACTTTAGATATGAACGATCTAGGGATCAACTAATCGTTAAAGCTAATCATGAACGAGAATTGACAGAAAAGCAAGAAAAAAAAGCGAGTCTAGAACAGATTCAAAAGGAACAAGACAATTGCAATATTGAAATGGCTCGTCATAAAGCAGAGGAGTTCTTGCGGAGAAAACAACTTCCTATCATAGAGCTTATTTCAAGTCAGTTTTTAGACAATTCCCGTTGCGAAGTTGCATATATATTCCGTGTCAAGAAGATGGTCTATAACGGTTATTCGTATGTACAAGGTGATAAAATGTATCAAGCAACATTGACATTGGGTAAATTCTCAGGAAACTACGAATTCATCGATGGAGATCTTTACGATCCTATAGAGAAAACAGTGCAACAAATATTAAAGTAAGTTACATTATAGATTCAGATCCTACATTTACCTGCATAGCTTGCCTTGCATCTTTCTATAAACCCCACTCACTTGAAACTTGGAGGGTTTCGTGAGTGGGAATTTCGCAATTTCAAAAAAATATATAATTTTGGGACGAACCATGTATCTATTCTTATCGATTGTACATATCTAAATTCTTAAAAACTTAATATGAAAAGCCTTGTATTAACTGTATTCACTATATTATATTTAATTAACATTCAGAGAGTTAGTTCTCAAGTGACAATAAGTGAAATTGCACAGGAAGCGTTAGTTATTGGTGATCGGCCAGCATCCTATGATAGTTTAAAGAATCTCCAATCTCACGATGATTTAAAAGATTACCAGCAATATATTGGCCTCCAGATATTTCTCCCCCCTACAAGCAACAATTCGTTTCCCTTTTTATTCTCGACGAGAATAAATACTATTAAGACAGGTGTTGAGTCTACGGTAAAATACTTCTCGAGAGAGGGAAACAGTAGTAAAGAAACATTGAAAACTCATGTCTACGATTCACTTATGACTTACGTTTATAAACCTGTGCATTATTACTTTGATCAACATGATGCCGATGTACTTCCTGACTCTAAGGTTTGCTCTGATAGTAGTGAAATAAGTAATACATATTATACAATACTGGATGTGATGTATGGCAAGCGCTTGAGAGATATTGTGAATAATATTAAAAAGACAACAATAGATTCTCAAAGGAATTCAAAAGGCACCCATAAATTTGTTCACGATTTTCCACATAAGTCGGGCCCTCGCTTTATGGATATTGACTATCAAGATAGTAATGTACTATTTCTGTTAAAAAATAATAAAACAAACGATAGATTATACGGTGCCGTTGGAAGTAACTTTATTCTAGTACCATATTTTGTAAAACAAAAGGAATTATATGAGGGCAAAAAGCTTATTTATGATGATGATAAATCGAGTTTAGGATTTATCAATAGCTCTTTTGAGGCAAATGACCCAAGATATCTTATAAAAAGTGAAGATAAACAAGGTGACTTACAAACTCACTCTAGAAAGGTGAAAATTAACATTGGAAGCACATGGTTATGTAAAGAGGTTACTTTATTGAAGCCAAGTTATGAAATACACTATATTTTACAAAATGTTAATGGCGAACAAATTGCATTAAAAAACATAAAGGGATTTATCGAAGCCAGTTTATATGCTAAACGCGAATCAGAGCGCAAAACTCAGAAACAAGAACTACTAGCAAAGCGGAAACGAGAAGCAATACAACGTGATGAAAAATTGCAACAGCAACAACAAGCACATAAGGCAAAAATGATTAGTCTCTTCGGTTCCGATTTAGGATCGTTAATTGCCTCTGGCAAAGTTAAGATAAATATGACCAGAGAAATGTGCAAATATAGTTGGGGCGAACCACTATGGTTTAATAAAACAACAACAGAGAATAAAGTATCAGAGGATTGGCATTACACTTATGGTCATAAATTGTATTTTATCGATGGTTTATTAAAAAGAATCGAAGAATAGGTAATATGGCATTCCGTTACGGAATCACTAGCATAAAGATATGCCAAACCAAGTTAAAAACGAAATCGGACTGCATCCAAATTCGTTTTTAATGCGTTGCAGTTTGTCATACTTGATGCCTTAGTAATCCCTCCACTTCATAAAAACTCCTTTGTCTTTTGAACAAGCATTGCATGCACATTCAAAATTCAACCGCTTTTAGAGTTTGGCTCGCCTGCTGATCGCTCAGGCTCCAATGTTGGCACTATTTTTTAAATGGCCTGTGGCTAAGTCCACCGCTGTCAAAAATATCGCCAACAGTTTCCGTATACTTTGTATATATCGCTGAATCATGCTAACGCATTTCTCTTCAGCGACCTTCGCTCAACTCGCAGGACGGCGAGCAATTAAATTTCACAACTTTACCATTTAAAATATAGACAATCAATCTCATGGAAAATCAAAAACAAATCCAACTACAAAATCAAATTGAACATTTAACGAATAAACTAGACAATATTTCGCAGATGCTTTCACAATCTAATAAGCAAATAGCAGATATACACACAGCGTTATTCAACAAGGTCAGTAAAGCAAAAGGAGAGAGGGAAAAGCGAATAGCATATATGACTGTGCAAATTTTATTGAAAGATGTTGCCAAACAAATTAAACGGAAATAGTACCATTTAAAATAATGGTTGCAGAAACCTAACAAGACAACTTAAAACTTATAACAGTAAAAAATTATGATGGATTAGGACACAATAATTACTTGGTTTAAACCTTAAAATATCATGTCCTACCTTAAAGAAATCGACTTGAAAAGTGCGCCAAAAATGCGCCAAAACTATAGCTTTTACATCAATTATGCCCTAAATATCGTATTTTAGAGCATTGAATTAATTAACAGAAATATTAACAAGCAGAGTGCTTTAGATCAAGTTAACAGACTGTAAATGAAGGGGCAGGGCATAAAAAAAACCATTCTACATTTGTAAAACGGCTTTTTTGAAAGTGACCCCGCTGAGGCTCGAACTCAGGACCCACAGATTAAGAGTCTGTTGCTCTACCAACTGAGCTACGAAGTCATTCGATAGACCAAATGTAAGGTTCAACGCAGAAAAAGTCAAGTGAAAAAGAATATTTTTTTGACTTTTATGACATTCAAGGGAGATTGTTAATGCATTTGTAATAATCAAGCGAACCGTATAAAGAGTCTCTATACCTTAATTGGTCTTCTGCTCCATATTGTGCTTCGTCTTTGGAACAGTTATCTTTCCCATGATCATTGGCCTAACTTCCATTTCTATTGGTTTATCCAAATGCATTTGATTCCCATTTTTCAATGGAACCACCACCGTTTTATACCCCAACATTTGTGCACGGAGCTCTTGATTTACCCCAAGTAGCGATTGTGGTACCCAAAGCTGAAAATTCCCTTTATCATCCACTTCAGTACGACATTTTCCTAAAGAGACCGTTGTTCCCGCCATACTCACATCACTTCCCGCACAAACCACACGACCTTTTATGCTAACCTTAGCACTATCGGCGCTGTCCTTTGATACTTTGCTATCGTTTGTTAACACGTGGATGCGGCCTTGCTCTTTAACCTTATTGATTCCCATCGCAGACTGTACAACGACTACTTCCCCCGTCAATTTGTTTTGTGCCTGAGCCGTATAAAGACTCAACGATCCGACCAAAATGAATCCCGCTGCGACTCCTGTCCACCCCCCGCGCCAAATAGGGTTTTTAGCAAAGGAAACATGCGCATCTAATTCGCGCATTAATTGGTCTTCATAAAATCTCCCACATAACCTTCTATTAGAGTTCTTTATTTCATTTACAATCTCCTGATCATCCATCTGAGAAAAATCAACAACGATCTTCTTACATTGACTACAGAAACGGCCTTGCTCCTGTGGAGTCATCTTATTCCAATCTGCCGAGCAAGCCTCTTTTACCTCTAAAAAAATCTTTTTCATATTATCTCCTGTTTAGTTTTTTGGAAGGGATGCAACACAATCAGCAATTTCACAATGAAACGCAACATAAAACCATTAACACCTAATAAGCAACAACTTAAAAATAAAAACCATTTAAAATCAGCAACTAATTTCCACAGGACAACCGTCAGAACTAGATGAGGAAATCATAGAATGCAAAGCGAAGAATAGCAAAAGCGACAAATAACAAGGTGCGAAAGAATATATTCAAAGAAAAAAAGCGCTGCAAAAGAATAGGCTGTCCAACTTTGTTAGACAGCCCATTTTCATGAAATAATTCTAGTGGATAATAGAATTATTTTATCGCACCTAGGATCTCCTTTATTGCTCTTTCCAATTGCGGGTCTTTATTTTCCATCCGGTTCTGGACTGTATTTTTCACAAGTATATCCGGTGCAACTCCAGTTTGCTCGAGGTCCTGACCATCAAGGGTGTAACATCCCCAAGAAGGAAGTCGATAGTTTGATCCGTCAACTAAACCTTTTGCTGAC
>Ga0308156_1001337_pt1 | contig 30467 bp, 28 predicted proteins | sample PhyAR2_FD_201041 | JGI IMG/M metagenome (GOLD analysis project Ga0308156, IMG submission 201041) | Phyllosphere microbial communities from UC Gill Tract Community Farm, Albany, California, United States - DLSL A.R2 | ecosystem: Host-associated > Plants > Phyllosphere > Unclassified | place: USA... | reverse complement strand
TAAAAGTCTTTTTCACAGCCCCGGATCTTTGTATGGCTATAATCCAAAACTGGAAAGCTACTCGGAAGTTGATATTTTCGGTTCCTTTCCACTTTACCACAATGGAGGTTATTCCATGATCAGCAAAGGGGGCGGCCGTATTCGGCAACAGGACAATAACCGTTCTTGGTATGGTTTATTTTCTTATTCGTATCGTGACAATTTTACCTTAACGGGTAGTATTCGTAAGGATGAATCTAATCTATTCGGTGTCTCAGCCAATCAGAGGGGTGTCCCGCTTTGGTCTATGGGGGCTTCCTATAATTTTAAACAGTTCCTTAAAAGCGATAAACTGGATTACTTAAAAATGCGGACTACCTATGGTTACAATGGTAACGTCGACAAAAGTACCACGGCTTATCTAACCTCAAAACTCTATAGAAGCACAAATTTGTGGGGAAAGCCCATGGATGTCATTTTAAACCCTCCAAATAGTTCGCTGCGTTGGGAGCGCGTGCAAAACTTAAATTTTGGAGTAGACATTAGCCTCTTAAAAGGTAGAGTCGGTGGTACGGTGGAATACTTTCAGAAAAATGGCAAAGATCTAATGGGGCAGAGCCCCGTTGCACCACAAGTGGGTGTTGGTGAATTTTATGGAAACGTAGCGCGTACATCGACTCATGGTGTGGATGCTCAACTTTGGTTGAGTTGGTTTGAAAAGAAGGCAATTCAGGTAAGAACAGACTTTATTTTTAATCAGGTCAAAGATAAGGTAACGCGATATTATAGGACCCCCGGAGCCAATAAGGATATTGTTGCTAGCACGGGCATTGTTCCCATAGAAGGATATCCTATTAATACATTGATGCTATACCGATTTAAAGGTCTTGATTCGGAGGGTAATCCGCTGGGCATAGTGGATCATGGGATCACGGATGAGTACAATGCCATTATCAACAGTAGTGACAGGCAAAGTATAAATTTTGTTGGCTCTCGGCTTCCGACAAAATTCGGCAGTCTCCGGCATACGGTCTCGTTTCAAAACTGGGAGCTTTCTTTTAATATCGTTTATAAACTTGGATATTATCTGAAAAGACCTAATTCCTTTAATTCCAACAGTCTTATAAGTGGAGGCTATCGATTTGCTGATTATGACCAACGCTGGCAGCATGCAGGAGATGAAAACCGGACCACCGTACCAGCATTTGTATATCCAGCTAACGTAAATAGAGAGAGTTTTTACCAATATTCAGACGCCTTAGCGGTGAAAGGAGATCAGCTGCGACTGCAGGATATCCGGATTTCCTATGCCTTTGCACCCTTCACGCGATACCGATCTTCAAGATTGCATCTTTATCTATACTGCTCCAACATTGGGCTTTTATGGAAAGCAAACGATCAAGGACTGGATCCCAATTTCTTATCGGGTTATCCAGCTCCCTTTGAAACAACGCTCGGTTTGAAATTTAACCTTTAAAAGTATGAAAAAATATATTTTAATAACCGTCCTGCTGGCAGTTTTAACGGCCTGTTCGAAAGCATTTCTCGAAGAAATTCCTAATAGTAATATTTTGACACCCGAACAGGCGGAGGACTTTCAGCGTTTACTGGATAATTCGGAACAGGTTGGGGTAACGGGTGTACTTCCACAATTGGCTGCTGATGAATATTACATCAGCACGGAAAAGGATTGGCTGGCTTCTGCTACAGCGACGGAACGCAATTCGTATATATGGGCCAAGGATATATTTGGAGGTGAGTTGGAGATTAATGACTGGAACGCACCATACAAAAGTGTTTTCTACGCTAATAATATCATCAGCGAAGTTGAAAAACAGTTTAAGACGGGTGAGTTAACATTTGCATTACGTGATATTTATGGTCAGGCGCTTTTTCATAGGGCCAAAGCCTATTTTGATTTGGTCAAGAACTTTTCGGTACCTTTTGATGCACTGACGCAGCATACTGATCTTGGCGTCCCCATTCGGAAAGACCCATCGATAGACTATACTTCGCAACGGGCTACAGTAAAGGAGTGCTATGACTTTATTTTTGATGACCTCAGTAACGCTCTCACCTATCTTGCTTATGATACACCCTTACCCGAACGGAACAGGGCAACCAAACTGGCAGCTTTTGCACTACTATCTAGGATCTACCTGTATAGACGAGAGTACGATAAAGCGGAGCAGTATGCGGATAGCCTGTTAAATCGCTACGATAAGTTGATCGATTATAATAAGGTTTCGCAAACGTCGAATACCCCATTTACAAAGACAAATGATGAACTCATCATGTATGGCGCCACTGGCGTGTATCGAAATTCCGGTCAGATCAATAGCAGCCAAACAGTTTTTGTGGATAGTACGCTGATAAAAATGTATGCTCCAAATGACTTACGCTTATCGATTTATTTTATCAACAATGGGGCCGGAAAGTATACCGTGAAGCGTGGCTATAATGGCACCGGATTAACACCTTTTAATGGCTTTGCCGTCGACGAAGTTTTGCTCAATAAGATCGAGTGCCTCGTGAGGCGGGGCGAACTCAATCAAGCATCATTATCGATGGAGCGATTGCTGTTAAATCGCCATAAAACCGGGACATATAATCATGTGGCCTTTGCAGATCAACAATCGGCTTTGCAATTTGTGCTCCAAGAACGACGAAAAGAATTGGTATGGCGTTGCCTGCGCTGGGACGATATCAAGCGTCTCAACAAAGAGGGCAGAGGAATTGTGCTATCGCGCAAATTAGGAGATGCCGTTTATAGACTTGAGCCTAATACACCGGGCTATGTATTCAATATACCTCAGGATGAAATTAATAGAAGTGGAATAATTCAAAATATACGATAATGTTAAAATTAAAAATATTGTTTTTGTTGTTCTTTGCGTTTGGAACAGCACTTTTCGCACAAAAGTTAACGATTAATGGTAAAATTGATAAGGAACTAAAAGTTGATTCATTCCTCTTTAGGTATGCGACTAATTTTGTTGATCAGGAGAATTTGTATGGTAAAGGAGAAGAGGTAAGAGTGAAAGTAAAGCATGGACGGTTTCAAATAGACCTCGATAATTTACCCGCGACATTTTATGCTTTTATCCGGTTGCCAAAGAATTATTCGAAAGATATTTCCGACGATTATAGGTTGATCGGGAATAGTGGAAATTTCTTTATGCTAAAAGCAGATAACCCCATGGAAATGCAGTTGTATCAACATGGGGTATCTTTCTCGGGAGGGCAAAAATCCTCTTTGGATTGCCAGTTAGAGCTATTCAGACTAAAAAAGAAACTGAGCAATAGGCTTATTTCCCTAAAAAATAGTTTCGGTTCTTTTGATGAGAAAACTACGGAAAAGCAAATCAATGACTATTTGAGTGCCTATAAATCAATAAACCTAAATGCATGTTTAGAAGCTAAGAAATTGGTGACCTCATACGCTCAGCTTCTCGATACGATGACTGCAAATACCCACTACTATGATTTTATTGGACGTACAAAATGGGATGAGATCAATCATATTAACTGGTTGGTGGATTTCAGTCCAGATAGTGTGCGATCGTATGTCGCGAGGTATTACAACAAATATTATACGGATGAACAATCTTATGGGGATCCGAAAAGCTATCGGGGGACATCGAATGAATATCCGAAATTCTTAGCTTATAAGGCTTTTACAGATCTGATGCAAACAATGGCTCCGCTGGGTAGACGCATAAAACCAAATGTTGCACTTGCTGACTTACTCATTTCAGAGCGCTATCATGGTGCTTTGTACGATCAGGTTGCATTTTCATCTTTATTGATACGTGGTACGAAAGAGTATTTAGATGATATGTATCTCACCAGTCTAATGGGGAATATGAAAAATGAGGATTTTAGGCAGTATGTAAGTGATTTGAGAAAAAAGCGAACAACACGAGCGAAGTCATTTCAGTTTAAATTGGAAGACGAAAATGGAAAAATGGTGACCAATGCTGATTTGAAAGGGAAGGTGGTCTTGTTGGATTTTTGGTTTACAGGATGCAGGGGATGCCTGGCGCTGCATAAAAATATGAAACCTATAAAAGAACATTTCAAAAATAATCCCAATTTTAAATATGTCAGTATCTCGATCGATAAGAAAAGAGAAAACTGGTTGAATTCATTGCAAAAAGGAGAGTATACTGATAAATTCGATGTAAAACTCTGGACTGGCGGACAAAATGATAAACATCCGATCATTCGCTATTATGAAATAGGTTCTTATCCGACTATGATCTTGATTAATAAAAATGATGATGTGGTGGCTATGAATCCGCCTAATCCATATACCGAAAAGAACAAAAATGCTTTAATCAAAATGATCAGTGAGGCTTTGGAGGAATAGATAAAAGGGGAGCGAACTCCCCTTTGTTGTTAAGGAATATAAACTCCTTTATCATCATTCATGGGCTCAATTAAGCCTGCGGCATGAAGTGATGATGCAGTTGAAGCGTCAAAGTTGTCAGGAACAGTTCCAGGTGTGCTGGTGCGTCGCCAGGCACAGTTCTGATCGCTTGTTTCCTGGCAGTTGTTTGGATCATATTCCCCTGGAGAAGTGAGTTTTTGGTAGCTTCCAGACGATGAACCATTTACATAAATCTCTCCAGCGAATTGAGTCGTTTTAACCGCTTTTTGAGTGAACGACTGCGTTAATACCGCGCCGCCTATTGTTGCTACACCCAGTAGCAATTTCCCATAATTTTTAATTCTTTCCATGGGTTTAAATTTTAGAATGTTTAACTTTTGTTTTTACCAGGGCAAAAATTCCCGCTATCACCCAGATGATATTAAAGGCGATATGCGTTTTCCAGCCCATCGATTCGATTACACCACCACAGTGACAAAGCTTATTCTCCACAAATTTGACCATCAAGCTGAGGTAAACAGTGAATAGGATCATCAATACAGTCGAAGCCCACAGGGCAGCCCGCTTAATCCAATACACTGGGGTAACCAATAGGATCGCAAGCATAATCTCCATGGAGGGGATGCCATAGCCGATCAACTTCGCATACTGACCTAGATAGGGGATCTTGCTATTACCCTTGATAAAAGCGGCCATGTTCATAAACTTAGCCCATCCCGTGTACATGTAGATAAAGGCATAGCCATAAATGATCACATCAGGTAAGTGACGATAGATCCAGCGTGCACCCGAGCGGATTGAACTACCGCGTTTAGGGGAGCTTGCCGGCTGATCCTGTTGATATTCGTATGTATTGGAGTGCTTCTCCATAAGCGCTTATATCGTGATGTTGTATCTTTAGTTTGTTTTTCTACGGAGCCACCTGTACCCAACAGACGGATTTCCTGGGTAGCCTTGCTGCTTAACGACATTGCCGGAATAGCGCAAATTTTCTTTTGTACTGTCTCATAATCGTGTTTTTTATTGGGCATTTCGGATAGCGCTTTAATATGCTGACCTGCTTTATCCGACCTGCTATTACAAAGTTGCAGTACAATTTCTGGTAAATGTTGGGATTTTGACCACAATGTTTTGGGTTTGCTATCGCAAATTATTGCGACAGCAAACCCAAATTATTGGTATAGCAAACCCAAAAAATTGGGCATAACTTGGATGTAGCATGCGGCCTTCGCTAGCGTATTCGCAGCAGCAGCAGTAAAAAATAGGGCCGACCCCTAAACCATATCGTGATGAAAAAGGTTACCAAATGGTATAATCGGGTATCAATACAAAAGGTAACTTAGATTATGTATCAACGATTAAGGATTCTCGCTTCGCCACTTTTTATTCTTTTTCTGGTCCTGCTGCTCGTGAACGACTTCTATTTAAAAGGAGCATTCCACAATGCGCTGACAGGAAAGCTCTCCGATTTTAGTGGGCTTTTTATATTCCCTATTTTCTGGTCGGCAATCTTTCCCAAACGGAAAGCCCTGATTTTTATAGCCACAGCACTACTATTTGCCTTTTGGAAAAGTGAATATTCCACGGGGCTCATCCAATGGTTGAATCCTTATTTTGCTGTAGGACGGACAGTCGATCTGTCCGATCTCATGGCATTGCCCATGATCGGCTTGGCCTGGTTGTATACAAAGAGCGGATCACGGCCTGCCATTCCGCCCGCGTTCATGCTGCGCGTAAGTACTTACCTGATCGGTATGGTCGCTATGTTCGCTTTTTGTGCCACCACACAGCCGCGATATATTCAAGCTTTTGAGCAACCGCAGTATGTCTTACTAAAGCATCCGACACTCAAGAATTTTGAACCTTACTATGGATTTCAATTTTATAAAAAAGATTCGCTGCTTGTTGTTAAAATAGATTATTTATATACCAACAGGCCTGCCCGGAGCGACGATTACAACAAAAATAAAAATATTCAAAAACTCGATCAGGACGTGTTAAGCATTATCGGGGACAGTGCAACGCGTATTCCTGTTGGAACAATCACCCAGCTCGCTATACACACGGAGGAGGGAGCCGATTCGTTGCGATTTAACGGCGGACGTCTCGATGGACCATTGATAAGAACAAAAGGAAGTAAGCGGATCATCGAAGGATTTTATAAGATGGGACTCGAAGATGCTACATGGACACTCCGCGATAGCAGCAGTAACGATAGGGTGGAACAGACATTTGTCAACGGCGAGAAAACGCAGGTAAAGCAGTACAGCGGGGATAAACTCAAATCCTCTTCCAAGGTAAACACGCGTGCCGACACCATTTTCAATACCTATGTGCAATTGGCGATGCTGACTTTAGCGGTAGCCGGTATGTGCATCCTGTTATACAGAAATAAGCGCCAAGCAATCCCTAAAAACCTAAAGCTCAGTTTGCTTTGGAAACTGCTGATATGTTTTGTCTCCCCACTGGTCGTATGGCTGTTTTACATCGGCATCATGCTCTTGCTGATGAATTACGATGAGGATATTTTTGAAGCAATCGCAACTGCTATTTTTATTTTTATAGCGGTGTGTCCCATGATGTTCATCATTGTTTTTGCGATCAAACTGGCCAAGGAAATTGACGTGCTCTGGTACTGTCTCTTGTTTGCGCTTCTCCTCAGTATCTTTAAAACATACACCATGCTCGAAGCACTGATGAGCTAAAATGGAAACATAGCTCTTTATTTCTGCGTAGCCACTCGTTTAGTTTACGACAAATAAATACCGCAAATGTAATCCATTGTAAGCTTTTTTAGTGTCTCAAAAGATTTCCTCGCATTCTTTCGAATACGATTTCAGGTCCCCCAAGTAAAAAAAATAGGATCACAAAGGCTATCTGCGCCAATATAATGTAGCTGTTCGGAAGGAGTATGAGCCACCAGACAAAATTTTTTTTTTGTATCTTGAAGAGCGAAGTAAGTGTTAGTGTTGATATCAGTAGGAATAAAAGCAGGTAAACGCCATAAGTCATGAGATCATTCCAGTAGGCAAAATAAAACAAAGTTCCGTTTGCAATGGTCATGGTGGCTGCCAATAACAGTAAAATTTTGCTATTCATGGAATAAGACGAAAATGACATGTTACTAAAATAAGAATAACATTTGATAATAGAGAAAACATATGGATCACATGGGCATCGAGATACTACCTATAGCATTTGAAGAACTGCAGCGGCTACGATCACGGGTACTGGTATTGAGATTCATTGGTATGCTGTTTATCTGTCCGCTTTACCTTATACTAGTATACTATGTAATTTCTTCGTTAATCGAAATCGTAGGAAGCGGCTTCGAACCAGCACATCTATTCATAATGGTAATTTTTGTTCTTTTAAACTATTTAATAGTTAAATACGTGCTACCATTTTATCGAACAGCAGCTGAAGATTCAAAATTGAAAACAAAGTACGTAATCCGAACACGAATTGTAAAAATCGAGGAGGAACTTGTGAGCGACATGGGAATGAGATATATTGTATATACCGACATCACCCCGCCCATAATATCGACCCAGAATGTGCTCTTATTTAAAAATGTGGATTACTCCAAGCTTGTTCAAGGTCGAATGATCGAGATACACGCTATCGATAGGCAGTGTAAGCGGATATTGGCTATTCAAATCTAGGCAGTTAATTAAACACTTTTCCTTTCCGTAGCGCCGCATTGAGGAACTCAATCGAACCCCTTAGGGCCTGCGTGTCAATAACTAGAAGGTAAGGAAGCATCCAAGTTACCGTAATGGTTCGGTTACGGTAACTTGGGTATAGCCATTATCCTGCAGACATGGCTAAAGTAAGTTTGGCGTTAAATGTGAGGCCAGTAGTGGTCAGCGCCTTTACAGTGACCTGATAACTCCCAGCTTTCAAATTGTCGCTTTTTTTCACGGTAACTGCACCTGTTTGAGCATTGACGCTAAACAGCTTTTCGCTATCGTCAAAGGCAACGCCATCTTTCTGTATCGAAACCAGTTCAAAGGTAGATTTATAGTTTTCTGGATACAGTGTGGGCGCTGCAGAGACATAGCCATTGGACAGACCGATGTGGATCAGGCTAAAATCGATGGTCAGGTTGAGATCAGGATAATACTGACCGAACAGAAATTTAATCTGCGGAATCAGAATCACCCGAAAGGTTGTGGAGGCCACAGGAAAGCCATCTTTCCGCAATTCGGGGCTGAGCTCGTACGCCTTTTCAGCTTTCTTGGCCGGATCGCCTGCATTTTTCGATAATGTGATCTGCGTACCTGTTACCGAAGCGATATTGTCCTGCCCGCCAGCAGAAGACAGCTGAAAACTGGCACCTGTTGTTGGGATCCCTTGGGGATCGATTTCAAAAGCAGCAGACTCGTCGCCGTACAGCACATAGGCGTAGGGTAATTCGCTGCCAGTTTTTAGTCCTTTGATCGCAAGGGTTCCCGCCGTTATCTTCAATGAAAAGTCTTCTTTGGCCACCACGGTTCCATTGGACGCTTTGGCGATTACAGTGACTTTGTACGCGTCGGGGATGCGTGCGCTACCCGATTGAGCACCATTGGGATAGAGTAGGGCACTGTTGACCTGTATGCTGCCCTTTTCGCTATTATACTGAATAGCCTGCTGCATTTTTTCACGCAGCTTGCCGCCGTTGCCCAGATTAACTTCTGCTGTTTGTGAAAAGTCAAAGCTGAGGTCTATCCCTGCAGGGAAAGAAGGGGCATTCGGTACGTTAATCTCCTGAGTTTCGCCGTAGCGAAGGCTCACCGCCGCAGGTAACGAAAGCGAGATGTCGGCGGGCGTGGATGCGGTTTCTTTTTTACAGGATGATGCCGTTCCGAGTAGCAGCATCAGCGCTGCTGCCAGCGCGAGTTTTGTGTTGATGTATTTCATGTGGTAAAAAATTTTGACGAAGGTAATCATTGTAAATTATTAATGCAACAATATTGCATTTAATGTTTTCTTTTCTATTTTTGCAACGCAAACAGGAACAGGTTACACCATGGCACACCATCAGAGACAACTTTTTTTAACAGCGCTCGGACTATTAGCTATCGCAAACACGGTGCAGGCGCAGCGCAAACCGGCAGTAGATACCTTGCGGAACATTACGCTCCCCACCGCCGAAGCCATCGGCATAGTTCCGGCACATGGGCACAAGACAAGGCTAGACCGCAATCAGCTGGAGCGTGTGCAGGCGCAAACGCTCGGCGAAAAATTGAGTCATATATCGGGGGTTCAAAACGCTTCTTTTGGTCCCAATTCCGGTGTGCCCATGATTCGCAGCCTCAGTGGAAGCCGGGTCAGTGTGCTGTCCAACGGGTTATCCATCAATGATCTGTCGGGAATCAGCCCAAACCTCAACCCAAATTTCGATATGGACAACCTACGGGAAATAGAGGTTTACAAGGGGGCCACGAGCGTGCTCTTCGGCGGAAAAGCAATTGGCGGTGCTGTTAATGTCAAAGATAATACGATTCCGGCTACGCGTGTGCAGGGAGGAGTTTCCGCTCAGGCCAAGGCCGAGTTGGGTACCAATAGCGGCAACAGCCAGTCGCTTGCTTTTGATACAAATGTTGGAAAATATGGGGTAGTCCATATCGGCGCCATGCGGCTCAAGCACGGCAACCTCAAGATCCCGGGCAATACCAAGGCTCCAATTGCTTACGATCCGAAGATCGACCATTTGACGGCCGACATGGCGCAGGTCAATGTCGACCGCGAAACAATCCGCAACCTGACGCTGTATCCCTATCTGAGCCAGTTTGTGATCGATAATCTAAACGATCCCAAGTGGGGCTTATCGGAGGCCGACCTGTATACCTTTGAAGATTATTCTTTTATCAACGGCGAAAAGGTGCTAAATCCCCGAAATAACAAATATATCGCTGGGCAGGATCCCAATACACCCCTGTATACGGAGGTCGTGCGCGGCATTACTGATTATGCCCCTGTTCAGCGTGGTGTGATGCCCAATAGCCATGCCGAGAAGCAAGCCGTCAACGCCGGAGCCAGTTATATCAGGGACAACTTTCAGGTAGGCCTCGGACTGTATGCCCTCGAGAGTTATTACGGTATACCCGGTTTCGCGCAGCGCAACAAGCCGGTGCATAGCCATACCCCCACAACATGGACGCCGATCTATGAACCGATAAACACGCGCAGCTATGCCTACGCCTGGCAGCTGGAATCTGCTTATCATCCCAAAACGCGGCTGATCCCCGAGGTCAGATTGAAGTATAGAGGTGAGCTATCGGATGATCGGGAGCTTCTGGGCAGGTATCGGGTCAATAAATTTGCCAGTGCCCGTCATGCGGTTCGAACGGAAATAACCCAACAGTTTAGCCGTTTTTGGTCTGCGGTGAGTGGAGTAGATTTTTCCATTGCCGCTATCGAAGGGGAAGGGGAGCGGCGTTATATACCCAACAATTTAAGTCGGGAAGGCGGGGTCTTTACCCTGCAGACCATAGCGTTCAAACCTGTCGCTGTCCATGTAGGCTATCGGCACGATTGGGTGGCCCGGCGTACCCTTTCCGATCCAACTTACCAGCGGAGCAGGGGCTTGGCCGGAGGGAATCTTTCCGACAGGGATTTTAGCTTAAACCACTTTTCGGGTGATATCAACTATTCCTTTGCCGACATGGGCTATGTACAGGCCACCTATACACATGCTGAGCGTGCACCTGGGGTAAATGAACTGTATGCCGGAAATGACCATTTTGCAATCTTAGTGGAAGAAAATGGTGACGATCGCCTCGCTAAAGAAAGCGCCAATGCCTATGAGCTATCCGCCGGCATAAAAAAAGGTGGATTAAAATTCTCGGCGACGCATTACCGCAGTTTTTTTACTAATTATCTATATCTGGCGCATACCGGACTCTCGCGGTCTGGAGGCTTTTTGGTGAAAGAATGGCGGGCATCAGATACAGAAATTCAGGGCTGGGAGTTGGAAGGAGGTTATACCTATGCATGGGCGGCCGATTGTCATCTCGCATTAAACGCGTTCGCCGATCTCGTCAAAAATAGAAATACATCAGATGATAGTATGCGCAAATGGGCCGAAGGAGACTATATGCCCAATTTACCTACCAGTAGATATGGAATATCCGCGTTACTTGAATATAAACAGCTTTTTGGGAACGCCAATTTCGACCGGTATCTGAAACAGCGTTATTTAGGTAAAAATATCAATATTGAACCACCTATGCCAGCCTATTCATTGCTATCTGGTCAATTAGGTTACAAGGTGAATCTAAAAAAATATGAAATTGTCTATTTTATTTCCGGAAATAATCTATTGAATGTTGAAGCACGTCCGCAAAATTCCATACTCAAATATCTAGCTCCACTACCAGGGCGTAATATTTCTATGGGATTAAAGCTATTGCTCTAAAGAAGAAAGGTGACGATCGATTAATTTTTTTACTTATTTTTTTTAATCCGGCTTTGACATTTCGCAGCAAAAACTAGCATTAATCCAATCTTCGTCAGGTAAAGCTTCGGTCACATCTGCTGCATTTAAAAATGCCTGATAGTATCGTAGCCCTAATTTTCTAAGCGAAGGGGGCGTTAAAATGAATTTGTTCTTCATTGGCAGTTTATTTAATTGGCAGCCAATTGCCATCGCATATCGTTAAAGCTCCAAGGGGTTCTATCGCATTTTAAAACCCTGGCTTACGGAAGCCAGATCATATTGAAATTGTTACGAATTATAATCCGATAACCACGTTTATTAATTAACTGCTAGAAATAAATTTGTGGAAACTATATTCGTAGTAACAAAATTATTTGCCACCTTTTTAAAGTGCAGAATTAATGAAAAAAGATATTCAACCAGGGACGATTTTTTCCGTAAAAGTTTCTTCCGATGAGAACATATATGGGCGGATTTTATTTAATGTTGACGACTATTTGGATAAAAATAAAGATCCAACAAATTATTTTGATGTTTTTAAAAAATGCGTTTTAATAGAAACTTTTGGAAAGGTGGCATCGGATTTTGATGAAAGCTTTTTGACAAACATCGCAGTTAAAAGTAGTTTTATACCAGTTAATACGTTTTCTGAGGAGCTAGAGTGGCAACTTTTAGATCGTGTAATTTCTGTGCCTCAAGAATATATAACGTTTCCTGAAGTGCTGAGATTTGTAGAAGGTAAAATCTATTTTTGCGTAGGGGAGGTCGTAATTCCAACAGCTTTTGATGAGGTATTTCGTGATGAATGCGGTGTATATCCATCTTTTGGAACTGGCTATTGGGAAGTCGTGGCTACCTTAGATTATGCAGGTAGAAAAGATTTAATAGCGGATAAAAGCGATATTATGGAAAGTTATTTTAAAGACGCTGATTTAAGAGAAAGCCCAGGTTTAAGGCGGAGAATTTATTATCTATTAAATGAGGATCCCAACATGCCGTATGAGAAACTTGCACTGAAACATGCTAATAAGTAGATAATTAGATGAAAAAGATAATTCCTTTATTTTTATTACTGTTTTTTCTATTTTGCGTCGGCGAGGGCAATGTATTGTTAGCGGGAGAACAGAAACTTGAGTCAGTTCACACTGCCGAAAAATGCAACTATGATGATATACTATCGTTTTGCCATTTCGCAATAATAATTGACAGAGATGGTTATTTAAATGTCCGAGAACAACCAGGTATAAGTAGCAAAATAATTGGTAAAGCTAAAGTCGGTGAAGTGGTTTTCGTTTTAGATGATTCAAAAAAGGATTGGCTGTTGATTAAGTTTAAGGTTGAAGGTGGAAATAGTAATACCGGTTACGTCCATCGTTCCGGTATTAAATACATAAATACATTCGAGCAGATACCGGCTGCTGATTATGATGAAAATTTTGTCAATTTTATATTAAAAGATATCACAGTAAATATAAAAACAGAGCATTTTGATTATCAGTTGAACAAAGGTGGTTTCTCAAAGGATTTTAAAGGGTTTTATACGTATAAAGGAAAGTTTATGTTGGGAACCGACGGGCAAATTGAAGAGGCAAAAATGCATTATAAATCAATTATCCTAAGGATCGGAGAACAAACAGTAAACATTCCTTCGATTGATTTTGAGGATCTCTTCAATCCAAATAACCAGTACGCAGAATGTTATTTAAATAAAAGAGATGATATATTATATTTACATTTCAGCAATTCCGATGGCTCCAGCTCTTATTTCGTATTGTTCATTATACAAAATGGGATACTTAAAGAGAGACGAATAGAAATACCCTTGTGATGAGATTGGGCGTTTAAAACTAATTGTTGTCATTGGATTAAAACCTTGAAAACCTCTTTCCAGTTTATACTCAAGTATCTTGCGCCTCTGCCGGGGCGTAATATTTCCATCGGCATGAAGCTTAATACTCCCTATCCCGCATCATCCGCCGTAGCAACTCCATACTGATGCCCATAAATTGGGCGAGTTCCTTCTGTGTAATGTGAGCAAGGAGGTCGGGATAATGATCAAAAACAAAATCATATTTGTCCTGATTATGCAGCGAAAGGAGCTTGTGCCGGTAGTCGAGATAGCGCAGCTGCTGATCCTTGAGGTGGGCGTACAGGTAAAAAACTTTTGGGTTGTGTGCATTGATCTCTTCCAGTTGACGGAACGAGGTACGGAACGTCAGGCAATCGCTCAGTGCAACAAAGCGATAATTGTGCTTTTGATTGGGGATCATCAGCGATTCGCCAGCAAGGGCATAGCGTACCGGACAGTTTTTTTCATATTTGCCAAAAAGCCCCTCGGCAATTAGATACAGATCGCCCCAGTCGTTCACAAGGTGCTCACCCTTAACGAATTTTTCCGCTTGCAAGAGCGATGATAGCTCGGGGATGTCATCCTGCCACTGGGGAAGGATATCCTTGAAAAAAGGGGCAAGCTGCGCATGTTTACTTCTCCTCATAATTCAGCTTTTCGTCTTTTTACCTCTCGGTCATAAAGCAGCAATTTATCAAACTTACACCGGGATAGCAATTTTTGGGAAATATAGGTTTTCAATAGGGTTAAAAAGGGTATATACAGGGATAAGTAGGAATGGTGCAATTGAACTTGTATGCAATAAACCTATTCGTCCCTATAAATTACTTTATTTCCCATTACTTCTATAGATAAAATGTAATGCACATATTTGTATCGTTGACACGCAATGGTCCAAAGAAATGCCTAGTAAATGGGCACGAAAATAAGTTAAATGATAAGTTTTTCGTTGCTAAAGAAAAGTGGATAATAGACGGCGAAAAGCGGACTTAAATGACCAAATAAGGGTGGTAAAATTTATTGTTAATCAGGTTGTTATCCCCTGATGCAGCTCGCCATACGCGATTGGGCTTTTATGACTAGAATATTAGTTAATATATGAAATAAAAAGTTTATCTATAATTATAGCTTGATATGTTTATGTTTAATTATTATCTTAGCTTAAAATATCAGTGATATGATGATCCTAGCAACAGTTTTAATACGATTGAAGACAACGAATGGAAGTGACCGACAGTTCACCCTATTTTAATGTTAAACTAACTCTTATAAACCCAGGTAATGGCAAAATACGATGTAATGATTATTGACGACGATCCCTACGATATCCGTATCGCAGCAAGCGCATTCCGACAAATCAATGAGGTAGGTGATGTGCGGTGTTTTACAAAACCGATTGATGGTTTCAACAGCATCATGGACAATCCCCCGGATGTATTGCTTTTGGATGTGGAGATGCCCGAGATGTCGGGGATGGATCTGTACCAGACACTGCCGCTCGCAAAAAGGCCCCCGGTTATTTTATGTACCCATTCAGATCAATATGCATATAAGGCCATCAAAATCGCGGTGGCCGACTACCTCATCAAACCGGTGCGGTTTCCCGATCTCTTTGTCGCTTTCGAGCGCGCGCTCTATCAGAAAAATGTAAACATCAACATGCCTTTCCAGATTGAGCCCATCGGGAAATGGTTTACCTTCAAAAAGATGGATCGATTTGTACTGTTCACTGATATCCTGGCGGTATCGTCAAGTAAAAATTATGCAATCTTTCACCTGCGGCAGGCAGAGGACGATTTTAACTACCGCATCACGATGGACGAGGTGGAAACGATGCTACCAAAAAGTACTTTCGTACGCGTACACCGCGGTTTTATTGCGAATGTCAACTTTGCCAAGAAAGTTGTCAATCGTAAGATTTTATTCCCTGAACGTACCGATCTAGATATTAGCGTAAGTATGATGGGGCTGCTAAGATTACGCCAATACGCCTGATGGGTGTACGGGTTATATACTTTTTATAAACCTTAAATTAATAACAATGCCCAAAAAACAATACCTCAGGGGCTTACGATTAAGTCCAGGGCAGGCCTATGCCCAAAAATTAATCTTGCTGGAACTTATGGCCGTCAAGCGTCAGCTTGCGGCATACCTCGAACTGCGCGAGCAGCTGGAACAAGAAAATGTGTTGCTGCGGGATGCCGAATATGTCAAATCGCATGTCGGCATCTCCACCGAAACGCTCTATCGGCTGCAGCGCGATGGACATATCTGTATTGCCAAGCGCGTGCACAACAAACGCTACTACCGCGATGTGGATGTGGAGCGGCTGCGCCGACACTACCGCGGCCTGTAGTCCGGTATTCCCTACATGTTTACCTATTGAAAGGAGGCTATTTTGAGCGCCGCCCTACCCGGGGCGGCATTTTTAGGCAATTGGCCACTTTCTCCCAACCTTTTCCCTACCAATTCCTGCCTTTACAGCAATTTTCATCGTACGGGCATCGGGTGCCCCTCGGACCAAATTCGAGCAAGACCCGAGGCGAACCCGATAAAATTCCGATGAATACCGGGAGTTGGTGGCGACTTAGTAAGGAGTGAATAGGAGCATTAGCCCTTTTTTAGCCTAAATTCCGTCGGTCTCATATTGGTGAGTTGCTGAAAGTTGTTGCTAAATGCAGCGATATTGGAATAGCCAATAGCATAGGCAATCTGCGTCATGTTCAGATCGGTATCTTTGATCAGTTCCATGGCCCGAATAATCCGCAGCATTTTTAAGTATTGAACAAAGGTAATGTGCAGCTTGGTCTGAAATAATCGGGTCAGGCTGCGCACACTCATACCCGACCACTGCGCAATACTATCCAGACTGAGATCTTCACTTAACCGATTTCTAATGTTATCCGTGATGGCATTGAGGCGTTGATCGTCTGTTGTCGGCAGTTGGATGGAGAATTTTTTAAGGTTTTCTTTTGATAATACACCTTTAAGCGTGGTCAGAAACTCAAATTCCCATGAGCCGGCACAGTAATCACCCTGCCATTTTTCGCTAAACAGGAGCATCTCTGCCAGCAGCTTACTCACGGGATAAATACCCAGTTCATCATAAAAAGCACTTGATTTCTGTGCAGGAAAGTAAATATTGATAATGTACAAGTCCTGCGTATTAAACATCAGGTTGTGCGGGTAGTGTGCTGGAATCCAGATGTAATGATTGGAAGGAATATAGAAATCCTTTTCGTCGGTCTGCAAATAAGCAATGCCCCCATACACCATCAGCAGCTGCGCCTTGTCGTGCTGGTGCGCAGGCAGGCGCTGTTCGGTCTGCTGTCGCATGACAAGGATGGAATCGGGATGTTGATCCACACGGTTGATTAATTCGCTAAGCCTATCCATGTGGCCAAATTTAGTAAATAATAGGCTAATTATATAAAAACTTGGTCTGCGGTGTTGGATAATTTTGCGGTGTTAATCTTCATACAATCAACATGGAACAAAAAATCATAAAACCCGATAAACGAATCTTGCCGCATCCATCGGAAGAGACAGACAAAACGTATCGGTATTGGCTGGCTTGCGCCTATGCCAGTCCGCTCATGCCCCTATGCGATCTAACTTTCGCTTTTGATGCATTCAACAAGATGCTTAAAAACTGCTTAAAAGCCAAGCCTATTTTCGGCATACTGTTGCTGCTGGTTGCGCCCGCTATTTACGCGCAGCAGACAGAAAAAATCGAACCCTTAAGTTTGGAAGAAATGTGGACCGTGGCCGAGAAAAATAACCGGCAGCTCAAACTATCCGACCTCGATCTGCAGCAAAGTAAACTAGCAATATTGGAAGCCAAAGACCGCCTGCTGCCCGAACTATCGGTGGGCGGCGATGTAAAACTCAATTCCAAATTTCTGATCTATGACAATGGATTGTTCGCTGCGCCGCAGGATGTGCCTGTGAAAGGCTACGGCTATGGGGTGGGCTACAACCTGAATTTTAATTTGTACAACGGCGGGAAGGACAAAAGGAACATCGCCCTGAAAAAGGAAGAGACGACGCGAAAGCAGTATGAAGCAGAGCAGCAAAAGCATCACGTAAAATATGATGTCGCTGTTGCCTATTTCGATCTCTACAAGTTTTTGCATTTCTACGATTTTCTTGACGCAGAGATCCAAGCAGAGAAAAAGCAGATGCGGTTAATAGAAAGTCTGCATAACAACGGTACTGTGCTAAAGAGTGATGTACTGCGAACCTCGGTGAAATTGGCCGAGTTGGAACTGAATCTTTCCGATGTGACAAAAAAGATTGAAATCGCCAAACAAAGGCTCAATATACTGATGGGGCGTGCAAACGACGCGACATTGGCAATCAACTATACAGACGGCGCTGCAGTAGATGTCTTCCGAGATGATCACTACACTGCGTATATAGACCTGGCATTTAACCAATCTCCGGCATACAAAATAGCCCATAGTGACATCAAATGGAGCGAACTGAACGTCAGGCAGATGAAAGCGATGGTATTGCCCCATGTTTCTTTGTATGCTCACTATAACTACACCTATCCACAGATTTCCTTTTATCCGTATTCAAATGATTTGTGGGGATTTGGTCAGACAGGTATCAAAGTGCAGTACGCTATTGACAACCTGTTCAAGAGTAAACATACAATCGCGCATGCCCATGTGCTTCGTAATGAGGCGCAGGAAAAAGCGAACGTTCAAAAAGATGAGATCTATCTGCAGGTAAAAGAAGCGTATTTACAGCGGCAGCAGGCGTTGGAGCGTGTCAAAACGGCCGAACAGAATATCCTTAAAACCACGGAAACTGTCCGTGTGATCAGAAGCAGTTATTTAAATCAGGAATCAATGCTGACCGATCTTATGGAGGCTGAAAATGCGCTATTGGAAGCAAAATTTAACCTCACAACTGCACAGACAAACGTAAAAGTAAGCCATATCAGACTATTGGCCATTGTAGGAATTCTTTAATCAACGATCATGAACAAAAATAAAACAGATCAAATTGTGATCCGCCTGACCCAGGGATTGGGCATTGCGTTATTCGTAGGCATCCTGATTTGGGGAGCTGCCTATTTTTTGAAAGGGTATCGCTATGAGCAGACCAACGATGCCCAGGTAGATGCTTATCTCTCACCCATAAACGCCAAAGTGGGCGGATACATCAGCAAGATACATTACAAAGACAATCAGCTGGTTAAAAAAGGGGATACCCTTGTCGTCATTGAACTGGACGAGTATGGACTGAAAAAAGATGCCGCATCGGCAGAATTGCGAAGTGCAGAGGCCAAATTACCCATATTGGCCGCAAACGAAGAAACGCAACGTAAAAGTATTGCGGTGATCAAAGCGCAGTTGGCGGGAGCGAAAGCCAGATTGCAGCAGCAGCAAAGAGAATTTGGACGCTACAAAAATCTATTGGCAGATGAATCGACCACACAGCAAAAATTTGACAACGTCGGTACCGCGCTATCCATTGCACAATCTGATTACGATCAGGCTAACGCATCGTTGCAGGTAGCCGAATCCAAATTAACTGATTTTAGCGCACAGCAGCGGGCGATAGAGGCAGAGATAAAAATGAAGGAAACCTTGCTGCAAAGGCAGGAACTGGACATCCGGTATACAGTTATAACGGCACCTTTTGACGGGCAGATCGGCAAAAAGACAATTCAGGAGGGGCAACTGATACAGCCCGGGCAAACCTTGGCTTTTTTGGTGAACAAGGCCGAAGAAAAGTGGGTCATGGCCAATTTTAAGGAAACACAGGTCGGTAAATTCACCGTTGGGCAAGCGGTAGCGATTGAGGTAGATGCTTTTCCGAACGAGCGCTTCAAGGGAACCATCGAGTCGCTTTCGCCAACAACGGGTTCACGCTACTCGCTACTTCCACCGGATAACGCGACCGGCAATTTTGTGAAAATCACGCAACGTATTCCTGTTCGGATTAAATTAACCGATACGGCTGAAAAGTTAGGAAAACTCTCTGCCGGAATGAATGCCAATGTCTATGTTTTAAAAGCGAAATGATGCAAGCACATAACCTACCGATTTTCAGATCCTGGGTAGCTGAGTGGGTGGCGCGATCTGTCATATTTGCCATTCTGATGACCTGTTTATTTAGTTTCGCTTTCTACGGCAGTCCGGTTGCGGCAATGGGATTTTACGGCATACAGCCCACCGATGTACAATATGGCATGGTCGTTATCTATGGTTCTACCGTAGCATTCCTGGCACTCGACTTCCGGATAGTCAAATATTTTGCGCCGAGAAAATATTTGCTGATTGCCTTGGCCATAAATGCATTATGTTCGGTGGTCTGCTTTCATTTTAAAGATTGGACCGTGTTTGTTATCTGCCAGTTTTTGCAGGGGATTACCTGCGCATTGATGTCGGGAATTGTGTTGCAGCTTATCTTTCCAAGATTACATGCTGTGCGCGCCCGGGTAATTGCGTATAGTCTTCTTTACGGCTGCATACAAATTGCTGTGCCGTTCTATGCCATCTACAACAGTGTGATGCTGTATTTCTTTGATTTTAACTGGCTATTCTACGGATTTATTGTCATGCTCATGATCCTGGCAGGGGTGGTGTTGTTAACGATGAACAGTAAAGCCCGGTTTAGCAAAAAGATTCCACTGTATCAGGTGGATTGGATCGGCTATCTGTTTTACGTGTCTTTCATCCTGCTATTGGGATACATTCTGGTCTATGGGCGCCAATTGGGATGGTTGGATAGTTCACGCATTTGGATGCTCAGTTTAGGTGATTTAGTTATTCTTTTGCTCTTTATAATCAGAGCATCAAAACTCAAAAGACCCTTGATCAATTTACAGATCTTTAAGGCCAAGAATTTCGTGTTGGGAGTATTCCTACTGATTATATTCTACCTATTCAAAGGAAGCACCGGGCTTGCTTATGGTTACGTAGAGGTGATTTTAGGCAATGATCCATTGAGCACCATTCCGATATGGACAGCTGTCATTGTGGGGACCACGCTGAGTATGTTTGTTACTTCCCGATTTGTGCTGATGGGGTATAATCTGATCCGTCTGATTGTTGTTGGCTTTGGAATCATGGCGATTTATTATGCCTATATGATCCTATTTGTGTCGGTACAGGGAGAGACGGTCGATTTTATGCTCCCCCTATTGATCTATGGTGTAGCCACAGGGGTGTTATTTGTACCGATTGTTTCCTTTACCAGTTCATCAGCACCGCCCAAAATTGCCATTAATGCCTCGCTTGTGGGGATATTGGCCAGGTTTACAGGTTTTACCCTAAGCCTGGCATTAAATAACGAACTACAATTAGTTGCAAAATCCGGGGTTCGGGAGAAGGTGCGGGAGGCACTGACAGAAACCAACCCGCAATTGCCACTAACGATATTGGATATTCAGAAACAATATATCCATGCTGGCAGCGATATGTATACCGCAAAAGCAGTAGCTACTGGCTATTTTAATCAACTGATAGGGCATCAAATATTGGCCCGTGCTACCCGCGATTATTACGATTGGATGCTAACAGGCGTACTGATCGTCATTGTTATTTTGCTGCTTTTACCACGAATTCAACGTGTTGTGTTGCGGTTAACAAAAGGAAATGTGCCTTATTGAAAATCATTTTTATTGAATATATTTAAATCTTCTTATGGGACAATTTGCAATAAAAATTTAAAATAAACCTAGCAAACCCTTAACAAAATCAATGGGACTTAGCATTGTACTTTGTTTTTTGTGAAAAAGGTCGTTTGCATAAAAACGGACACAAATGAAAAAACACGATTTGATTAACGAATTTATCAAAAATCATCAGGAAGTGGTTCAATATATTGATGGTTTAAATGAGTCAGAATTTGGGTATGCACAAATTGGAAAATGGACAGCGGGACAGCAGTTGGAGCATATTTTACTCACGATAAAACCATTCCCTAAAATCTTAAATGCCAAAACATTCATTCGTGAAAAATTTGGAAACATCAATCGTCCTACATGGAGTTATCGTACTGTGTTAGAAAATTACACGAAAACAAGCCTGAAAGCACCAGCACAATTTGTGCCGCAGAGGGAGCTATCGATAGATCGGAAAGCAGGTATTATAGCGGAAATAGACAGCACATTGAAAGCGATCAGCGAAGTGTTTGAAAACTATACAGAAGATGAACTCGACACCCTTACCTTACCTCATCCGCTTCTGGGACAACTGACCATCAGAGAGATGTTTTACCTCATGTCCTACCATCCGCTACATCACCAAAAGCAAATAATGATCGGTCTATGATCAGTCAAAAATACGAAGCCTATCGGTCAGCGCTCGGTCATTCATTGTGATGGTATTTGTTGTTGATTTAAAGTGTTTTATGTTTGTTATGTCAATCAGAAATACCGGTATGAAAAAAGGGTTGACTATAACACATGGGAACTATTGTACATGGAGCAAACGGAGGCTTTAAGGGTAAAGCCGGCTCAGTAATCGGAAGTAGCTGGAAGAGTATCAACTACATTAAAGGGCTTTACAAAAAAAGAACGAAGCCCGCATCGGAAGCACAGATGATGCAGCAGGAAAAATTTAAAACGCTGATGCGTTTCCTACTGCCCATCAACTTCTTTTTAAAAATTGGCTTCGGCCTTAAAAACACAGAAAAATTGACACCGATCAATGCGGCATTTCAATTTAATCTGAACAGGGCCATTACGGGCGTTTATCCAAACTATGCGCTCGACTATAGCAAGATCAGCATTGCAGACGGGGGCCTGTACGGTGGTGGAACGGTAGCAGTTGCCTATGATTCGGGCGAATTGACCTACAGCTGGTCCACGGGCGGTAGCGATGTTTTCGAAACCTTTGGTGACGATCTAGTCTATGTGCTGGCTTACCACCCCGAAAAGGATGAGTTTATCTCTTCCACCAAGCCAAGTACGCGGGAGACGGGGGTGGTGTCCTTTATGGTGCCTGACCATCTCACGACTGGTTCGGTGCACACCTGGTTATTTTTGTCCAACCGTTCAAAAACGAAGGTGTCTAAAAGCGTGTATCTAGGCGAGCTACAGTTGATCTAATGTTAACGGGCTGAGTCGATCCGGCTCAGCCTTTTTATCTCTTTTTATTATGGTAAAAAAAGCGCCGACTCCTGCGCAGCTGCGCGTTCGGGAAACATTTAAAATTGCGTGTGCCTTTTTGGCTCCGCTCAATGGATTGATCAAAAAAGGCTTTGCTGAACAGGCCAAGCGCAAAAGATCGCTTCCATTTGGGCAGGCCTTGAGTCACACGTTGCGTATCGCAATCAGGCATGAGGCCGAAGGGCCTGTGGTAGACCCAGCACTGGTTCTTTTGAGCGACGGTTCCATCGCGCCGGCCAATATGCCTATACTAAAACGCGAAATAGATCGCATAATAGTCACACATACAGTGACTAGTGATAACCTATATCCACTGGATGATCAGATTGTCCTTTGTGCTTATCAGGTTGAAAAGGGCTATGCTTTTATAAACGAAAAGGTCTGGAGACGATACGATGGGCAGGTCATCTTGCACCTCCCTGCAGGCTTCGAAGCCGACAGTTTTCACGTTTACTTGCTGTTCTGCGACAGAAAAGGTAAAAAGTATTCACGGTCACGTTATCTAGGGTACTCCACGAAATGAAAAACAAACATGTCCTGCTGCTCCAACGTACATATGGCGCACAGGGAACCAACGGCACCATCACCTATCAGGGCGAGGTGATCTGCCATACCATTGAGCTGCCCGACCGAAATAACATTCCACGGATCAGTTGCATCCCCATAGGCCAGTACAAACTCGAAAAGCGGCGCTACCCCAAACATGGGGAACAGATTGGCATTCCAGTGGTGCTCGGCCGGGAGGCTATTCTGATCCATGCCGCCAACAATGCATGGAAAGAATTGCAGGGCTGCATCGCGCCGGTGACGACTTTAACTGGTGAAGGCCGAGGAGATTACAGCGGTAAAGCTTTAGCAAAGCTTAAAGCCTTGGTGTATAGCCTTTGGGATATGGGGGATGAAGTGTATTTGAATATTCGGTAGCAATTTGGAGGACAAGAATTTGCGCTGCATTCTTTCTTTTGTGTCATCTTTTTAGTTCTCTGGCTATAGGAATCAAACTCGCTGTGCTCAGACAGTGATTCATATGTACGCCAGATCCCTTCAGATCTTGACAGTCAGAACGCTATATTTTCTATTCCTATACCTGCTGATTTATCGAAGTTGGTATGGGTGGATGGGCAGTCGCAATGCCATGCTTTCAATTCTTTGTCCTCGATTATTGCTCGAATAAAGCAGGGAGTGATTTTAAAAAGCTGTAAGTATGAAAAAAATCTTAAACAAAATAGGACAGGTGCTGCAGGTGGTTCTTGCGGCGCCTGTTAAATTGCCTGCAAAGGCTGGAAATATATTGAAATATATTGCGTTAGGTCTGGGTATTGTGAAGACCGTCATGGAGGAGGATAAGGATGCGGATGACGGACGGAATAAATCGAGTGGCACATTTCAGGGCGCTCCAAGGCCCCCGGCTGACGAATCGAAACACGCCATGTTACCCAAAGAAAGGAGTGGAGCGGATGAGGTGGAATGATATGCGCATCTCAGCACTCGGTGGAACGATCTGTTCCATCTGGGCCAGTATTTCGCTGGGCGACGTGCTGCAGACGGCATTGACGGCTGCGGTAGGCACACTGGTCAGTTTTGTGACGAGCCGATTGATCGGCCGATGGACTGACAGGCAGCGAAAATAAAAAGCTCTATTTTGGAAGACTAAAGCGCATTCGAAAGGTGCGCTTTAGCTACAAATAGCAAACCTGGGTAAACGTGTTTATGCCTTGCAAAGTGTCTTTGAACGATATACAGTGGGTAATTAAAGGAAATAGAAAATTGTTGTGCTTTTTATTTAATTAATTAAATATTTTGTATATTTGCGTGTTTACAACCACATAATTTATCTCTTTAACTCGTTTACAATGTTCAACTATTTAAGTTTACTTGCTTTTTCCCTTCTGCTCATGGCCAGCTGTTCTGATAAATACAACGAATTGGATACGGACGAAGAAATTCCCAAAGAATCGTTAACAATGATGCCACTGCGCCTCGAAACGGATGTTAAAACAGCCAATATATTTAATATGGTGGTCTTTACCATGAAAGACAGCACCATTGATGAGCTAAAAGAATGGATTGGCCTTCCGGTTAAGTATAGTGAACTTGATTCTCTTTTTTGGGAAGTAGAGGGAAGTCCCAGTCGAGTCAATCTTTTAGCGAAGGGCACAGGTTCGCTTTCTTTGAAATCAGCATGGGGACACTACTTTTATTTGCCCGGTACCTATAAAACTTATCTGTCAGGTTATAAAGACAACAAGAGGGTTGTAAGGGATTCTACCTATATCAAGATAAATGCGAATGCAGATTTCTTGAATGTGGACTGGAACAGAATAGACAATATCAATCAAAATACAGGCTATACAACCAATGGTACACTAGGCTATCAATTTCGCATTCTGAATAGAAAATCAGGAAATACGGTTTATTCAGGACTGACAGTTGCTTTTGATTCGATCGATTATAGACAAAACATAATTAATCTGGGAAAGAAAGAAAGGGATGCGCTGTCTGCATATATGACAAAATTATATGGAAATGCGAATTTTGAAGGCGATAAAGAGCTGTTGAATGAACAGTTTAAGCAACTTTTTAAGGCCGATGTGGCAAAAGATGAGGTGCTCAAAATCTGGAAAACCCCCAAGTCAAATATTGCATTATTGCACCTTAAAAACGATGAAGATGAGGCTTTTAGCTATTGGGTGCATGCCGAGCCCGCAGCACAGAAATAGCAATTTGATGAAGTTTAGGGCCCTGTAACCATCGCAGGTACAGTGTTTCATACGACCTGCTAGGGTTACACAGGGCTTGCTTAAAAGGCTTTAAAAATACTGAAATGGGTATAGCGTATAAAGACCGGGTTGAATGGAATTGATTCGCTCTTCAAAATCCGTCTGAGCACTTTCCTCGATTTCATCATCGTTTTGGTTTAGGAGCTCTTCGAGATCGCGATACAAAAGAGCCATTTGAAGGAAGTTGAAAAAAGATATTTTCAGATCTTGAAAATATATAGTGCTCGAATATTCACCGCCATCATGATTGTAAAATAGAATATTTCCTTCTTCCTTATGGATAAACCATTCGTCTCCCTGTCCTGTTCTCCCGATTTTCCACAGCGCTGCGGCAATATCTAAATTGATTTCTGATAAATAACGATTTTCTTTTAGGGCTTCTTCGTAACCAAAAATTTCAAGATCAGCTGTGAGCCCGATTCCTTCATAGTGAGCTAAAAAGTCAAGATAGATGGCATCTGAAATTGCTAACTTATCCAGTCGCATAAGCGACCTTTCTTTCCGTTCCAAGCTATCAAAAATTTCGTTTTCTGTGCGTAACTTAAACATGTCGAATACACATTATTTTTTTAAATTGCTCATCCGTTTAAAATTTGCCATTAAGATGATCGCTCACAAAATTTATCCATTCGTTGGCATCGATGGTCTTATCAATAAATACGTCGGGCTGTAATCCAATGTCGTCTACAGGGAATTCTGGAATACGGAAACTTTTAGATAAGCCATAGTACAGTTCAATATCCCCACAGGGTGATGTCACAATATTGACATTAGAGATATCGAGCATTCCTTTGGTTGTTCGACCATACAATTTTACCTTTTTACTTTGCATGGCGGACAATAAAAACTGCTCCGTTGTGCTCCCGTTATTTTCATTGATGAGGATCCCGATGTTTTTGGGATAAGGGTAGGCCGTATCCTGCTTGGTGATGTTAACTTTTTTATCGAACAAATCAATATACTCGCCTTTATGTGCCGCCAACTTCTCGTAGTATTTTTTGAATGTCTGCTTCGATTCTTCATCAAAATCTGGGTTTTGGCTCAGCTCCAGCATACGTTGATTGTTTAAGTCGGTCGAATAAAACAAGGCACCTACTGTTCTTATTGGTTGCGTGTACAGCAACGGAATCAAGCTGCTATAGCTCGCATCGCTTCCCCCTGGATTATTTCTAACGTCAATAATAAAATTTTCTGTCGATAAGATGATCTTCCGGTTGGCTAATATCACGCTGTCGATCGCATCCTTTTCGGTTATTTCAAAATCTGGAACCCGAATGTAAGCAGTGCTTTCATTGATTTTTTCGAAAAATGGCTTTTTGGCGTTCAATGGATTTTGGACCTTTTCAATAGGCTGCTCGCTTTGTTTTTTAGCCTGATTATTAACTTCCGTTGTTTTTCCAACATAATTTACGCCAATATGTCCATTACGAAAGAAACGGACCCACTGATTGAGCAGTCGGGCACATTCCTGATTGTTGGACAATTTTTTAACTTTTTCAAGATACAGGGCATTGTGTATAGCATAGGCATCCAGTCCCTTTTTGCTAATGATGTATTGAAAGCCAGCATCATTCTCTTCAAACGTTTTTTTTACCCACAAAAAATTGGATTCACAATTGCAGTTTTGAGCAAAGTTCAAAATCGGCAAACTTAAGAGTATCCATAAAAATAGCACGCTTCTTTTCATTGTTTTAGCAGAAATATTAATAATTGTTCGTCACACAAATATAAATGATTTTACTCGTCTCTCAAACTGACAACCGGATTGATGAGGGCTGCTTTGATCGCGTGATAACTGATGGTGAGCAATGCTATTAGCAGCGCGCCCATTCCTGCAGTAACAAATATGTCCCAGGTGATAGCAATGCGATACGTGTATTCGCTGAGGAGGTGATCGGCAATATAATAGGCGATCGGAAAGGCTACCAAGCAGGACAGAACAACCAGCAGTACAAAATCCTGCGACAGCATCCGCATGATCTTAAAAATTGAAGCCCCCAGTACTTTATGGATGCCGATCTCTTTCGTTCTGTTCTCTGCCATGTAAGCTGTCAGCCCATATAAACCGAGACAGGAAATAAAAATGGTCAACAGTGCGAAAAGGCTGGAAAGTGTGCCCAACTGTTGAAAGTCTTTGAATTTTTCTGCATAATTGCGGTCTACAAAAGAGTATTCAAAGGGATAGTCGGGATTATAAGCTTTAAAGATCTTCTCCATAGCCGTAAGTGCCTCGGAAGTGCTTACATGATCGTTTAGGCGTATGTTGGTGACCTGAGTGCCTGAGAAAGCGCCCTGAATGACGAGTGGAGAAATGGCGCTGAAAGGCGATTCTTGAATAAAATCTTTCACGACGCCTACAATATGCCATTTTCTGCCATCAACAACCGTTTTGCCGATCGGATCGTCGAAATTAAATACTTTAGCCGCCGATTCGTTAATAATCATTGCCCCAGAGTCGGTTGGAAATTGAGTTAGGTCAAAATCCCTCCCTGCAACGAGTTCGAGCTCGGCGGTCTTGACCAAATTTTCATCGGCTCCCATTCGGGCAAAAATAGTGTTGTCGTCTTTGGGCTTACCATCCCATTCCATGTAGTTGAAACTCATCGTTTTCGTCAGTGGTGCGGATGTCCTTGAAACCTGCTTGGCAATACCGGATGACAGCAATTCATTTTTTATCAGTAAGCTATTTTTGCGGATGTCTCCTTGATCGATAATACTGACCAGGCTTTCCTTGTTATAGCCGATTGCTCTATTTTGAGCATATTTTATTTGGCGCTGAATTGATAACGTTGTGACGATCAGTATGATTGCAATACAGAATTGGGAAACAACAAGGATTTTGCGCGGGTTGAATGTCTGTTGAATATGGAGGTATTTACCTTTGAGTACTTTTGTTGGGAGGAAGGAAGACAAATAAAATGCGGGATAGCTTCCTGAAAGAATTCCGGAAACGAAAATAAAACCTGCAAAAGCGGCCCAGAAAAGAAGATCGTCAAAAGGAATAACGAGTTCTCTCGAAACCAATTCATTAAAATAGGGAAGTGTGATTAGCGTAATCAATAGCGATAATAGGCCCGAAATAAAGGAAATCACCATTGATTCTGTAAGGAACTGTCCGATCAGCAGTTTCTTACTTGCACCCACAACTTTTCGGACACCTACTTCCTTCGCCCTTTTTTCGCTCTGCGCCGTGCTCAGATTCATGAAATTAATGCTGGCAATAAGAAGGATCAAAAAGGCAATAGCAATGAAAGAGCGGACCATGATAATGCGTGGTGAAGTCGGCTTTCCTTGCGCTGTAAATTTGCTATACAGCCACTGGTCGCCAATGGGTTGAATAAAATTGGCAACTTTGGTGTCTGTGTGCTTTCTTAAATAATATTGTATAGTTTTTTGGAATTGATCGATATTGACGTTTTGATGTAACTTGATGTACGTCTGTATAGAATTATTTCCCCAATAATCATCCGAATAACCTATTTTTTCCATTAATGTCCAAGGCACCAGATAGGTGCTTCCTTTCATAAACGAATGATCTGGAATGTCTTCGATAATTGCAGACACCGTTGACACTTGCGTGCTGTCCAATCGGATCGTCTGATTGATAGGGTTTGAATGCCCAAATAATCGTTCCGCCAAAGATTTTGTCAAGACAATCTGATTGGGGTTTTTTAATGCCTCCTGTGGATTGCCCGCAATCACTTTATAATCAAATATGTTTAGGAAGGTACTATCTACGAAGACACCGGGTTCTTTTGCAAGCTTTATATCCTGACAGGTTAATAAAAATCCGGTCCCCTTATCCACGCGTGTAATGGTCTGTATTGCTGGAAAGTCAGTTTTTAAAGCCCGAGCCATCGGTTTAGGGGTATAAAAATGCTCCACGGCTTCATCTTCCCACACATCGTTCATCCCGACAGCATAGATCTGATCGTTGTCGGTATAAAATCGGTCAAAGCTAAATTCGCTCTTTACCCATAGCATGATCAGCAGGGCAGCTGTCATTCCTGAAGCTAGTCCGATACTATTTATTGCGGTAAAACCACTATTCTTTGAAAGATGGCGAAAGGCAATTTTGAGATAATTTGAAAGCATAATAACGTGTTGTGCATTTATGCTAACCAATTTATTTGCCAATAATAGAAAATGCTGTAAATGAGGTGTTCATATTGGTTTTGAATAGAGGGCTTGTTCGGACGCGAACGGTATTTGTTCGAAAACGGACAGTTCGAATACAAATCTCAGGGCGGTACGAGCAGTAGGGTAGCTAGGAGATTGCACAATTATTGATTAAAAAGCTAAATGGATGTGAAAAGTGTATTCGTTAAACTTTAAAAACGCCGAATAAACGGTGAGGGGTTTATTCGGCGCATCATATTACTTTTTTTCCCTTTTCGAACAAAGCTGAAAAGCTACTAATCCAATCAATAGCCCAGCGACAACAGTTTTCCCTATGAAAGCTTTTTTATTATACTTCCATTCGGCACCTAGTCCAAGTTCTTTGGCGATATTGGGAAGATGGCCTTTCGCGATGTCTTCAACAACACCTTCCAGCATATCGACACGGTCTGCCAGTACCAGCGGGAGCCAGCGGCCGTAGCTGGATTCGCTATATTTAAAGGCAATCCGTCGAATGGCGCCACTCAGTCCTTTGGGCGGATTGCCCGTTCCGTAAACTGCTGTTAGGTTGGGGCGTTCAACAGAATGCAGTATCTCAACCGTTTCTTCCTGCAATGGGGGGCGCTGCCACGAATAGCCCTGATGTTCTTGGTTGTTTCGTTTTTTGATGGGATAGGTGGGGTCGTTTTTGGGGTCAAAATCGATTGCCCAGCCCTTGATATGTCCGTAATCCGATTGTCTATCGTTGATAAAATCTTCGGGTGTAGTTTGATCTGTTATCATAATAA
>Ga0308156_1001329_pt1 | contig 30699 bp, 22 predicted proteins | sample PhyAR2_FD_201041 | JGI IMG/M metagenome (GOLD analysis project Ga0308156, IMG submission 201041) | Phyllosphere microbial communities from UC Gill Tract Community Farm, Albany, California, United States - DLSL A.R2 | ecosystem: Host-associated > Plants > Phyllosphere > Unclassified | place: USA... | reverse complement strand
GCGACTTCGACCTGAAGCGTCTGGGCGTGGCTGAGCACGCCTTGCGATTCAAACAGTCGAGCGTTGCGCAAATGCAGATCGAAGCCGTCATGGGTCTCGCGTGCGATCTTCAGCGCTTCGGCTGCCAGCACCTGGCCAAAGTACGCCCGCGCCAGATTTACGTCCTCCAGACTGACCGCTTCCTGCTGCTTCGCCTGCGCCAGATCCACATTGGCCGCCGCCGCTCGTCGGAGAGCTGGAATCGCACCGCCGGTATAGATCGGTTGAAGCGCCGTCACCGTGGGGCGAAAGGTCGTGTCATCGACCTGCAGTCGGACGTCTTGCGGCAAGGCGGCGAAAATTTCCGGAAGCGCCGCTTCCAGCCGCTGGCCGACACTCTGCAACACGTCACCCGGCACACCGGGCAAATCCGCGATGAGCCCAGGAATGGCGGCGCCGAGCTCGGCCTGCGCGCGGTCCAGCGTGTCGCCCAGCGAGAGATCGAATGTCTTGCGATAACGGATCAACTGAGCATCGAGCGCTACGGTCGGCCGATTCAGCCCGGCAGCCACATCCGCCTGGGCCCTTGCGGCCTGCATCCCATAGCCCGCAGCGCGACCGAGACTGGAGTTAGAGCGAACACGTTGCTGAGCAGCCGCATAGGTCAGAGCGACTGTGGCGCCGCGTTGGGCCGCCTCTGTGGGCGCGGCCTGAACGTGGGAGACCGCCGCAAGGGCGTTCGGCGCTGTTCCGGCCAAAATGCCGACAGCAACCGAACCGATCCAAGCTGCACGCATCGATTCACCCCGCCTTCAGGAACGACCAAATAACTCAAGCGCAGCCGTTACGTCCAGCAACTGGCGTTGCGAAATCGGCCAAAGGTCCAGCCCTATCCTCATTATCGAGCGGACGCCGTTGAAAGCTAATTCGCTAGAAGTTGACATCCCTTAGTTCGCCTTGGAGTCAGAAGCGGACGCCCCTCCCCTGCCCTTCAGTGCATTTCTCTTACCGCTTCTTCTTTTTCTGCTTTTTTCGCTCGGCGGGCCAGCGATCTCGTTTTTTCCAGTTATCGCGTTTTGGTGAGAACTCGGCCAATCGAGCTCGTCGATAAATTCGCTTCTCAAAAGCTGTATCAGCGATCTGGCGCAGCTCTTCTGCTGTGTCTGCATATTCAGTGCGCACTGGTTTCGTTTTGTCGGCATCCAGCCAGGCTTTCAGTCGAAATCGACCGCTATGTCCGTTTTCGTCCAGCCAGTCAGCGATCTTCCCGTTCCGCCAGCCTTTCGCTCTGAGTCTGTCTACGAGAGGGAGAACTTCTGGCTTTTTCGCGATACGTGATGCGAGATTGATCTCGCCATTCGTCCTGGTGCGCACAATCGGCACCTTCGATTTGACAGCGTCAGCTACGCTAAAACCGAAGCGAACAGTGGTGGGGCATTCTTACTCATGCAGAATCTTAGCAGTCGAACGTGGTTCGATGCGAGCCCAGAGTGCATTTGTCTCAATGTGCACTGAGGAACGGTTCTGACGATACGAGGAAACAACCGCCCACCTCGGCTCGACGCCGCCTTCGGATTCGTAATGCGGGGGTGAGGTGTTCGAGTCACCTAAGCGGCACCACCTCTTTCCATAGGAAATCGGGTTGGCCTAAGGCGGAAGTGCTTTCGGCTGGGTAGCCGCGTGGGTATGAGCTGGCGCATCTCCACAGCGAGTGTGGGTAGTCTTAGCCCTAGCTTCTTGCACATCGAACCAGGCGTTCCGGACCACACGCATCGATGGAAATCCCGTTGTGCTGACGCACTTCTGGCGGCAATGAATGGCCAAGATCGAAAAGAAAGAGGCGTTATGCTCACCGGCGAAATTCGCAACAAGGTCGATCAAATCTGGAACGCCTTCTGGTCAGGCGGCGTCTCCAATCCGCTCTCAGTGATCGAGCAGATCACGTATCTGCTTTTCATTAAGCGTCTGGACGACCTCCATACCCTTGAGGAGCAGAAGGCCGCGACGCTTAACATCCCGATGGAACGGCGCGTTTTTCCCGACGGGAAAGACGATCAAGGGCGCGACTGGTCTGATGTGCGCTGGTCCCGGTTCAAAAATTTCGAGGCTCGCGCAATGATGGATGTGGTCGCCGAGCGCGTCTTCCCCTTCCTGCGCCAGCTGGGTGAAGAAGGCTCCAGCTACGGCGACCATATGCGGGATGCTCGCCTTGGGTTCTCCAACCCCGGCCTACTCGCCAAGGCCGTCGACCTCCTGGACAAAATTCCGATGGAGGATCGCGACACTAAGGGCGACCTCTACGAGTACATGCTCGGCAAGATCGCGAGCGCCGGCCAGAACGGCCAGTTCCGCACGCCCCGCCACATCATCCAGTTGATGGTGGAAATGACCCAGCCGACGCCTCAGGACGTGATCTGCGATCCGGCAGCGGGCACATGCGGCTTCCTCGTGGTCGCGGGCGAGTATCTGCGCACGAACCACCCCGCGCTGTTCCGCGACGACAAACTCCGCAAGAACTTCCACTCCGGCATGTTCCACGGGTTCGATTTCGACCCGACGATGCTCCGCATCGGATCGATGAACATGGCGCTTCACGGGGTCGACAATCCTGACGTCAGCTATCGCGATAGCCTAGCCCAGGAGCATGATGCCGACGCCGGGCGCTATTCTTTGATCCTCGCCAACCCTCCATTCGCGGGGTCACTGGATTTCGAGCAGACGGCGAAAGATCTCCTGCAGATCGTGAAGACGAAGAAGACCGAGCTTCTCTTCCTCGCGCTATTCATGCGGCTCTTAAAAACCGGTGGCCGCGCGGCCGTGGTCGTGCCCGACGGCGTGCTGTTCGGCTCCTCGACCGCGCACAAGGCGCTGCGGGAAATGCTGGTCGAGAAGCACAAGCTCGAGGCCGTTCTAAAACTGCCCTCGGGGGTGTTCCGGCCATACGCGGGCGTGTCCACCGCAATCCTGTTTTTCACCAAGACCGGCGTGGGCGGGACCGATCACGTCTGGTTCTATGACCTTCACGCGGATGGCCTGAGCCTCGACGACAAACGCACTGAGCTATTGGCGTCGGAGAAGCAGGGGGCGACACCGCGCGCAGCGCTTGCAGAAGGCGAGCATGAGAAGAACAACCTGCCTGACGCACTCGCGCGTTGGTTCGAGCGCGATGGGGCGGAGCGAAAGAACCCGCGCACCGCGCAGAGCTTCTGCGTGCCGAAGGCTGAGATATCCGCGACCGGAACCTGGGACCTCTCGCTCAACCGCTACAAACAACTGGAGCATGAGGAGGTCGAGCACGAAAGCCCAGCCGCCATCATCGCCGATCTGCGCAAGCTGGAGGACGAGATCATCGAAGGTCTAACAACGCTTGAGGCGATGTTGGGATGATTGTTCCGTTGTCGCAGGTCGCCGAAATCAATCCGAAGGCTGATATTCCATCAAGTCTCGCTCAAGACGCGATGCTGGACTTCCTGCCAATGGCGGATGTTTCGGAAGCTGGAGTAGTGTCAGTAACTGCGCAGCGTACGCTTTCGGAAGTACAAAAGGGATTCACCGCGTTTCGGAAGGGCGACATCTTGATCGCCAAAATCACCCCCTGCTTTGAGAACAACAAGATCGCCGTCGCTGATATTACGACGGAAGTCGGTTTTGGCTCGACCGAGTTTCATGTGGTGCGGTGTAAGCAATCACGGCTCAATAGCCGCTACGTACTGCATTTGTTGCGGTCGAATGATGTTCGCGCTGAAGGAAAAAAGCGCATGACTGGCAGTGCCGGTCAGCAACGTGTCCCGAAGACATTTCTTGAAGACCTGCAAATCCCGCTCCCTCCTTTAGAGCAGCAAACGCGGATCGCGGAGATCCTGGATCGGGCCGACGAGCTACGCCGCAAACGGCAGCGCGCTCTCGAGCGTCTCAACCAGCTCGGCCAAGCCATCTTCATCGAGATGTTTGGTGATTTCACGACGAACCCCTTCGGGTGGGATACCGTAAAACTCGGTGATGTCTGTCGAGTTGGCTCAAGCAAGCGAGTGTTTGTTGAAGAGTTCGTTGATAAGGGAGTGCCTTTTTATAGAGGAACGGAGGTTGGAAAGCTTGCGACTGGCGAAAGCATACAACCTGATCTATTCATCTCCCGAAGCCGCTACGCTGAACTGATAGATCACTCCGGTAAGCCTCACGTGGGCGATTTGCTGCTGCCGTCTATCTGTCACGACGGGCGGATATGGCGCGTTCACAACGATGAACCGTTTTATTTCAAAGATGGACGAGTCCTCTGGATCAAGCAAAATGAAGCCGTTCTCGACAGCGAGTACCTTCGCAATCACCTTCGGAATTTATTTCTAAGAAACTATCTCAGTATTGCGTCTGGAACGACATTCGCGGAATTGAAGATCGTCAATCTCAAGGGCCTTTCGATCTTGCTTCCGCCCATAAAACTGCAAGCCGATTTTTCAGCTCGTATTCGCAGCGTCGAAGCGACACGCCTCGAAATGGTGCAATCTGAAAGAGCATCAAACTTTCTATTCAATGCCCTCCAGCACCGTGCGTTCCGAGGCGAGCTGACAGCCTCCAGTCTCAAAGAGGCCGAGGCATGAAAGCCACCGAAGCCAACCTGCTGGAGTTTATAAAGAAGTCGCCGCGCTTCATCATCCCGATCTATCAGCGGACCTATTCATGGACCGAGAGAGAGTGCCGCCAACTTTGGGATGACATCATCCGGGCGGGATCGTCGCCGGAGATCAAGGCCCACTTCATGGGGTCCGTCGTCTATATCCAGGACGGGCTTTATCAGGTCACGACGAACTCGCCATTGCTTGTCATCGACGGGCAGCAGCGCTTGACCACGATCACGCTCCTGCTCGCCGCGCTCGCCGATGCGCTGGAGAAGCAGCCCGAAGAGGCGCGTGAGCCGATAGACGGCTTCTCCGCCCGCAAGCTTCGCAACTACTACCTTGTGAACCCCGAGGAAGAGGACGAGCGCCACTACAAACTGCTGCTGTCCCAGACCGACCGGGAAACGCTGATAGCCTTGGTTGATCGTCGCGAACTTCCTGCTGACGCTTCATTGCGCATTAGCGAGAACACGGAGCTTTTTCGCAGCTGGATCGCCAGCGCTGGCGACTTGAAGATTGTCTGCCAGGGCGTCGCCAAACTCCTTGTGATCGATACCTCGCTCACGCGCGGAGACGACAATCCGCAGCTGATCTTCGAGAGCATGAACTCGACCGGCAAGGAATTGAGCCAAGCCGACCTGATCCGCAACTTCGTACTGATGGGACTGGAGCCCGATCTACAGACGCGGCTCTACAAGGATTATTGGCGGCCAATCGAGCTGGACTTCGGACAGCACGCCTATGGCGAAGAGTTCGATGCCTTCATGCGTCACTACCTGACTCTCAAGACGGGAGACATCCCCAGGCAGGATCAGGTCTACGAGGCTTTCAAGACGCACGCGCGCTCGTCGGCGATTGCGGAAGCCGGTACTGAGCACCTCCTAAAGGACATCCGCGCCTTCGCCGGCCACTACTGCGCCATGGCGCTCGGCAAGGAGAAGCGACCCCGCCTGCGTGAGGCCTTCCACGACCTGCGCGAGCTGAAGGTCGAGGTCGCTTACCCGTTCCTGCTCGAAGTCTATGGCGATTGCGTCGACGGTTTTATCTCGGACGACGACCTGCTGGAGATCGTTCGCTTTATCGAGGCTTATGTTTTTCGCCGGGCCATCTGCGCCATCCCGACAAACTCGCTCAACAAGACCTTCGCCACCTTCGGCAAGGGGCTCAAGAAGGACCGCTATCTGGAAAGCGTTCGGGCGCAGTTTCTGCTGCTACCCTCGTATCGTCGCTTCCCACGGGAAGACGAGTTCAGACGGGATTTCGAAGCGCGTGATCTCTACAAATCCCGCATCCGCTCCTACTGGCTGCGGCGCTTGGAAAACCACCAACGCAAGGAGCGCGTGGTGCTCGATGAATACACGATCGAGCACATCATGCCTCAGAACGAGAACCTGTCGAGCGCCTGGAAATCCGACCTCGGCGCGGAATGGCAGCGCGTCCAAGAGACATGGTTGCATACCCTCGGAAACCTAACGCTCACCGGCTATAACTCAGAGTACAGCGACCGACCTTTCAGTGAGAAGCGCGACATGGAGGGCGGGCTCAAGGAAAGCCCTCTGCGCGTTAATCAGGGCCTTGGCACTCTGGAGCGTTGGGACGAAGAGCAGATTCGCAAGCGGGCCGAGCGCCTCTCACGCATCGCTATCGATGTCTGGCGTTTCCCGAGCCTCGCCGAGGAAACTCTTTCGGCTTACCGGAAGCCGGGAGCCGTGAGATCGACCTATACGATTAGCGACCACCCTCAGCTGCTCTCTGCGAAAATCCGGCCGATCTTTGAGGCCTTACGACGCGAAGTGCTCGCTCTGGATGCCTGTGTGGCCGAAGAGTATTTGAAGCTTTACGTCGCGTACAAAGCAGAGACCAACTTCGTCGATGTCGTGCCGCAGCTGAGCGCCTTGCGGCTGTCGCTCAATATGAAGTGGCCTGAGCTGAATGATCCAAGAGGGGTGTGCATCGATGTCTCCGGCAAGGGGCGGTGGGGCAACGGCGACGTAGAGGTGAAACTCACGTCTCTCGACGATCTTCCATACGTGGTGGGCCTCGTCCGACAGAGTCTTGATCTGCAACTCGGAAGTGGTGCGGACGCGTGACCCAGTTCGCCTTCCTCCAGGCCGAATTCCCCGGTGTCTTCGCGCTGGCGAGGAAGGCAGAACTGTCAGCGACAACGGATGCCCGTGGTGCTTGTTTTCATGCCCGGTTGGCGCTCGAAAGTGCGGTCAAGTGGATGTACGCCCACGACCGGAGCCTGCGTTCTCCCTACGACACCGCGCTCTCAGCGCTGATACATGAGGGTACGTTTCGCTCCCTCGTTGGCAACGCGCTCGTCACTAAGGCGCGGATCATCAAGGACTATGGGAATGCTGCCGCGCACGAAGTGCGCGCCATTCTACCGGGCAATGCCATCATCGCCGTGCGGGAGCTGTTTCACTTCAGCTACTGGCTCGTGCGCACCTATGCCCGAGGGGCGAAGCCGGCACCGGGCCTGACGTTTGATCAGAACGCTCTGCCGCAAGCGGTTCAGGTTGAAGCGTCCACACTGGCCAAGCTCCAGGCCCTGGCCAGGGATAGTCACGCGACGGCGCAACGCCTTGAAGAGGCCGAAGCTGCTCGAGTTAAGAGTGAGGAGGACGCGGCCGCACGCGACGCGGAAATCGCCCGCCTTCAAGCAGAGATCGCGTCGATCAAGAAAGCCAACGAGGCGACGCCCGACACCCACGATTACAACGAGGAGGAGACCCGGGACGCGTTCATTGATCTTCTACTCCGCGAGGCGGGCTGGCCCCTCGACCAGGCGCGCGACCGCGAGTTTCCGGTCACTGAGATGCCAAACGCGACGGGCGAAGGCTTTGTCGACTATGTGCTCTGGGGCGACGACGGCAGGCCGCTGGCCGTCATCGAGGCCAAGCGCACACGTCGCGATGCCCGAGTAGGACAGCAACAGGCAAAACTATATGCGGACTGCTTGGAAAAGCAGTTCGGTGTGCGGCCCCTGATTTTCTACACCAATGGATATGAGCACTGGTTGTGGGACGACACCCAATCTCCGCCGCGTGCCGTCCACGGTTTCCTGAAGAGAGACGAACTGGAGCTGTGGCGGCAACGCAAAAACGCGCGGCGCTTACTGGCCATCACCAGCATCGATCCCGAAATTGCTGAGCGCTACTATCAGACGCGCGCGATCCGTCGCGTGGGCGAGGTGTTTGAGAAGGACAACCAGCGCAGAGCCTTGCTCGTCATGGCGACCGGCAGCGGCAAGACCCGAACGGTGATTGCGCTTATCGACCAGCTGATGCGGGCCAACTGGTGCAAGCGTGTCCTGTTCCTCGCCGACCGGGTCGCCCTGGTGAAGCAGGCGCACAACAACTTCAAAAAGCACCTGCCGAGTGCGCCCAGCGCGAACCTGATCGAGCGCCACGACCCTAAGAAAAACGACCACCACAGTGCTCGAGTGTGTCTGTCGACCTACCCCACGATGATGAACCTCATCGACGAGCTAGAGGATGGCCAACGCAGATTCGGGCCGGGCCATTTCGACCTGATTGTGATCGACGAGGCGCACCGCTCGATCTATCGCAAGTACCGGTCGATCTTCGACTATTTCGACGGGCTGCTAGTCGGGCTCACCGCCACGCCGCGTGACGAGATAGACCGTGACACTTACTCTCTATTCCAGCTGGAGCGAGGCGTCCCAACCGACTCCTACGACCTGGATCAGGCGGTTAATGACCGCTTTCTTGTGCCGCCGCGCGCCATCTCGGTTCCTCTTCGCTTCGTTCGGGAGGGCATCAAGTATGACGACCTCCCCGAAGAAGAGAAGACGAAATGGGACGCGCTGGAGTGGGAGGGCAAGCTGCCCGCCAGCGACGTTGAAGCTGGCGCGCTCAACAAGTGGCTCTTCAACACCGATACGGTGGACAAGGTTTTGGAGCACCTGATGACCTTTGGTCTGAAGGTCGAAAGCGGCGACCGGCTGGGCAAGACGATCATCTTTGCCAAGAACAGCGATCACGCCCAATTCATCGCTGCACGCTTCGACATCAATTATCCGCACTTGGCAGGAAAGTTCGCGCGCGTCATCGACTACAGGACCGATTACTCCCAGTCGTTGATCGACGATTTCTCGGTCGTTGATCGGGACCCACATATCGCCATTTCAGTCGATATGCTCGACACCGGTATCGACGTTCCCGAGGTCGTAAATCTCGTGTTCTTCAAGGTCGTTCGGTCAAAGACAAAATTCTGGCAGATGATCGGACGCGGCACTCGCCTCAGGCCCGATCTTTTCGGCCCGGAGCAGGACAAGGCCGAGTTCCTGATCTTCGATTTCTGCCAGAACTTCGAGTTTTTCAATCAAAACCCCGACATAGTTGACGGTGCCATTGGTCGCTCGATCAGCCAGCGATTGTTCGCGACGCGTGTCGAGATCGCGGGCGAACTTCAGGATGCCCCTGCCGAAGAGCGCACCGAGAACCTAGACCGGTTGAGTGCTGAAACCCGCAAACGGCTCAAAGACGAGGTCGACGGGATGACGCTTGATAATTTCCTCGTTCGTTCGAAACGTCGCGCGGTCGGAATTTTCCAGCAAGAGGATGCTTGGGAGACGCTCTCGCGCGATGACCGCGAAACCCTGATCGACGAGATTGCAGGGCTGCCGTCATCGCTGGTCGACAATGACATAGCGGCCAAGCGGTTCGATCTGATCGTTCTCAATGGCCAGCTTGCCCTTCTGCGTCGCGAAGCGAGCTTTGCGCGCTGCAAGGAAAAGGTGATGGCGATCGCCGCTAAGCTGGAGACGCTTGGCAACGTACCCATGGTCGCTGCCGCAATGGCCATGATCCTCGACGTTCAGACCGAGGAGTTCTGGCAGGATGTCGACGCTTGGTCGCTGGAACAGATGCGACGCCGTTTGCGTGATCTCGTCAAGCTGATCGAAGGCGAAGATCGCGTTCTGGTCTACACCGAGTTCACCGATGATATTGGTGAGGGCTCAACGATCACCCTGCCGAGCGCCGATGTCGGCACAGACCGGGTTCGATTCCAGATGAAAGCGCAGGACTTCCTAAAGCGGCATCTCGATCGCCTGACAATTCAAAAGCTGCGCCGGAACGAACAGCTCACAGCCCAGGATTTAGCCGAACTTGAGCGCATTCTGGTCGAGGAGGTGGGAGCCACCGAGCTCGACCTCGGCGAGGCTCGCGCTGTTGGTGGTCTCGGGCTCTTTGTCCGTTCCCTTGTAGGATTGGAGCGAGATGCGGCCAAGGCAGCGCTGGCCGGATTCATCGGCGGCCGCAACCTCAACGCCAACCAAATCGAGTTTGTGAACTTGATCATCGAGCATCTCACCGAACGCGGGGCAATGGACCCCCGGCGACTGTACGAGAGCCCTTTCACAGACTTCGATGCGTTGGGTGTGAATGGTGTCTTCCCGCAAGCCGACGTCCAAATCCTTGTGACGGCTCTTAGTGAACTTCGCGGGCGCGCCGCGGCTTGAAGATATAACCCCGAGCGGAGACAACCTCCGCAAAATGCATGGCGGAGACCATCCGCTCAGTGCGATTTTCCGGATCTACACCCAGACGGCATTGCCCATTGAAATCGCCCGGATGAACTCACATCGCATCGAGCGCACTCCCTAGCATGCCCGAAAGTTCGGACATGTCGCCTTCGCCGGTCATAAGGGCTTTGATGCCTTTTAGAGCCCCGTCGAAAGTGGCGGACGCCCCCTTGGACACCAACTCGTTGGCACTCGTCGTGAGCACGGCACTCAGAGCAATACGAAGCTCGCTCTGACTGAGCACTCCCTTCCTCTTGAGATGCTTCGCCAGCTGCTCCGCGCGGGAGGTCGGCAAAAGGCTGTTCAACACCTCGGCGAAATGGCCGGGATCAATCTTGAGAATGTCGCCGCTCAGAGAGACGTCTGCGAAAACGCCGCGATCCTGCATCTTGCCGGTGAGCGCTGCCTTCACGAGCGGCGACGTGATGCCGAAACTCACGTTGGCACCATCCTTCCAATATTTGGAGGTGGTCAATGCCATCATCACGGCATGATCAGTGTCAGCCTCAGACACATTCCGAAGCTGATACTCGAATAGCAAAGACCGAGCCCGCCCCGGCGTCATGTTCAGAGCTCTAGCGAGCCGATACATCGATCCGTCGGCATCGACGACATCGTTTTGGATGAGGAATGAGAAGATCGCCAGATCGATCTCTCTCTTCGGCATGACGCCAAATGCGCTGGCTGCGTAAGCTCCCATGAAGCGACGCCCGAAAGCAGCTGCCAGCTTGTCATCCTTAAACGCTGCCCGAACGTCCTCGAGACTTTTCGCAACCATCATGCCCTCGCCTGCCGCTCAATCGCCAAAGCCCTAGGCTAGCCCTCTCAGTGTGTTTTTCCAGATGTACCCTGACAGCTCGAAGCGGTGAGCATGCTTCTCCGAACAGGCCTGTACGCACAAGCAAGATGGCGCGGCACAACACATGCACGATTGACATCCGCGGTCGCTCATAACAGCGAAACGCCAGATTCGACGCACCTCAATCTTTACACGGCCAAGCGTCCATCACCGCTTTAAGGACCTGCACAGACGCAAAATCATGTCGGGTGGCCGGGTTATTTTTTAAGTAGAGGGTGGCGACCTCTTGAACTTGTCCAAGCGTCACTTCAGCCGGCATACAGATCAAATCCGTCGTTTCGGCGGTGGAGCCTGCAATCACTTGACCAAAGACATTTCCGGTTTTGATTCCATCAACAACCCCGGCGATATATCCAATACACCACGATTGATTTTGCTGAAAATGAGGATCACTAGGTTCTGTTGAACACCATTCATATAAAGTGTTCCCATTGAAATAATCAGCAAACGCCGGGGTTGCCGTGACAAATGCCGTCGCCGCGACGCCAAGCGCAAGAGAGCTCACTCGAATCATTTCGTCCTCAATGATACCTTGAGGCGATAAACACACAGGCTGGGCTTGCAGACAACCGGTCCCGATTGTAGCCCCATTTTAAAAACATTGAGCAAAATCGTTCGCGGCCGCAACGGGTTATCCCCAAGGCGTGCAAAGCGGCCTTGCTTTTATGTAAAGGATGCAACCGGTCGCAAATGTCCGATCTTATCTTCTGAAATCGCGCCTCTGAGCCGCGTCACCTTTTGCTGATGGGGCTCAAAGGTCGGTCGATCGTTGGCGAGGGTGAGCTGAGGCGCCTTCTGGGCCTGTCGAGTTTTCTGCAATCCAGCACCCGAAAAGATCAGTGGATTTTTCCCGATCTACCCTGAGCTACCGGAACGACCCTTTTGCGCCAGGAGCGGTCATGCGGACCATGCCGGAAAGACGACATTCCGTGCGTGGATCAGAGGTCCTCTTTCGGGGGCGATGCCTGCTTCGCAAACCAACCCGTTGCGGACGTTGAGCTCGAGCCAAGATCGCATAGGCTAGCCTCATGGGACTTCTGACCTTCAGCATCAACCTCACTCTAGATGGCTGCGTCGACCATCAGGAAGGCATCGCCGACGACGAGACGCACGCCTTTTTTACCCGCTTGATGGACGAGAGCGGCGCGATGCCCTGGGGTCGTGTGACCTACGAGATGATGGAGAGATACTGGCCTACCGTCGCTAGTGGCGAGGTGGATGCACCTGCGGCGATCCGCGAGTGGGCGGTCAAGCTGGAAGACAAACCAAAGTATGTGGCGTCAACGACGCGTACGACGTTCCCGTGGACAAACAGCCACCATCTTGGCAGCGACTTACATGCGGCGGTGCAAGCGCTGAAGGACGCTACGCCGGCTGGCGTGCTCCTCGGCAGCGGCAAGCTGGCGACGGAACTAGATCGGTCGAATCTGATCGACGAATACAAGCTCGTCGTTCATCCAAGGATAGCAGGGCACGGTCCGACCCTTTGTCACGCCGGCTTGTCCGCAACACGCAGACTAGAACTGCTCTCGACCAAGCCTTTCAGTAACGGCGCGGTCGCTATGCATTACCGAGCTCATTGATTGAAAGTTGGGACGATGTCCGCTTCCCACCCGAGGCGGACATCGGCCCAGCCGATTAGGCTAGTGCGATCTGGGGTATTCGCATGTCAAAGTCGCCTGCTGGATCGTTCGAACTGACCATGGGCAGTGATGTCCAGCGTGACGGCATGTTCCTCGAACTGTCGGATGGGGTGATCGAACACGCGCCCTTGGCAGAGGTTTTCTACGCTGACGCAAACGGTCAGATGACCTTGGCGACGTTTGATAACGGAAGCATCCCCCTTGAAGTCGTGGAGTGGCTCATCTCGGAAGCTAAGCGAAGGCTACCGCCAGTCGATGACCGCTAACCACCCGTAGCGGACATTTGAGGTGCCTGATCCAATCGGCCTTGGTCACAAAGTCAGGCTGACGTTCCTCGCCCCGACGTTTCGGCCTGCACCCCATCCGCCTCTGCATCCGGATCGCGGCCTTCGCTGCGGTCAAACCATCGCATCACCGGCGTGACCGTGATCCCGTGCAGCAGGATCGACATCAGGCAGATCAGCCCCACGATGGCCCACAGCCGGTCGTCGCTCTCGAACGGCGCGGCGTTCAGCCCATAGGCCAGATAGTAGAAGGACCCCACGCCCCGGATCCCGAAGAAGGCCAGAATCAGCTTCTCGCGCATCGGCTGCCTCCAGCCGATGAAGCCGATCATCCCGGTCAGAGGCCGCACCACCAGCACGATCGCCAACGCCACCATCGCATCCAGCGGCCGCAGCGGCGCCAGCAGGCCCGACGCCAGCGCCCCGCCGAACAGCACCAGCACCACCATCATCGCCATACGCTCGATCTGCTCGATGAAGTCGTGCATCTCGACTTGGAAATCGTGGTCCCGGTCGGCGTGCCGGAACGCCAGCGCCGTGATGAACACCGCCAGAAAGCCGTAGCAGTGCAGCATCTCCGTCACCGAGTATGAGATGAAGGTCGCCGCCAGGGCGATGAACCCGTCGCGCGTCGCGGCCAGTCGCGTGCTGACCGGAATGGTGAAGGTCAGCCAGCCGAACAGCCAGCCGATCGCCCAGCCGATGCCCAGCCCGGCGCCGATTTCCCACAGCACGCTGACGGTCAGCCACTCTACGAACCAGTCGTCCTTCTGGCCCTCCGCCACCAGGGCCAGGGCGATGGCCAGGTTCACGAACGGGAACGCCAACCCGTCATTCAGCCCCGCCTCGGACGTCAGGCCGAACCGCACCTCGTCTTCACGCCCTTCGCCCGGCGCCGCCACCTGGATGTCCGACGCCAGCACAGGATCGGTCGGCGCCAGCGTGCCGGCCAGCAGGATCGCCCCCGCCAGGCCCAGCCCCAGGACCGTCCATCCCAGCAGCACGATCGCCACGATCGACAGCATCATGGTGACGCCCAGCAACCGCCAGGTCACGCCCCATCGCCTCGGATTGAAGATCCGGTCGATCTTCAGCCCTGCCCCCATCAGAGCGATGATCACCACGAACTCGGTCAGCCGCTCGGTGATCTCGGGATAGGTCTGCGGCAGCGGATCGAACCCCACCTGCGGCAGGCTGAACAGCGCGGCCCCAAGCCCGACGCAGACGATCGGCAGCGAAAGCGGCGCGCGCCGGAACACCAGCGGCAGCCACGCCACCAGCGCGACCAGCGCCCCCACCACAAACAGCATGAGGATATAGGGATCGGGCATGGCTCTCCGGAGGATCGACAAGGCGTCGTTCCCTTAATGCGGCAACGCCCGTCCGGTTACCGGTCGTTTCTAGAGGCTATGGTTCCACGCCCCGTTGTTTCGATGAGGAACGTCCACTAATCAGCCCGATTTGGCGTCAAGGGCGACTGCTTTCCGGCCTAACGGCCAACATCCGCGTTCGGCGCCAAAGCCCAGGACCGAAATCGACCCGTTGCGGAACTATCCGCTTGTCTCGATCCATCGGCCAGCTAACGTATTGCGATGGAAATCAGCCGCAGAATCGTCGTTGCTGGCGTGGGCTTGGCCGTCACTTCACCGCTTCGCGCGTCTGCTGCGGACATGGAAAGTTCATCGATGTACGGCTTGATCGGCAAAATGACAGCGCAGCCAGGTCATCGCGACGAGCTGGTCAGAGTCCTCATCGAGGGTGTAAGCGGACTGCCGGGCTGTTTGAGCTACATCGTTGCTTTGGACCCGCTAGAGCCGGAGGTGATTTGGATCACAGAGGCATGGCAGAGCAAGGAAGCGCACGGCGCGTCACTCACGCTTCCGGCGGTCCGCGATGCGATCTCGAGAGGGCGACCGATGATCGCGGGAATGTCGAGGGTGGCCGAGACGGCGCCCGCAGGAGGGTACGGCCTCTCGGCGCCTGCCCACTAACATCCGCTTCCCACCCAAAGCTGACCATCGCCGGGCCTGCTTCAGGGCCCGGCTTAGGGTCACAAGTCGATTTGCTCTGACATCTCCCAGGCGTCATCCACCTCGATACCGAGATATCTGACTATGCTCTCCAATCTCCTGTGGCCGATCAGGAGCTGGCATGCGCGAAGATTGCCTGTCATTCTTGTGAATGAGCGAGACCTTAGTGCGTCTAAGGCTGTGAGCGCCGTACCCTTAGGGCTGCGCCATCGGTCTATCAGCCCAGCATACGGCCTGGCGCCGATGTGCTGGCCGCACCGGCTCCGGCTTGGGAACGGCCAGTCGTCTTCAGGCTGGCGCCGCACACTCAGGCGAGCAGCGATCGCATCACGCGCAGGCTCGGTGATCTCAACGGGCACAGGTCTCCCGGTCTTCTGTTGGATGACGACCGACCGCTGACGGAGAACACCGCCTCTCGCCGCATCGCTCACGCGAAGTCGGACCAGGTCGCAGGCGCGTAGTTTCGAATCCAACGCGCAGTTGAACATGGCGAGGTCGCGAAATCTCCTGGCCACACTCAACTGTTGTCGGATGGACCAGATGAGCTTGGGCTTAAGCGGCGCCTTGGGGCCGATTAGACGGCCGGCGTTCCCTGAGGGCTTCGGTTGTAGGAACAGGTCAGACTGTCGCATGCCCCCTTCTCTGAGGTCGCCTGCCTGTCGTGACGCCTGCTTCCAGATAATGAACTTCTGTGCGCCAGTCCCAGACATTCACTGCCGCATTGTTTGGCAATAGCCGCGCCTACTCCGACGGTCGATGCTATGCTGAACGCGGCAACCGTATGGTGAAACAGCTGCCGGCGCCCGGACCGTCGCTTTCCACGCGGATGTCGCCCTTATGCAGATCGACCAGTTGGCGGACCAGGGCCAGACCGATGCCAAGGCCTTCGCTGGATCGATCGTCGGGCCCCTTCAACTGCGTGTACAGCTCAAAGACCCGAGCTTGCATATCCTTGGAAATGCCGACGCCAGTGTCGGAGACGGCGACTTCGACGTAGTCGGGCCCGGCGTTCGCCCGGAGCTGGATCGTCCCGCCCGACGGAGTGTATTTGGCTGCGTTGGTCAGCAGATTGCTGACGATCTGCGATAGGCGGGTGAAGTCGGCTGTGACCCATACGGCTTCCGTCGGTAGGTCAAACGTGAAGGCATGCCCACCCGCGTCGATCCTGGGACGGCTTGTATCGATCGCGGAGTCCAGCACGGTCTTTAACTGCACCCGTTCGAAGCGCAGGGCGATCTTGCCCTGATCGATCCTCGAAACGTCAAGCAGATCCTCGACAAGCCGCGAGAGGTGAAACACTTGGGTCGCCATCCGCTCCCGGATGACGGCGGCTTGATCTGGCTCGCCGGCGCGATCGAGCAACTTCAGCCCTGCGTTCAGGGCCATGATGGGATTGCGTAGCTCATGACCCAAGACCGCCAGGAACTCGTTCTTGCGTTGATCTGCGGCGCTCAAGGCCGTCGCATGCACGTCCAATTCGTCTCGTTGCAGGCGTATCCGCTCACGCTGCTGATAGAGTTCAATGAAGATCTCCGTCTTCATTCGCAGGATATCAGGCTCGATCGGCTTCTGGATAAAATCGACCGCGCCGGCCTCATAGCCGCGAAACCGGCGCTGCTGTTCTGCGCTGCCCGCCGTGACGAAGATGATGGGGACATGACGGACCCGGGCGTTGCCGCGCATGAATTCGGCCAGTTGGAAGCCGTCCATGCCAGGCATCTGCACGTCTAGGAGGGCGAGAGCGACGTCTTCGGCAAGGAGCAGCTCAAGCGCCTGATCTCCGGACTTCGCCTTGAGCAGGTGGAGACCTTCGCGCTGGAGCAAAGCCTCAAGCGCGAGGATATTTTCCTCGAGATCATCAACGAGAAGAACCTTTATCGGGGTGTCGAGGGTCGTCATGCGGCTTCGAGTTCCACCAGATAGTTTGCGATGTCCGCCAGACTCATGGCCGTTGCGCCCGCGCAGGCCGCGAGAGCGGCTTCTGGCATCGCTGACGCATAGGCCTCTGACGGGCGTTCGACGAAGGCCTCGCCACCCCTTTCCATAACGGCTCTCAGTCCGGCGGCGCCGTCGTTGTTGGCGCCCGTCAGCACGACACCGATCAGGCCGGCTCCATAGGCGTCGGCGGCGCTTTCGAAGAGAACGTCAATCGATGGGCGAGAATAGTTGACCGGCTCATCCGAGGACAGGGCCAGCCCGCCATCTCGCTCGACCAGAAGGTGATAATCGGGGGGCGCAAAATAGACGGTTCCAGGAAGGACCCTTTCCTTGTCCTCGGCTTCAAGCACCGCAAGGGCGCAGCTCGCTTGAAGCAGCGGCACGAGACCATTGCCTCGATCCGGGGGGACATGGACCGCGATCAGAATGGGCAAGGGATAGTCCGCTGGGAGGATGGGAAGGATGGCTAAAAGCGCCTGGACGGCGCCGGCGGAAGCGCCGATCACCACCGCGCGTTGTGATGGGACACTCATGCGCCTAGCCTTCGGTAGAGCTTTTCCTGGAGGACGAACTCAGAAAATTCGCCGGCGTGGGCTGAAAACCTCAAACTTTCCTTGGAGCCGAGGCCGAGGAAGCCTCCGCGTGGCAGGGAGTTCTTGAACAGGCCGATGGCGCGATCCTGCAGGGCGCGATCAAAATAGATCATGACATTGCGGCAGGAGATCAGTTGCATCTCGGCGAACACCGCGTCCGTGACCAGGCTGTGATCGGAGAAGACGACCCGGGCGCTGAGGCTACGGTCGAAGACGGCCCGCCCGTAGTCGGCCGTATAGTAGTCGGACAGGGACGAACGTCCGCCCGACTTCTGGTGGTTCTCAGTGAATTTGCGCAGCCGATCGAGGGCGTAGACCCCGGCTTCCGCTGCGCGGAGCGCATCGGGATTGATGTCGGTCGCGTAGAAGAGGGTGCGATCATACAGCCCTTCCTCCTGGAACAGGATGGCCAGGGAGTAGACTTCCTCGCCGGTGCTGCACCCCGCGATCCAAACCTTGAGCGACGGATAGGTGCGCAGATGTGGAAGCACGGTCTCGCGCAAGGCTTTGAAATAGGTCGGATCGCGAAACATCTCGCTGACTTGCACAGTCAGATAGCCCAGCAGCCGGGGCAGCATCGTCGGGTCGTGCAGGACAGCGTCCTGCAGCGCGGTCAGCGTCGGATAGCCCATCTGGTCGCGGGCCTGGACCAGCCTCCGCTTGATCGACGCACGGGCATAGTGACGGAAGTCGAAATGATAGCGCTGGAACAGCGCCTCCAGCAGCAGTTGGATTTCGAGGTCTTCGAGAGTGTCGGCCATGGATCAGCGCGGCATCCACACGCGGACCAGAGAGAGCAACTTATCGACATCCAGGGGCTTGGCCATGTAGTCGTTGGCCCCTGCTGCGAGACAGCGTTCCTGGTCGTCCGGCATGGCTTTGGCGGTCAGCATCAGGATCGGCAGGCCGCCCCAGCGTCCATCGCTCCGGATGCGCTGTGTCGCGGTGAGCCCGTCCATGACCGGCATCATCACATCCATCAGAACGAGGTCTATGGCGGGTGCAGAGGCGGCGGACGCATCGAGCGCGTCGAGCGCTTCCTGCCCGTTGCGCGCGATCTGCACGACGACGCCGCGCGGTTCGAGGACGCTGGTGAGGGAATAGATGTTTCGGACATCATCCTCGACGACGAGGATGCGCCGGCCTTCCAGCACGGCGTCTCGATTTCGCGCCTTCTGGATCATGCGCTGCTGTTCGGGCGGCATGTCGGCGACCACCTGGTGGAGGAACAGCGAGACCTCATCCAGCAGGCGTTCCGGCGACTTGGCGCCCTTGATGATGATTGAGCTGGAGTAGCGGCGCAGTTGTTGCTCGTGGTCCGCCGTCAGATCCTGGCCGGTATAGACGATCACCGGCGGATAGGCCTGCTGACCGTTCAGACTGAGCGTCTCCAGCAGCGAGAAGCCGGAGGCGTCGGGCAGGGACAGGTCCACAACCATGCAGTCGAAGGTCTGCTGTTCGAGGGTTTGAAGGCATTCCGCCGCCGTGCCCACCCCAACCGTCTCGACCCCGCCGCTCGACAGAAGGGCTCTCATGGCCTCGCGCTGGACGGCGTCATCCTCCACGATCAGGACTCGTCGAACGGTCCGGGTGAGGTTCTCCTCCAGGGCCCGAAGGACATCCGCCAGCGCCTCACGTTTGACCGGCTTGGTGAGATACCCCATCGCGCCAAGCGCGCGCGCGGTCGTGGCATGGTCTCCAGCGGACACCACATGAATCGGTATATGGCGGGTCTGGTCGTCGCGCTTCAGCGTGTCCAGGACCGTCAGACCGGACTGGTCAGGAAGGCCGACGTCAAGGACGATGGCGCTCGGCCGGTACTGTTTGGCGAGCTTGATCGCGTCCTCGCCATTACTGGCCACAAGACACTGGAACGCCATTTCGCGCGACAGGTCCCGGACGATGGCGGCGAAACGATCGTCGTCTTCAACGACCAGCAACGTGCGCCGGTTCACGGCCAGCGCGTCCCGATCATCCTCAACCGCGCGGGGCAGGACAGCGGGCGACGATTTCGGGGCGGCCTGCGTGACTGAGGACGCCGCGGGTTGCGGAGCAAAGGGCGCGCGCGACGCAACCTGAGCGGCGTCGTAGGCGAGGGGCGCGCTGAGGGTGAAGGTGCTGCCTTTGCCGGGCTTGCTTTCCAGAGTGATCGCGCCTCCGAGCAACCGAGCCAGTTCCCTGGAGATCGAAAGTCCGAGCCCCGTCCCGCCGTACTTGCGGCTGATCGTGCCGTCGGCCTGCTGGAAGGCTTCGAAGATGCTGTTCTGCTGTTCGCGCGAAATACCGATTCCGGTGTCTTTCACCGAAAAATCCAAGCCCCGGTCGCCGGGCGCGATCCTCAGCTTTACGCTCCCCTTCTCTGTGAACTTGAAGGCGTTCGAAAGCAGGTTCTTAAGGATCTGTTCCAGACGTTGACGGTCCGTCTCAACCAGATCGGGCGTCCCCTTGGCGACGTCGATCGTGAAGTTCAGCCCCCGCTGGTCTGCAATCGGATCGAACAGCTGGCGCAAGTCGCCGGCCAGTCTCTGGACCGAAACAGCTTCGGGACGGATCTGGACGTGCCCGGCCTCGATCTTGGAGAGGTCGAGAATGTCGTTGATCAACGTCAACAGATCGTCGCCCGAGGACTGAATGGTCCGGGCGTAGCGAACCTGCTCTTCGGACAGGTTTCCGTCGCTGTTGTCGCCGAGAAGCTTCGACAGGATCAGCAGGGAGTTAAGAGGCGTCCGGAGTTCGTGGGACATGTTGGCGAGGAAGTCGGACTTGTACTGGCTGGCCGCTTCGAGCTCCCGGGCCTTGAGGGCCAGATCGGCGCCGGTCCGTTCCAGGTCGTCGCGCTGTCCCTCCAGAACCTGTGCTTGCTCTTCCAGCTGGCTGTTGGTCTGTTCAAGCTCCACCTGCTGCTGCTCCAGCCGCACCTGGGATTCCTTGAGCGCGCGCCCCTGCTCCTCCAACTCCTCGTTGGAAACCCGAAGCTCTTCGCTCTGCACCTGTAGTTCCTCGGACTGGCGCTGGGTCTCTTCGAGGGCGTTCTGAAGATCCAGACGATAGCGCGCCGACCTGAGGGCGACGCCTATCGCAGCCGCACTTTCGTCCAGCAGCCGAAGGACCTGCGGTCCCGGGGCATGGATAAAGCCCAACTCGATCACGGCGTTGATGACGCCATCGGCGTTCGCAGGGGCGATGACGAGATGACGCGGGTCATCCCGTCCCAGCGCGGATCCAATAGTCAGATAGCCTTGAGGGACATCCGTCAGCAGCACTGACGCCCCATCAGCGGCGACCTGGCCCAGAAGGCCCTCCTTAAGTCGGAACTCCATAGGCACGGGCGCGTCTGATGGAACGCCCAGGGTGGCGGCGCGGCGGAAAACGCCGCCTTCGCCCTTGAAGATCGCTGCGGCTTGAAAGTCGACATATCGAGCCAGGAAGCCCAAGATGCTGTCGGCCAGCGCCTCGATGGTCTTGTCGCCGCTCATTGCTTCGGCGAGCCCAACCTGTCCGGCCTGAAGCCACTCCCGCCGGGCGCGTTCCCGCGTGCTGTTGCGGATGAGCAGGAACACCCCGACGGTGAGGGCGGCGCCGAGCAGGGCGGACAGGATTCCGGTCAGCAGGGCGGTCCGGTAAGCGACCTCCATCTCAGACAGCCACTGTCGCCGCTGCTGCGCGACGTCGGCGCGCATGATGGCCAAGCGTTCCCGGATCGCATTCATCGCCGTCCTGCCGCGGTCGGTTTCGATCATCGCGACGGCCGCCGCGAGGCCGCCCGTACGCCGCGCTTCGATTCCCCGGGTCAACTGCTCCATCTTGACGCCGACATGGCGCTTGACCTCTTTGAGGTTGGCCTGCTGCGCTGGGTCGCGCGAGGTCACTTCGGTGAGGATCGCAAGGTCACGGTCCATTGCGGCCACGGCGTCTTCGTAGGGCTCAAGATAACGGTCTTGGCCCGTGAGAAGGTAACCGCGCTGTCCCGTTTCAGCGTCCTGCACGGTCGACAGGACCTGGTCTATGGCCACCAGTGTCGTATGGGTTCCAACCACCTTCTGACTATTGGCGCGCAGGCCCTGGACGTTGAGGTAGGCGACGACGCCGCTAATCAGGAAGAAGGCGAGAACGAGCACGACGCCCACTCCGACCCAAATTTCGACCTTCGATCGAATGCGTCCAACGCCATGCTGCGTCTGAGCCAAGCTCGCTCTCCAACCCGAAAAGTTCATTCCGCCCGTCCATAGCTGCAAGCCACACCTGGGCAAACAGTGCTGAGGACGCCACCGATGTTTTCATAATTTCCCTGACCGAAAGCGGACGTCACCAACCGCCGCTTTGAGTCAGACTGAGACATTCGCCGTCCGCGCCCTGCCCGCTCAGTGCATTTGTCCACATCTACCCTGAGACAGCAGTTTGGAAACTCAGCAGGTCAGCAGCTCGGGCAGATTGACCGGATCGTAGCTCTCTCCAACCTTGGCGTATACGACCGTCGCATCCACATCGCCCGTGTAGCGCACGCGCATCGACTTACCCTTCTGCCCGGGGATCAAGACCCCCTCCATGCTCTTGGTCTCGCCCTCTTCGCGCGCCCCGCCGTCGCTGTAGGAGGTCGGGATTTGATCGATCCGCACGACGGGCTTGTCTGGGGTGAGTTCGATGACGTGTGCCCAGGTGCAGGTGTAGCCCTGCCAGGTCCCGCCTGCCTCTGCGACCAATGCCGGTGATGGGGTCAGGTCGGTGCGGACCTTCCACTGCGGTGGGTTGCCGAAGGTGCCTGAGACGAGAACACCAGGCCAGCTGCCGATGCGCGTGAAGCTGTCTCCCGTCCGCTGCAGGTAGTGGATGGAGAGCGAGCCTGAATTGACGTGCCCCTCCCCGCCTTGCCCGTCGGAAATGAGAGCGTATCGGCCGCCGTTAAGCGGTATGAGCTTGCCAGACCGATAGGTCCGCGTGTCGGTCTGGTTACCTGTGCCTTCCTCACGCTCGATCGGGGGCGGCCCGCCCCATGCGGTTCTGAACGCCAGCGCGGTAAGCTGATCAGGGGTGAGTGGATCCGCTGTCGGGGTGACGACGGCGGCTGCTGGTCCAGCTTTAGTGGCAGCGGGGGCCGCCGGCGTTTTTGGTTTAGGCGATCGGTCGCAGCTGACCAGCAGAAGGCAACCGAGCGCGATGAGGGGAATGGGTTTCATGAACTGATCCTGCGCTGGATGAGTGTGTAGAGCTAGACGAGCAACGTCTTATGAAGCGCGCTCTAACCATCTTTGTAGACGAGATATTCGCTGGCCGACCACAACCTGCAATAGGCTCAGAGCCTTTGAGGGATAAACATGATGGCGTGGCGCGAGATCGCAATTTTCGGAGGCGGAACGTTTCTCGCCGTCAGCGCATTCGCCGTCATAGCTATGCCCAGACCAGCCGAACGTGCGCCAGTGTCCGTTCCGGAGCCCGAGATTACGGTCCAGCCTATTGAGATTGTCCGGGATCCCCAACTCGTTGAGATTGGCCAAGAGCCACCCCCTGGCGTCACTCCCGATAGCGCCTACACAAAGCGTCAAATCGAAGCGTTTTTATCGAAGCGGAACGGGATGCCGCTTGAGGTGACGGAAGTCGTCGACATATCCGGCAGCCAAGCAACCACTTATTGCGGCACAGCTCTCTCAAGCGACGGGAGCGCCCGCTCGTTCTCGATCGTGGTTTGGTCAAAAGCCCCGGTCGAACACACCCTATCGAATGAGCCTGCAAGCTGCTCGGATGGTCTCACTCTGGTGAGAGACGGACAGCCGATCGCGTGGGAAGCCGCTCAACAAGAGCGAAACGCCGATTACACGCCGATCCAAGCCAGCCCAGCCGCTCGCGACCCGATGTACGACCACATCGACAAGGTCAGCACCTATGCGGTTCTGATCGGTCGTGGCGCAGCCTGTGGCGTCAATACATCCGCTCCTGCCGCCAAAGTCGGGGCTTGGTTGGACAGCGTCGCCCCTCCCGGATCACAGGCGCAGATGACCCTGCTTCCAATGCTCATGGAACAGAGCCGCTACCACGCGCAGCAACAGAAGAATGGTCAGTCTCCGGACAACTGCGCCACGGTCGCCCGCGCGATCGCGGGCTTCCACTGGCCCTCTTAGCCAACCTTCGACACGTGCTGTTTGCTGAGCCTGGCCACGGTTACGATGTCCGACTCGGTGCTGCCGTTAGCGAGCGACGCGAAGCGGCGCGCATCACTCTGCTCTCGGGGTGAAGATCCGGGTGACGTTCCAACAGATCCAGAAAGACGAGCAGGGTCGCAATCGCATCGCTGCGTCCCGCCTAGCGGAGATCGCTGATGTGCTGGAGACGTCAGCAAGCGAGCTACTGGGCGAGCGATCTGCCTCCGATAACCTTGGGGCAGCCGCTATGCTGCACGCATGGAACAAGCTTGGAGACGAGGTTACAGCGGGCCGTGTTGCATGTCGCAAAGACAATGCCAAAACGATCTGACAAACGGACGCCACACATCCGGATCAGCCGACTGGATGCAGTTCGCCCGAAGGCTCAAATGGCCGCCGCGGCTTGAGTAGGGGCTCGCACGCAATACATTTGCAAAGCATCTCGAATGTAGTCGGCAGCCGCACCAATGGATTCATCGCTGTTCAATCCATGCGGCCCGCCGGTGAAGTGCGGCACGATGGCGACAGGTACGGTTCCCGATACGGCGACATGTAGCCGCTTGCCGTGACCGTTTACTTCAAAGCGATGAGCCGGGGGCGCCTCTGAAGTTCCTGTGATATCCAAGAAGTCCTGTAGGTGTGTCAGCCCTGCACCGATCACCAGCTTTGGTCGGCAACGCTCTATCCACCCGCGCAGCACAGCGAAGCGGGCTTTCTGAAGCCAGGACCGATATTCAGCCTTACCGCAAAACCCCGTGGCATCGCTAGCAGCCCCATCCCAATCCCCCACATTGTTGAAGGGCTCGGGAAACAAGTTGGCCTTTAAATAGCCCTTCGATCCCCGCTCAAAGGGCCGAGCGCGTTCAGCGAACTGTACATAACGATCCACGGACGATCCTTCGATCGCCGACAGAAGCTTAAATACCCCGCGGTTAAATCTCCACTGCATCTGAAGCTCGACGCTATACTGCTTCATCTGGGCCTCTCTTCGGAGGTCTTCCTGCTCGTCAGCGAGCGCATCCGCCAAACTCCAACCGGGCTCGATACCCAGCACCCAGATTGATGACTGCTCAGGCGTGCCAGGGTCGCCCCCTTCACAGGTCTCGAGGAAACGCGCTTCGTCCTCGACCCTATGTCGAAAATCTAGGGCGGCAGCTGATACCCGGTTCAACTTCTTCTCCTAATTCGGATGCGACACCTTAGCATCGGGATACGTCATTATCGGTCACGCACCAGCTTGCTCATGATCCATACCGAGCTAGACCCGCTCGCTGTCGGTAGGTGGCGTCATCGCTACCGTCTTGTGCAAATGAGTAGACAAGCTCGGACGGATCTTCGTCCCCAGTGCGATTTTCCGAATGTACACCGAGCACATGAGATTCCAGAATTGTCTGATCAGTCGAGCAATCGTCAGGAAAAAATCCTCTCAATCTCACGTTCCGTCCCAGCAAGTCGGGCATCTAGATGAGGCCAATCTGGGTTAGTATTCTGGTCGAGAGATGCATAGCGACTGAGCAGACCGATTTGCTGAAGTGCCGGCTGTGAACGAACAGCGATGGCATGCATCAGAGTTGCCTGAAGCTCATCGAGCGAAGGTCGGCCCTGCACCTCCACCGAAAGACAACGTCTAAAAATTTCATCGAGATCAGAATCTGGCAGCGCAGAGCCCAGCTGACATCCGCTATCCATCCATTTCTTCCACATCGCGTTTGACTGCCATTTCCGCCAAATCGATTTGGATGTCTTGGCTCTCCAGGGACGAGTAGCCTGGCCTATTGGATGCAACCCACGGCTCATAAGCTCATACCCGATCAAACCTATAGACCAGACGCTCGTATGCTGACCTAGCGGGACCCTGGCCCACTGCTCGGGTGCCATATAGGGGCGGGTCCCCCCGAACTCACCGATCTCAGAGGCAAGGTTAGCACTTCCAAAATCTGCGAGCTTGGGCACTCGAGATATCTCGCCTTCGAACTCCCGCATGTCCGAGCGATAGTCGCGGACAAAGATATTTTCAGGCTTGAGGTCTTGATGGGCTACGAGTCCACGCGCGTGACAGTGGCGTAAAGCTTCGATCAGATGGACGAGTAGACCAAGTCTGGCGACATCGGAGACGGTCTGGTCTTCAATGAGGTCGCTCAGATCGCAATTCCAGTATCGAAACCACGCAATGGGGGTGTCCAAAATAACCTGGAAGTTAAAGGGCCAATGGACGAACTGATGATAGAAGAAACTACGCTGGAGTTTCATTTCCCTCAAAAGGCGTTGCGCCGCCTCCTTCGGAGAACGAGTCGCCGAAACAGTGGGCACTTTCGCGCAGACGAACTGGGGAAAAGTTGCACCATTCCGGAACCTGAATATTTGCCCAGCCAGACCCTCAACGACTTTGTCTATGCCTCCGACATTGCCGCGTGCCTCAAGCACGAAGGCCTTATACTCAGTCTCTAGTTCGTGAAATGACACCTACACCCCCGCGCAAAATTCGTTCGACATCGGTACGGAAACTCACCGGTAGAAGAGCACTTTCCGCACCGCGCTCAGTGCGAAATCCCCCATCTACACCGAAGCCGCTTTTGGCTGATGCAAGACGCCCAGCGCATAGAAGATTGGCGCGCTCCAGCCTTGGCCTGTTAGCTGCAATGCGCCAAACCGGTGCACTGAGTGGTAAGCGCTCTGTGCGTAGATCGCTTTATCGTCCGAAACTCGCGGCACGATGATGAAGGCGGCATCCGCGCGCGCCCCCCTGACACGCAGGGCGTCCCGGTATCGATGGATGTCTCCCAAACCTTGATCGATTGGCTGGCGGCTTGCGCGATACTTGGCGTCGAGAATGACCCACGACACGACCTTTCCGGCGCGACGTCGTATCAAGACATAGTCGGGAACGTTAACCCCGGACAGACTGCCAAAGTTGCGCTGATCCTCAACATCCTTGGCGCGCGAAAACCACTGTTGATACCTCAGTTCGATAGTCTCCAGGCGTGGACCGACGAACCACCAACTTGCCTGGTTCGATGGTCGCTCCTCGCGTCTAGCCATCGCGCGCAGATTAACTTTTGAAAGCCGCCATCCCGCCCCGAGCGTCGCCTCAACTTCGTCGATCAGCCGGTACAGCGTAAATAGCTCGAATAGATCATACGTGCGCTTTAAAGCCGCTTCTAAATTTCCGCTGACATCATAACCAAGACCTGGATCCAGTAGTCGTCTGCCCATACGTTGGATCGCGCTATAGAGCGGGTGGTCTCCGATCTGCTGGAGCGCGGTTTCCGCAGGCGGCTCACGACCAGCGCGACGAAACACGCGGCTCTCTGCAAGCGAGTGCAGACGGCCCCGCGCAGCATCTAGTCGTTGGGCAAGAATCTCTGCGTGGGCCTCTGATGCCGGATCTTCAAATGGACCAGCTCGCTTACGCAGAACGGCCGCGCTTTGGTCAAGACGCGCTGTCACCCGACCTAACAGGTGGGCGAAGTAGCGTGTTACTGGATGGTCGAAGGTCTCGATCCCGACCGGCTGATCAATGAGGGCTCGTTGTGCGTCTCCGGCCAGTTCGCGCTTTCGTAAGGATGAAAGCAAAATAGGTCGGCGACCAAGCCAGCGCAGTGTCGCGACGTCCGCCCGGCGAGTCAGATCAAACTGGGCTAGCTGCCGCGTGACACACCGTACTTTTGGCGGATCAGCCATAAACCGTCGCACAAGGCGCTCGAATATGGGCAGCAGTGCATCTACCACAATGGGGTGGACGACCGCCGGCGCTGGGCCTGCCTCGCTGCCGCCTGTTTTGCCTTGGGATAGTCCCCACAGAAGCGGGGGGGAGCGGACCGACAGCTCTTCAAGCATGTCGTCAAACTCCGCCTCACTGAGCTTATTATCGCTCGGCCGGATGTCGAGCGTGATTTGATCGCAGACGACGTCATCCACGCAAAGCTCGACAGACATCCTGCCCGCCCAGGTGTCGATCAGAAATTCGTACCGTGCTTCAAAACCATCTTCGACCTGCGTGATCTCGGAGTGCTCGATACGCGAGCCACTCGACCGCAGCTGGGGCAGCCTCACGCTAAAAGTTCGCAAGATTACGCGTTGCCCCTCCGCGCATATCCAGCCGTTCGCGCCCAGCGAGAGAGCGTTGACCTGACCTTTGCTCCAGGCATCTTTGCTAGTGAAGCGGCCTATGACCAAAACCGAACCACGCCCTGCGAGACCAGCGAATCCTGCATCGCCCTCAGCTTATTGGCGGACGCTTCCAGCGCATGCGCTGAGCAAACAGCGTGTGCGTCAGCAAGGGCTTTCCTAAGCGTCGCGTTGTCTTCCCCGCGGACTTTGGGCAGCACTTTTGCGATCACCGCCGCATCCAGGCCCTCCGCTACCGAAAGCCCGTGATTCCCTCCGCAGAACCTGAGCACCTCATCAAACGTGCGATACCCGAAGTGGCGCCGAGCCGGCTCGAGCGCCCCATAGAGGTCGCCGAGCACACCCAGCACCTCCTCACGCATCACTGCTTCGTACGACAGCGCATTCTTTTCAGCCCACTTCGCGACATCAGCTGTCCAGAACTCGAACGTGAACGCTCGATCGAGCACCTTGTCGGAGAAGGGGTGCGTCGTCTCATCCATGTTGACGGTGCCGATCAAGAAGAGGTTTTTAGGCCAGGGGATGCTCGACGGAATTTGATCGACAGCATCGGCTCCACCATGAAGCACTAGACGCCCTCCCCGTCCCTCCATTGCGGTTAGGAAGGGCGCGAAATAGTGCTCTACTCGCGCGAGGTTCATTTCATCGAGGCAGAGGAAATAAGGCTCTCCGGGATGCGCATGCGCTCGGAGCAAAAGACGAAGTGCCGGGGTTTCGTGGAAGATCGGTGGATCCGCCAGCGGGTTCGTATAGCCCAGCAACCCGGACGGATCGGTCCAATCAGGCCAGACCGAAACCTGCTCGTAATGTTGCTCGACGCCAAGCCCCAGCTCGTCGCAGTAAGCGCGCGCATAAGTCCGCGCCATCGATGTCTTGCCGGTGCCTGACAGGCCAGCCAGCAAGATAAATCGCTTGCTGTCGCCTACATGAAGCGCGGCATGAACAAGTCTGATCTGAGCGTCGTCGAAAACGAAACGTTGTAGTTCATCGTCGGCTTTGAAGCGCGCGATCACGCGCTCAACATCGACGGTTTTGAGCACGACATCAGAGACTGCAGCTTCTTGCTCGACGTCAATCGCTATGGCGATCGGGTCTGACGGTTTCGGGAGTTGAGCAGGGTCCCTGATGTCGTCTGGAATACCGCTAGCCCAGTACTCTCCGGCCTCTGTGAGCGTGACTCTAGCGAGCTTTCCACTCCCGTCGATCTCAGCGAGACCGAGGTCGCGAAGCCATCTCACCAGCGAGTTAGGTGCAAAATCAGTCGTCCAACCGGCGTAGTAGTCGCGACAACGTTTGGCTATTTCGCCGAGGGTCTTGGCGGTTTCATCGCGCAGGTCCGCGAGGACGAGCCCGAACCCAAAAACGTTTCGCACGAACGTCGGCGTGAGAATGTCAGCAGCGGCACTTCCCTCAAGAAGGGCCTTGCCAGAAGGCCCCAGCGTCAGCACCGCCCCATCTACTTTCAGCAAGCTTAGGGACACGGCTTGCGCAATGACGTTCTGACGCGATGACTGCTTCAGTCCAGGAGCTTCCTCGGTAAGCTGATTTACGAGGTCACCTCGCTCCATCCCGTGCTCTGCTGCGCGAACCAGCGACAGCAAGAGATCGAGATTGTTTGAAACATAAAACATCCCCTTGCGCTGCATCTGCGCAGGAAGGAGAGCTAGAGTCGGAGCGTCTGTCGGTCTGTGCGGCTGTTCAGGCTGAGGCGTCGGGCGGGTTCCCTCATCGTCGGCCGCTTTAATGGTTTCCCAGAGAAACCAGCCAAACTGGCTCTGAGATACTGCTTCGGCAATCGAATAAGGATTACCAAGCTGCTCGATCGCAGTGCGACGCGCTATGACGTTCTGGCCGATCAAACCCAGACTCATCGAGCCTGCTCCGACGTACTGACGCACCTTGATCGTCCGATGCCAATCCATGAGGCAGAACAGGTCTTCAGGTCGCAGCGTCACGAACAGACGTACGAGGCGCGCGAGCGGGCGGCGCGAACTATATCGAGGCGAAACCATGTCGATTATGGTTTTGAAGTCGGCGTCGAGCTGCTGCGCGAGCTGTCGCGCTTCGGTCGCCCGATCGTAGTGACGAACTCGCCAAAGCATGTCGACAACGGCAGCGTCCGTGTAGGCTCCCGGAACAGTTACGGAGCTCCCCGGGCCAATTCCAAAGACCTCCCGTTCCTCCCAAAGAGACTGTTGGAAAGCTGCAGATCGAAACTCAGCTTCTGCTGCGTTTCGTGCTCGCTCGCACGCAGCCACGAAGCCCTTGTGCCAGCTCTCATCGTCTGGCCTGCGTTTGGTCTCTTCGTACAGAGCGCGAAGTTCCGGCACCGTCATTCCCCTTAGGTCTCTCGGTTTCAACGAGAGTTCCACTTGGGACCCTAGTGAGCCAATCGCGCTAGTCGAGTGGTGATTGCAACTTTCCCGACCGAGCCCAACGGTAGCAATCCGAAGGAGCCCTTCGGACCAGTGCGTTTGCCTGAATGTCCACTGAGACGCCAAATCGATCTCAATCGAGCGTGGCTGTCTTCGAGTTTGGCACCACTTCGCGACGGCGGGTCGGCCCGCCGGACCGACCCTAGATGGGCAGATGACGCCCATCCTAGCGGGCTCCGAACGGGATCGCCGTCATCCCCGCCACCACCCTTGATCCGCCTCCGCCGACGGCTTCTCCGGTGGTCCCGGCGCTTGAAGGGTCCCGGTCCCCTTAGGCGTGCTCAAGCCGCTTGGGCGGGAGGGTCTAACGAGGTTGCTGCGACAACGGATCGGAAGGTCTCCAGCATCTCGCGATGCGAGTTTGCGAGAAAGATTTCGATCGACCTTTTGGTGAGCAAGCGCTCCAAAAAGCCTGCCGCGATGACCAGCAGCAGCGTGTCGTCGCCAAACGCTGTCTCCAACTCGTGAAAGTCTTCAGACACCGCAGCGAGCTCCCGCTCAAGCCGCTC
>Ga0308156_1001328_pt1 | contig 30701 bp, 24 predicted proteins | sample PhyAR2_FD_201041 | JGI IMG/M metagenome (GOLD analysis project Ga0308156, IMG submission 201041) | Phyllosphere microbial communities from UC Gill Tract Community Farm, Albany, California, United States - DLSL A.R2 | ecosystem: Host-associated > Plants > Phyllosphere > Unclassified | place: USA... | reverse complement strand
AGGCTACCAGACTACATCCGAGGCCAATTACGGTTACCTGATGTTTGACAATGTGAAGGTTTCGGATAAGGAATCTTCTCCTTGCGAATACATTCTCCGCCTCAAAGATTCTGAAGGTGACGGATGGAACAACAACACAATGAATCTGTACGTGAACGGTGATGCTGTTTTTACAGATCTTACAATGCCAATTGGTGATGTGTTGGATTTTACCTTCAAAATCAATTCAGGCGACGCTATTACAACGGTTTGGAACGGCGGAAGTCACAGCGGAAGCGAGACCAGCTATGAAATTATAGATTCAAACGGTGCTGTTGTAGGAAGTGCCAGCGAGCAGAACATCAGTACACCGATCATCGCATCTTGCCCGAACTGTGCAAAACCTACCAATCTGACAGCAAATTACGGACAGACTACGGTAGATCTAACCTGGAAATTCCTGACGCAGCCTGCAAATGGCTACGAATATGTGGTACAGCCAGCTGGTTCCGGCGTTCCGACTTCAGGAACAGCTGCCAACAGTACTCAGGCTCACGTGGAAGGTTTATCTACAGAGACAGCTTATGAAGTTTTTGTAAGATCCAACTGTGGTGATACCTTCAGTTCCTGGGCCGGCCCGGTGAATTTTACGACGCTGCCAAATCCAGGCTCAGCGGTCAACCTGCCTTACAACTACGGATTCGAAACTGAAGACCAGTGGATTACACAATCTATAACGCGGAACAACGAGTGGATTGTCGATTCATCATTCCCTGCAACCGGCGGATTTGCTGCGGTGCAAGATTATAATTATTATTTTGATGCCAACTCGTGGCTCTTCTCCAGAGGATTGAATCTGAAAGCCGGAAAAGAGATCCTTATCAAATTCAAGTACAGATCGTTAGGAACCAATGTACCATTAAGCCTGAGCATTGCAGATCAAGCCTACGCTTTCATTCAAAAAGGCAATGTGATCTGGAGCAAAACTGTAAACAACGACAGGTACGAAGAGGCAATTCTGTCATTTACACCACAAACTACAGGCGTTTATTACCTGGGATTCAATTCGTTGGCCGCAAAGGGAAGCACTGTACTTGTAGACGACATTCAGGTTTACACGGTTGGTCTGCCGGATGCACCAACTTGCGAGTATACTTGCCCGTCAGATAAAACAGTTAATACAAATCCTGGTAATATTGGAGCGGTAGTCAACTACAATTTGACTTTTGCCTGCGATGCTTCGTCAACCGGTGTATTCTCAGTACTTTCAGAAGGTTTACCGTCAGGTGCCATTTTTCCAGTGGGAGAAACGACTGTTAAGCATAATCTTATTTTCAATGGTCTAATTATCGACACTTGCAGTTTTGTTGTAAAGGTTGAAGAAAAATTAGGTACTGCAGACAATACTAAGGATAACGGCCTTCAATACTACCCAAATCCTGTGGTTGATAACCTGACTGTCAAAATGAATGGTGATACAATTGAAGATGTTACAGTCTACAACTTTGCAGGAAGCGTGGTAAAATCTGAAAAGAGCAAAACCAAAACAGCCATTATTGATATGAGGAATTTATCTTCCGGTGTCTATATTGTGAATGTAAGAACTGCTTCGAATGTGAAATCATTCAAAGTGATCAAACAGTAAAAGGACTTTAATCATAGAATAAACAAAACCCGCAATTGATATCAATTGCGGGTTTTTTATGTAAATTAAATTTTTATATTTGAAATTGATCAATGCAGGAAATGTCGCATTCCTGTAAACAACATTGGGATTTGATGCTCATTCGCCGCTTCTATAGAATCATTATCTCTCATACTTCCGCCTGGCTGAATAATCGCTTTAATGCCTTCCTGTGCGCAGAAATCCACCACATCACGGAAAGGGAAAAACGCATCTGACGCCAGAACCAACTCGCCATCGAATTTCTCTTTGGCCCGTTCAATCGCCTGTTGTGTAGCCCAGATTCTGTTTACCTGTCCACCACCGATTCCGATCGCCTGAACGCCGTTTGAAACCACAATTGCGTTGGATTTTACATATTTTACCACTCTTTGTGAGAACAGCAAAGCTTTTTTCTGTTCGTCTGCTGGAGCGGTTTCTGTCATTAATTTAATATCTTCTGAAAATTGATCGTCGGCACTTTGAACCAACATTCCACCATCGATTTTCACCCAAGCTTGTTTGTCCGTAACCTGGTTTTTGATTTTGATGATTCTAAGGTTTTTCTTTTTTCTAAGGATTTCAAGAGCATCGTTGTCAAAGTCTGTTGCCATTACGATTTCAAGGAAAGTTTTGTTCAGTTCCTCAGCTGTTGCCGCATCCACTTTATAATTCATTCCAATGATGCCGCCGAAGATAGAGACCGGGTCGCATTCGAATGTTTTGGTGTAAGTTTCCAAAGCTGAAGTTCCAACCGCAACTCCGCAAGGCGTAGAATGTTTTACAGCGCAACAAGCCAATTCGTCCTTAAACTCATTTACCACTTTCCAACACAAATCCATATCTCTCAAATTATTGAAAGACAATTCCTTACCTCCCAAAATTTCGAAATCTTTCATGGCGCCATTTTCAAAGGTCGAAGTGTAATAAGCGGCAGATTGATGCGGATTTTCGCCGTAACGCAAGTCTGAAACCTTTTTGTAAGAAGCGTTCAGGTACGTTGGATATTCCTCATCCAAAAGCATTCTGGAAATCGCTGCGTCATAAGCGGAAGTCAGATTGAACACTTTTCCAGCCAATTTCTTTCTGGTTTCGATGCTTGAATCGCCATTTTCTGACATTTCGTTTCTGATGATTTCGTAATCATTTACATCAGTAAGAACCACAACCGAATTAAAATTCTTAGCTGCAGAACGCAACATAGAAGGTCCGCCAATATCGATGAATTCTACTTTTTCGTCAAGAGAAATTTCTTTGTTCACATTCTCGAAAAACGGATAAAGATTCACGATGACCATATCAATCAGTCCGATTTCGTATTCCTGAACGGTTTTCATATGTTCCTCGTTGGAACGAACCGCCAACAATCCGCCGTGAACTTTCGGGTGCAGGGTTTTCACTCTGCCGTCCAGCATTTCCGGAAAATCTGTGACTTCATCAATTTGAATTGGATTCAGTCCGGCCTCTTTCAAATGTTTGAATGTGCCGCCGGTGGAAATCAATTCGTAGTTCTGTTCTTCCAGAAATCTTGCGAAATCTATCAAACCGCTTTTATCAGATACGCTGATAAGTGCTCTCTTTTTACTCATACCTTCTCTTTCAAATTTTACTTTTTACAGTTTTATCCAAACTGTGATTTACCGGTTCTTTCACCTCCGGATTTCTATTAATTGGTTGCTCCAATGGAGCTATTAGATTTTGTTTAATATATAAAGTAAAATATAATTTAAAGATTATAAGTTATTATATTACATTCCTTTAAATTATTATTCTATAGCTTTACTTTAACAGCCTTATTTTACTTGTTTAAAACCATGTCAATGGCTTTTGGAAAAATATCATACTCGACAAGATGAACTTTCTCAGCCACTTGTTCGGCTGTATCATTGTCATCAATCTCAAATTTTCCCTGCAGGATTACTTCGCCTTCATCAATTCCTGAGGTTACATAATGAACCGTTGCACCACTTTCTTTTTCACCTGCTTCAATCACTGCATTGTGAACATGATGTCCCCACATTCCTTTTCCACCAAATTTTGGTAATAACGCCGGATGAATGTTAATAATCTTGCCTTCCCATTTCTCACAGAATTCCGGTTTCAAAATGGATAAAAAACCTGCCAGAACAATCAAATCTGTGTTTTCTGGAACCGCTTGTTCCAGATTCTCGGCGAAGTCCTTTCCACGTTTGATTAGTTCATTTGGGATTTGATGTTTCTGTGCTCTTTCCAGTCCATAACATTCACGGTCAGCAATGACCTGAATGATGCTTGCATTACGGATTTCTCCATTATCAATACAGTCGATAATCCTTTGAAGATTGGTTCCTGAACCTGAAATTAAAATGGTGATGTTTTTCATTTTTTGTAAAATGTAAAAAGTATTAATGTATTAATGATTCTTTAAAATCGTGCATACTTTCTACGTGAATACATTTATACAATTAGATTGATTTTCTCGCTTCCTTCCGTGATTTCTCCTACTACATAAGCGTCTTCCAAAAGGTCGAGAATCTTATCGACGTGATTTTCGTCGGTCACAAGAACCATTCCGACACCCATATTGAACGTTCCGAACATCTCTTCTCTTGCGATGTTACCGCGTTTTTCCAATTCCAACATTACAGCCGGGATTTGGATTTTTGAAGCATCAATTGTTGCGCAAAGTCCTTCCGGGATGATTCTTGGCACATTCTCGTACAATCCGCCTCCTGTGATGTGCGCAATGCCGTAAAGCGGCGCTTCTTCCAACACTTTATGAATGTCCTGATAATACAATCTTGTAGGAACCAAAAGTGTCTCGTACAAAGGTTTTCCTTCGAATTCCTCTTCGAAATCAGGGAATATTTTTCTGACCAATGAAAATCCGTTGGAATGAAATCCTGAACTCGGAATCACAATGATTTTGTTTCCTGTTCTGATTTTGGAACCGTCTATAATCTGGTCTTTTTCTACAATGCCGACGCAGAATCCTGCAACATCGTAATCGCCCGGCTGATACATTCCAGGCATTTCGGCAGTTTCGCCGCCAATCAGTGCACAGTTGTTGTCTTTACAGGCTTTTACCATTCCGAGAACAATCTCTGCTGCAATCTCAGAATCGAGTTTTCCGCAAGCTAAATAATCCAGGAAAAACAATGGTTTTGCACCGTGACAAACGATATCATTGGCACACATTGCGAAACAGTCAATGCCTATGGATGCATATTGTTTGGTATCCAAAGCGATCTTAAGCTTGGTTCCAACGCCGTCTGTTCCGGAAACCAAAACAGGATTTTTGTAGCCGCCAATTTCGTAGAAAGCACCAAAGCTTCCCAGATTGTTGAGAACATTTGAATTATGCGTTTCTGCAACGGCAGATTTTATTTTATCAACGGTTTTATAGCCTTCTTCTTTATCGACTCCGGCGGATTTATAGGTATTGCTCATTCTCAGATTTTTAGATTCCTCTTCCTCAACACTTTCAGGTTTTTGAGGCCTGAAAGAATATCGGAATTCATTAGATTTATTTCAAACTTACTTTTCAGATTTGTCCAATAAAAAAGCCGACAATCTTTTAGATTATCGGCCGTTATATCAGTCCACAAGTTCAGAGGCGTTTTTGTAATTCTCTTGGCAAGAATTAGGATATCTCTCAAAATGAACTTGTTGGTTTTTCACTTTCATTATTTGACAGCAAAGTTAAGCATTCTTAATACGACTTTCCAAAATGTTAAGCGAAAAAGTTTTTCACAGTGGTCAGTTTCTCCTGAAACTCAGCCTTCTTTTCTTCGTCTACGATCCCTTTTTCGGCATCAAAAGTCTCTTTGAACTTCGGCAGGATAAAGCTTTCCAGAATGTTGGCGCCGCTGAAAGGTGCTCTTGCCTGGAAGGCCGCTACCACATTTTTTCCGCCGCCGGGTCCTGGCGCAGTTGCCAAAAGAAAGACTGGTTTCTCTCCGAAATGCTTGCGGTCTTTGATTCTTGAAACCCAGTCGAAGATATTTTTAAAAGCTGCAGTATAGGTACTGTTGTACTCTGCCAATGACATAATCAGAAGATCCGACGCATCTATTTTCTCAGCAAATCTTAAGGCTAAAGTGGGGATTCCGTCGTGCTTTTCTCTGTCTACGCTGAAGATCGGCATTTCGAAATCGTTCAGGTCGAGAATTTCGGTGGATGCATTTTCGAATTGACTGGCGGCGTACTGAGCCAATACTTTATTGATGGATTCTTTGGAATTGCTGGCTCCAAACGCTAGTATTTTCATTTAGTTTAAATTTTAAGCTGCAAATGTATTGACTTTGAAACAGTATTGAATTGATTTATGATATTTTATTTTTATAGCAATTGGTCTTGAATAGCTTATTTTTGTTTTTAAAAAGAACTAATCATGATGATAAAAAATCTATTCCGAAATTGTTTCTCAATCTTTATTGCAATATTTATGATATCTTGTAATACAGATCAAGAAAATATTGAAATGTCCGATGTTGAAAAACCAACAACTCCTATAAATCTTGTCAGTAGTGAGATTACGAAAAATTCTTTTCAAGTGGCTTGGAAAGCATCAACGGATAATGTAGCGGTTAAAGAATATACAATCTATTTAGATAATGTAAAATTCACAACTACTAAAACCAAATATACTTTCGAAGGATTAAAAGTTGACACATCATATAACATCTATATTGAAGCTAATGATGCTGCTGGAAATACATCAAAATCATCTTCAATTTTAACTGTAAAAACACTAATTCCTAAAGTAGATATTTACGTATCCGGAAATTCAAAATATTTGAAAAACGGCGTAATATATGAATTGGAAAGTGTTTCAGGTTTTTCATCATCCGGTAACCTCATCAATGTTAGCGAAGGAAATGTTTATAGTGCAGGTAGCATAGATCGTACTTCGCAACAGATTGCCGCATTTTGGAAAAACGGAAAGATTAATTTGTTGGAGCCAAGCAATTCTACATTTTTCAGCACTGCCGAAGATATGGCTGTTTTAGGAAATGATGTTTATGTATCGGGATCTATAACCCAATATTCGCCTTTCAATTATTATAAGTGCTATTGGAAGAATGGCGTCAAAACAATACTCGAGGGATCTAATTATAATGGTTCATATTCTCAGCCAGCCAAATCGGTAATGAAGATTGCTAAAGGAGATGTTTACATTGCGAGCCAAAACTATAAGAATATCTATAATCCAGTATTTTGGAAGAATGGAGTCATGGAAAGTCTTAGTTTCTCACTACCAATCAATAGTGTCGATATCAACTGCATCGATGTAGAAAACGCTGACGTCTACATTGGAGGTTTAGCATTAGATGTCAGCAATACTCAAATTGGTTTTTATTGGAAGAATAAAGTCTTTCATAAAGTAGATGGATGCCAACAAGTTTCCGCAATAGATGTAGTAGGGTCAGATGTTTATATAGGAGGAAGAACAAATTCAGGGACATTAGCCTACTGGAAAAACGGCATCAAGACGGATATTCCTTTTGGTACTAGTATTGTTAATATTCAGGTCGTTAACAACGATGTGTATGCTGCTGCTCAGCAGAGTACAGAAGCGGGAACTACTAATAGGATTTATAAAAATGGAATACAGATTTACACTACTTCCAATATGGGATCCTCTAGGGTTTTTGCTGTTGAACAATAAATATATTTCTACGGATAAGAAGCTTTCTAGATCATAAAATCCAATTGGTCTTAAAATTGATATTGAAAATTCAAACATACTTCATTATCGACTTCTAATTCTAAATCTGTATCACTATGATCTTCGACAAAAATTTCCTTAAACCGAATAACGAGATGACCTATCACGTTTACCAGGAAGAATCTGAAAACACAGATTTCGTAAATCCGTACAATGACAATCCATATATGATCAGTTCTCTCCGGAAGCTTAAAAACATAACGCGCTGCAAGAAAAAGCGGTCAATTTTCAACGCTTGTCTGGATGAGTACAGCGGCGATGCAGTTGATAATCCGGAAATAAATATTTTCAAGACAGATCAGATCACATCATCATCTTCTTTTGCCGACTACGCAAAGTCGTCTTATCAAAAAGTATTGAAGGATCTGGAAAACATTCAGAAACTCATTGATAAACTGGACGGTAACGAGCCGGACAGCTTGAGAATGATCTCCTAAAAAAACACCAAATTTCATTGATATAATGCAGAGAGCCTGAGTAATTCAGGCTTTTTGTTGTGATGTACCACAGTTAATCAAATATTAACGAGATTCATTTATTTGGAAATCTTAAATTAGCAAAGTTCTGTGTAATCAGATAAAACTTTATTTTCTCACAGTGGGATAATAAAGTTTTTACTACTTTTGTAATTAACCACTAAATATACTTTATGTTAAAGAAAATTGTCTTTCTAAGTTTTTTAACCCTTACATATGCGGCTTCTACAGCGCAAACCAAAACAGTTCCCATTTATCTCGACGATTCCAAACCAGTTGATCAGCGCGTGAAAGATGCGCTTTCCAGAATGACGCTGGAGGAAAAAGTGGCAATGCTGCACGCACAGTCCAAATTCAGTTCGGCAGGTGTTCCAAGATTGGGAATTCCGGAATTCTGGACTACAGACGGCCCTCACGGCGTACGTGCGGAAGTGAAATGGGACGAATGGGATCAGGCAGGCTGGACGAATGACTCCATCATCGCCTACCCTGCCCTCACCGCGTTGTCTGCCACATGGAACAAGAACATGTCCCGTAATTATGGAAAAGCATTGGGTGAAGAGGCGCGTTACAGAAAAAAAGATATTCTTCTAGGTCCAGGTGTCAATATTTACAGAACACCGCTCAACGGAAGAAACTTCGAATATATGGGAGAAGATCCGTTCTTGACTTCCAAAATGGTGGTGCCTTACATCCAGGGTGTTCAGTCCAACGGTGTGGCAACTTCTGTGAAACATTACGCGTTGAACAATCAGGAGATGTTCCGCCATACGAGCAATGTAAAAGTAGATGATCGCGCATTGTACGAACTTTATCTTCCGCCATTCAAAGCGGCTGTAACTGAAGGTGACTCGTGGACAATTATGGGTGCGTACGATATGTACAAAGGACAATATGCCAGCCAGAATCAGTATCTTTTGAATGATATATTGAAAGGCGAATGGAATTACAAAGGCGTTGTAGTCTCAGACTGGGGCGCAGTCAACAATACAGAACAGGCCATCAAAAACGGTTTGGATCTGGAATTCGGGAGCTGGACCAACGGACTGTCTGCCGGAACCAAAAATGCCTACGACAATTATTATTTAGCACAGCCTTATCTTAATATGATCAAATCCGGGAAAGTGGACACTAAAGAACTGGACGATAAGGTGACCAGACTTCTGAATCTGGCTTACAAAACCACGATGAACAAGAACAAGCCTTTCGGGAGCGTTGCTTCTGAAGACCACAGGGCAGTTGCTAAACAGGTAGGCGAAGAAGGTATTGTTCTTCTTAAAAATCAGAATAATGTCCTTCCGATCGACCTTACTAAAGTTAAAACCATTGCGGTGATCGGAGAAAATGCGATCAAGATGATGACCGTCGGTGGCGGTTCTTCTTCTCTGAAAGCTAAATATGAAACCCTGCCTTTGGATGGCATCAAATCCAGATTTGGAAAAGAAGCTGAAGTGACCTATGCAAGAGGATACGTAGGTGATCCGGGTGGCGAATACAATGGCGTAAAATCCGGGCAGGATCTGAAAGACGAGCGTTCTGCAGACGTCATCCTGAACGAAGCGGTTGAACTGGCCAGAAAATCGGACTTCGTGATCTTTGTCGGCGGACTCAACAAAGCGGACTATCAGGATGCGGAAGGTGTTGACAGAAAGAGCTACGGCTTGCCATACAATCAGGATCGTGTGATCTCTGCGTTGGCAAAAGCCAACAAGAATTTTGCAGTGGTTCTGGTTTCCGGGAATGCTGTGGCAATGCCGTGGATCAAGGAAGTGCCTGCTATTGTAGAATCCTGGTATCTTGGTTCCGAAGCCGGTAATTCGCTGGCTTCCGTTTTGGCGGGTGACGCCAACCCGTCCGGGAAACTGCCGTTTACTTTTCCTGTGAAACTGGAAGATAACTCTGCGCATCAGCTGGGAGAATATCCGGGCAACAAAGAAGAGCTGGCTGCCGGAAAAGGTAAAGATCAGAAAAACCCGATCAACATTACTTACAACGAAGGTATTTTTGTAGGTTACCGTTGGCACGATACGAAGAAGATCAAACCGCTTTTCAGTTTCGGGCACGGATTGAGCTATACTACTTTTGATTTTGGAAAGGCTAAAGCTGATAAAACAACGATGGGCCAGGATGATAAGATCACTTTCACATTTACGGTGAAGAATACAGGTAAAAAAGCGGGCGCAGAAGTGGCGCAGCTTTATATTTCTGATTTGAAATCATCGCTTCCAAGACCGACTAAGGAACTGAAAGGTTTTGAGAAAGTGTTTCTGAATCCCGGTGAGGAAAAAGAAGTAAGCATCACCATTGACAAAGCAGCATTGAGCTTCTTTGATGCCGATAAACACGCGTGGGTAGCAGAGCCCGGTGATTTTGAAGCGTTGATCGGAAATTCTTCTGACAACATCAAAACTAAAGTGAAATTCACTTTGAAATAAATTATTCCTGACTGAATAATGAAAAAGCCTGAGAGATTCTCAGGCTTTTTTTTGTCTTGATACATTTGATGTTTTACAGATTATTTATGATTGCTGAGATGATGTTTGAAGATGTTTACGGATGATGAAACTAACTATTCTGGGACTTATTGGTCTATCTTGAAACCGCAGCCCGACCTGAATGGAGCTCATTTTTTGTCTGGACAAAACCTTCTACAACACATCAAAGCTTCCGGCAAAAAATAGCGGGAATGGAGGGCGGAAAAGCTGCCCAAATCCGACCAAGTATCTGAGGTCATTAAACTGTACTGACCGGTGGAAAACACACATTAAAAAACCCGGAAGAACGAACTTCCGGGTTTTCTATTAAAAGTAATTGCGGTAAAATTAGTCTACAATAATCTTGGAAGACTGGTTTTTAGTTTTCACAATGTAGATGCCTTTTGGCAATTTGTTCAGGTTGACCCTGCCTTTGTTCTCAACATTTTCGATGGTCTGCACCAGCTGTCCGCTAAGGCTGTAGATCTTCACTGTTTCGTTTTTCTCGATTCCGCTGATGTAGAACTGGCTGTTCTTCACAGGATTCGGATAGACAGACAGTTTCTGGTTTTTAGCAGCTGCATCTTCGGTTGCCATCACAGAATAACAGGTCCACGACAGGTTATCGAAAGAAACACGGTTGTTGGTCAATTCATCTACCAGTTCTATCACGATATTTCCGGCTACGTTGATACCGTTGACCGTGACTGTAGAAGCCGTTTTGGAGTATGGAATACTGCCTTTTACCACGCCGTTGATCTTCAGGGTATAGTTTCCTGCTGCATCAGCAAAAGGTAAATAGGTTTTCACTGTCAGAGAGCTGATTCCTCCGGAGATGGTAGAAGAAGTCAGGCTTCCTTTTCTGATACAGATCGCCTTGTTGCTGTCGCCGTCAATATAAATTTGCTTGTCTGTTCTTGCGTTGGTAGCAGTCCAGGTGATTCCTTTATTTTGCCATTCTCTCGCTGAATAAGTGGAGGTCACATCGCTGATGGTTTCAAAGTTTTCTATACCACAGCTTGGCGCTTCTTCGCCAGGATTTCCCGGGCCAGGTGTTGTAACGAGGATAGAAGCACTTTCACCGGATCTGTTGCCGGCGGCATCTTTGGCCACAACGTAGAAGCTGTATGCCGTGCTGCTGGTAAGGCCTGTTACCGTTCCGCTGTTGGAAGTCACAGACATTTTCAGGGCATTATTCACATAGATATCATAACCGCTTACGCCTACATTATCCGTAGAAGCTGTCCACGCCAGAGAAACGGTGTTCAATGTAGCACCGGTAGATACGAGGTTGATTGGTGCAGATGGCGCTTCGTTGTCGGCTGTTGTTCCGCCGCCGTTGAAGGTGTCGGGCCACGCATTTTGTGCTGCCGGTCCGCCCCAGATTACTGTAGCGAGGTAAGCATTGTCGATGAACGGGTTTCTGTTTTTCTGAATCCCTGCCACCACATTATTTCTCTGTCTTTCGAAGTCGGAGACAGGATCTTCCACATTCCATTTCAGAAGGATATCCGGGAAATCTGATGAGTAAGTACTTGGATTCATGGTGATATTCAATGGAAGACATCTGCTGTTGTACCTTACATACATATACATCAGGATTCTTGCGACATCGCCTTTCCACTCTTCGCCCGGGTACCATCCGCCACGGCTTGTTTTGTATGCTTTTACGCCGGTTCCGTCATCAAAAAGAAGACTTCCTCTTGTGCTGTTCAGCGTATTGTCGGCAGGACGCAGGTGATGCCCGTCGGATCCCGGACCGGATTCTCCCAGGTTGGGTGTTCCTTTTGATTTGGCATACACGTGCTCGCGGTTCCACTGTTGGTTGAAAGGGCGGCTTCTCTGGTGCGTCCCTGTACTTTCTGAACCGTAGATCAGAAGCAGATTGGCCGGATTTTCCGGGTCTGCATCACTCGTTTTGAAAAGCGCTTTCAGGCCTTCAGAGTACGAGATGGTTTGGGTCTGCGTAGTGGTGATGAGAGTTGCAAGGTCTGCCTTCAGGTCATTCTTCGTCTTGCTGAAGTTGACGCCCGCATAGTAAGACGGTGCCGACTGTGCAAAGCCCACGAATGAAATGATGCCTGCTAAAAATGAAAATTTTAATTTCATACTTATCTATTTAATTAATTTTAATTGTTGCTGTAGAATGCTGATCGAAGTAGATTTCCAGGGGATGATCCGCGATCGCTATGGGAACCGGCGCTTCAAATTCCAGATAAAGAATGCCGTCGAAAACGTAAAGCGTGGCGATGAGATCGATATCCGTCACTTCAGAATGGATGCTGACTTCTGTACCAAGGTCGGCGTCTTCTTTGTTGAAATCAAGATTGGGGAGCTGAAATTCTTCTTGGGAAAATGTCAGCACATCACTCCACAGACCGGGATGCTGCTCGCCTTCACCTACAAAGAGCTGATTGGTAGCCTGATTGATGCCGATCACGTAAAGCGGCGCGTTTTTACCGCCTACATTGATCCCTTTCCGCTGTCCGAGTCTGAAGCTGGCAACGCCCGGATGCTCGCCCACGAGAAAACCGTCGAAAAGGCCGTAATGCCGCTTTTCCACTTTGGTTTTCAGTACCTCTCTTTTAGAATGACCCTCAGAATCTGCCACTTCATAGATTGATGAACTGGCTGGTATTTCGATGATTTGACCTTTGCTGATCACAGATAATGGATTATTTATTATAATATTGAACGTGATAGTCTATTATTATTAACTAATAGACAACGGGGGCGCTAAAGTAACTATTTTTATTTAAATACAGGATGCTTAGCATAAAGATTTACAATAACATAACAATCGCCCGCCAACAGCACATCTATCCGTAACATACACCACTTCTACCCGCAAGCGGAACCGACACAAAACCCACAACTAACTAACTAACTAACTAACTAACTAACTAACTAACTAACTAACTAACTAACTAACTAACTAACTAACTAACTAACTAACTAACTAACTAACTAACTAACTAACTAACTAACTAACTAACTAACTGATGAACTAGCTAGGCACAAAAAAGACCCGGACAAAAAACCCGGGCCTCCTATGATGATAAACGAAAACTATTAAAGATTCTGATCCTCGTGTTTCCCCTCATTGATTTCCTCTACCAGCTTAGCATTGAAAGCCGGCAGATCTTCCGGTGTACGGCTGGTTACCAGTCCGTTGTCCACCACTACCTCACTGTCTTCCCAGACTGCGCCGGCATTTTTAAGATCTACACTTACCGATTTTACAGAAGTCATCTTTCTGCCACTTACCGCTTCTGCGCTGATCAGGATCTGAGGGCCGTGGCAGATGGCTGCTACAGGCTTGTGCTGCCTAAAGAAATCCTTCACAAAGGCAATTGCTTTCTCATTGGTACGCAATTTATCAGGATTGATAACGCCGCCAGGCAAAACTAAAGCATCGTATTCGGAGGCAGACACCTCATCCAGGGTTTTATCTACGGTGTACTCACTTCCCCAGTCTTTCTCTGCCCAGGCTTTGATGCTGCCGCCTTCCGGGCTGATGATGTGGGCTGTCCACCCCTGCTGTTCCAAATGCTCTTTTGGAGATTTTAATTCGCTTTCTTCAAATCCGTGGGTTGCTAATATTGCAATGTTCTTTGACATAATAATTGTTTTGTGGTTTGTAATGCCAACACTAAAGAAAATATAATGCCGAGGCGGGTTGGGAGAATTATAAAGTTTGTTAAAGCCGGATGGGGTTAGGTGAGGTTATTATTTTAGATTATGGATTTTAGATTTTAGATGTTGGTGGATGGGGCTTGATTGGTTGTTTGAGGGAGGATGGTTTTAGCCCTGCCCTAAAGGGGGAATAAGTTCGCTACGAGAATTAATGGGAATAAGGTCGCCCCGGCCCTAAAGGGGGAATCAGTTCGCTTGGCATAATGGTAGAACATCGAGAGTTGGTGGAATGATTCTTTAGTAGAAGAGATTGTTTAAATTTGCTGTTCGATAAATAGGATAAGGATGACAGTACACGATTTGGCAGGGAGTTATACGGTAGAGGGCAGCAATCAGGAGGCAGGCGGTTCTGCTTACCGCGGCATACTGACTTTGAGCGTGGACGGCAACAACCGCATCATGGCCCTCTGGAATATTGGTGACCATAGCCAGACCGGCACCGGATTTTTCAGGGACGATATTCTGGTGATCAACTTCAGTTATGAGGGCGAGGACAATGCTGTCTACAAGGGCGTCGCTGTCTACCGCTGCCTCAGCCCGGATGTGCTGGACGGCTTCTGGTCCGAAAAGCATGGCGATCCGGAGTATCTGGGAAGTGAGAGCTGCGCCAGGATTGGCGGCGGGTTGCTGAATTGATTTAATAATGAGGTTTGAAGACCCACAAAATCCTCAGTAAGATCAAATACCAAAAGGCCAGCATTACTTTAGATATCGCATTATCTTTCTCTTCACGTGGCATTATCTACACTTCATCATGGCTTTATCCATACTTCAATTGGTAAGGAGATGGTATCAATTAATGTTCTTGATGTTGTGTTTGTCTGAGATGGCTGTCTTAATTAAATATACAAGAATTCTTAGGTTTACACATTGATTAAAGTCAATAATAAAACTACCCAACAAACTGGAAATGATTAAGTTGGAAAAACTGGTTGAGCATCAAGACGAACTGATTACGGCTGATCGGTCAGATGCTCTTTCAAAATAAACACAATAGCCAACTGTACGGCAATCACCAATACAAGTTTGAAGATGAAGGTTTTCTTGGCGTTCTTATGCCTGAAGAAAGTCATCCCGACGAATGCACCAAAAGTACCGCCCATAAACGTGAGGAACAGCAGGACGCTTTCAGCCATTCTGTGCGCCCCTCTTTTTGCAAGCCGCTTGTCCCATCCAAAGGCAAAGAAAGTGATGAGGGTGATGATGATCAGATAGTATTTTAAAGCCATTTTATGAGATGGAATTTCGGTGTTGTTATTTCAGTAAATGATGAAGCCGAAAGCCCCCACCAAATTGCGGGTGTATATTACGACATTTCATGCAAAAGCAATGGACTAGCCTTGATAAAACATTTAGTTCTCTCCTGTTGCCACCTCTCAAATCCGAACTTATACCCTATTAACTCCTAGAGAATTCCTGAAGCAGCGTGATTGTACCTTAAAAAGTCGTACATCATCATCATAAAACTATATTTTTTCGTCTCCACTACTCTTTTCATCATTTGTGAACCATCTGTTTTACTTGCGCAGCTTTGGTAAAAAAGAAGCCCACGCCGTTGTATATACTATTCAGTAATTAGTATTTAGTGAGTGTTTAGAACCTCACCCTGCGGGTTTACAAGCACCCTCATTTTTTTAGCTATCCGATGATCAATTCGATACCGGCTTTTTCTGCTTTGTATTTTATCTTGGTCTGCAGTTCATAATAGCTCCAGTTGCGGAGCACAAATTCCTGTTCTTTGGCTATCCCGATTTTGTCTTCCTGATCTTTCAGAATCAGGGTGCCCGCCTGCTGCCGGATGCAGAAATCAATCAACTGTCGGCTGTACAGATGAAGATGATGACTCACAAAACGGCTTTCCAGATCCTCAGTCTTGTGCAGTGCCTTCTGTTTCCGTTTGGTTCCGTGTCCGGAACGGGAATAAGCGGCTCCGGCTCTGATCCTTTTATTACTGGCCTGTATCGCCAGCCTGCGGTAGAGGAATTCCTCTTTCGAGCCAATAGCCATCCGCACATTGTTGACTTTTACCACGATTGGATGTTCTAATGACAAAGAAGCTTCTGCAATGATTTCGGGCTTTAAACTGTGTTCTTCCTTTTCGAATTCAAAAACTGCCAGCCAAAAAATTTTACCGTCTTTCAACTGGACTTGCGAATTACACAGCTTGATCTCTTCCCTTAACAGCCGTTCCAGTACCAAATGTTTATCAGAGAAATCTCTTCCTAGATAGGTTTTGACCGGGATCGCAAACATATTGAAGGTGAACGCTTTCTTTTCTGCGTCATATTTCATTTTGCTGATGCATTTCACCGGAAGCGGAATGGGACTATCTTTTTTAAAGTTCCTCAGTGATTGTGATCCCTGCCAGTAGTCGGCTTTGTTTTTGGAAAAGGCGGACTGGATGGTATTGTTCAGGCATCCCAGAATATCGGTGGGGATTTCTCCCTTGAAACGGTCAAAGACCAGGCGTGCCGTGGTGTTTGTTTTCGAACGGTCGAAGATTCCCATTTCGTCTTTGTTGGCATCAGCCAGCTTGTATTTGATTTCTTCGGTGAGGTAAAAGAAATCCTTGATCATTTCCTGCACATACAGATGGGAAACAATCAGGTTAGCCGCCCGAAAACAGCGGTTCTGATACCGGTAGAGCTTTTCCCAAATCTGGCTTTTATTATCGGATGGAACATCTATCACCAGCTGAATTTTCCGGGTCAGGCTTATTGTAGACTTTTCCATATCAAAGCAGTAGTTTAGAAGTGTTTTGATTTTGCAGATGCTGATAGGCGTACAGAAATTCCCGATGGACTTCCTTTTCCGGCAGTTGCAGTTCCTGCGCAATCACCGCAAAAGAGGATTTCTGTTCAAACCGTCTTTTGACAATCTCCAGCTGCTGACTGCTGAGTGGTTCTGACTGCTCCTGTTTAATTGCAGTTTTTTCCTCCGGCTGCTCAAACGAGGTAACTTTAAGAATGTTCCGAAGCTCATCGATGGCTTTGCCCACCTCCGTGCTGATGCCTGTCACGCTGCTTCCCATAGCTTCTGCAATCGGTTTATACTGGAAGCCATATTCCAGGCAGAGTTCTATCAGGTGTTTCCTTTTGGGGTTCAGAACGGGTAAGACCTTTGTGATTTCATCGAATTTGTTTTGGTCGGATTCCTGGCTGTGTAAGTACTCTTTATCTTTCAGAGGGTCGTAACCTGCGAGATACTCCTGATAATTCTCAAAACTGTCGAGGGAAGCCATCAGGCGGGTGAATTTATTTCTGGGCGAAGTCACATACGAGATGCAGTCTCTTTTCATCACAAAGCGTAGAAAGCCGGTAATATGATCAGGCGTTTCAATGCTGTCGCGGTGCAGCCACAGTTTGAGGAAGGTATCCTGAACAATCGTGTCCACTACAAAATCATCCTTCAGCACCTGCCATCCAAGCCAGAAAAGAAGTCTTTTGTGGCGCAGATGAATGTGTTCCAGAGCGGCAGGGTCGCCTTTCTTCAGCAGGTCGTACAACTGAAGATTGCTCAACTTCCGGGGCGGAAAGTCATTTCTTTTCATATTTGTGTTTTTTTAGCTGATGTATCAGTTTTCCAGTCGATAATTTAAGCAATAGCTTGTATATTCCTCTGAACTATTGCGAATTACCTCAACTAGGAATTTTTTCAAATATAATAAAATAATTCAAACTTGGGATATATCCCAATAGAATCTTTATGTATTTATTGCACTTTGCTTTTAAATAAGCTACAATGGATATTTTAAACGACCTAACTTCTGGTATTGGAAAGAGAATTAAGGTAATTAGACAACAAAAGTCGATGACTCAGGAAACCTTAGGGTTACTAACAGGAATTGACAGCGCAGATATCAGTAAGTATGAGTCAGGTAAAATTAATTTAACCTTAAAGACAATCGCAAAGTTTGCTATCGCATTAGAGGTGCATCCAAAAGAACTATATGATTTCGATCTTGATATTACGGATTATGAAATTGAGGAATGAATATATCCTAATGGAAGTTGGGATTTTTGCTTTATTCAAAAAATTATTTGAGTTAGATAATTATAAGCTTAGTGTATACGTCTGGGGGTAGTTTTAAAAAATTGAATTAAGATAAACTGTTAACTTAAAAAACCTATTATCTCATCGAAAAAAAATTAAAGTGGAAGCGTTTTAAAAAATTGACTCATAAAGAATTGAACAGATTTTGGTAGGTGCGCTCAGAACGATGGTAATTATATTCTACTAAAAAAATTAATTCGTATTTTGATACAATTTATAAGTCATTAGAATTTTTTATTACTTTTCAAGGAGACTTCAAAAAACTTCAAATAAAAACCTCATACAAAATTTGTACAAGGCTAATTCCAATTTTTGTCATTCTTAAACTATTTAAACACTTAACTCCTTAAGTTCATCATTTATATAACTTAAAGCTGATTCATTAGGAATTGCGATATTGTCACAAAAAATAAAGACTTCCTTACCTTTATAATTTTTTGCTGCTGAATATTGTAAATTATAAGTAAAACTTTTTCTTGTAGGATATAAGCGAACAATTTCAGGAACATTATCATAAGAAAGGATCCATGGCTTATTTACTTCATTTTGAATTTTTTCTGATAATCTTCTATGATCTTCTTCTACGTACGAATTAAGATATAAATCTTTAGCTTTATTAAAATAAGGTGGGTCAAAATAAATTAAACTATTATCATCTAGCGTTGGTATATAAACTTCTATAAGTTCTTCAGCATCTAAATTAGATAATGATATCTTATCCGAAAAAACACCAATTAATTCAATTCTTCTAATCAAATCATTCCGTGAAAAACGAGCATTCATTTTATAATTTCCATCTTGATTAATACCCCCTATAACTCCTGCTTTTAAAACACCTGAACGATTACATCTATTTAGAAAGAAGGTGGAAAATCCTACATCGAACAAGTCATGATCCATTGGATTTTTAAGGATTTCTTTTTGCTTTTTCCATTCATCAATTGTTAATGATGCAGAAGATATCTTACTGCAAAAACGTTCATTATCATGTTTTACCGCATGCCAAAATGCATAAATTCGTACATCCGAGTCGTTTAAATTAATACTCTTTATATTATTAGAAAGCAATAAAGATATTGCAACACCTGCTCCACCTGCATAAGGTTCAACATAATGCCCGTCAATATTATTTTCAATTAAAATTTCCCGTATAAAGGGCGTTACTTTTTGTTTCCCACCTGGGTAACGTAAGGGAGTTCTTTTCAATGTCATATATCAATTTCTAATTCATTCCCTCTAGTAAAGGATAAACGTTATTAAATAAGCTGAATATATCATGAGGAGCAATAGAAAAAGTAGTATTGTGAACCAATTGATTCATTGATGTAACAGAAAGAAAGCCCGTCGATTTTGATAATTCTGCATTCGCACCATGTAAAACTTTAACCATAGCAGCATTAGTATTGTTTGTTGTTAAATTTGTAGTAACAGCAGACAACAATTGTTGGAGTGTTTTATTCTTGGTCTTCTGATGTTTAGTTTCTATAAGAGGTATTGCATTTTCCTTACAATAAATCGAAGCTGAGATCTCAAACATACTTCTTAACAAAAAACAAAACGCAATGGGGTTATCCTTAACCTTAAGTTTTAGCAACTCGTCCCTCAAAGAAACTAGTTTTTGTCTATCATTACCTTTTGGTTGAAATTTTTTCAAAGTCTGAGTAACACTCTTTTGATCATAAATTGCATATGCTTTTGCAGGAGCAGCTTGTTGGGGAGAATTAGTAGTTGTTGCTGTAGATTGCTGATTTGAAGCGGTTGAAGTATTCGAACTCTGTTGTTGACTCTGATTATTCGAATTATTATTTGTAGTATTATTTACTTGTTGTGATCCTGAGGTTGTATTATTAGAACTGCTTTGATTAGAAGGTGAGCTTTGTGGACTACCTACATTAGTGTTTTGTATGGGTAGTTTTGGAATATTATAAGGCTCAGCAAAATCAGATGTAGTTGAACGAATTTCTTTAAATCCAAATAATTTCAATCCAATATCTCTCAACATATCTTCTAATTCGTTTCGAAATTTAATATTTGGGTAGCTGTCCGCCAATTCATTGACAGAATTATAATTTAATCTATTAAATAGAAATCTTAATGCTTCAGTCAAAACAGTATAGGGAAAATCTCCTCCCCATCTTTCTTTTTGTTGTTTTGTAAGATTTGCTCCTTTCTCTAGATATTTTTCCAAGAGATCCAATGCGGGTTCTGAGCCTTGCTTTTCATCTCTGTTCTGTCGTGCTTTAGCTATGGAAGACCAAGGATCACGTCCAGCTTTTTCATCTTTAGCATGAGTTAAATTAACAATTTTATCAACTCTGTGTTTTTCTTTAATTTCGAAAACACTGCATGGTAGTTGCTGATTTTCTGCTTTCCATATTTTATCTACACTCTTTATTTGGACTTTAAGATATTCTGGAAGATTGAACAAATCAGCATTATGAAGTCCGTGAATTAATTTTAAAGCGGCTGTTCTTCGGTTTCCTTCTTTGACTATGTACTTTTTATCCTTAAGAATAATTAGATTTTCTGTGGGAAGATATCCATCCTCAATTAAACTTTCAATGACAGCATAGAATCTATCTGGTTTTATAGCTATCATCGCAGTTATAGCGTCAGCCTCTGTAGCTTGTGGTATTGTTCTGTAGTTTTTTAAATCAAGGTTGATCTCTTCGATGTTTATATATTTGTTTTCAGGCATTATAGAGTTTTTTAGTTTTATCTAATTTAATTTGTTGTTCATGGCTGTAGCTGATAAATAATTGAGGATTTATTTCATCCATAATATTAGTTTATATATCTAATATAATAAAAAATACAAGCAATCTATAAATTATTTACTTAAAATGCATGCGTCAATCTTAATTGATAAGTTTTTTTTGTACCATATCCATAAAAATACATTTAAAAGATATCTAAATAACCAATTATATAGAATTTACAGTAGGCAGCTCAATTCCTATTTTATAGAATTTTACATATTTATCTTCCGGAACAAATTCAAAGTTATCTTCAACAAAATCTTTTCTTTTTGCTTTTTGATCTGAATAAATAATCAGGCAGTCTATAACTTGATCATAGGCATGCTCGCTTTGTAATTCTTTGTAAACAGATTTCATTCTTGCGTAACCACTTACTTGCCTTATATCCTCTTTACTAATATTACCATCCTTATATTGAGGTTTATATTTAGCATCCACAACCATTTGATAATTTTTGTCTTTGGAACTAATTATAAAATCTAACTCTTGGCGATTTGTTTTTATATGATATTTAACTTCACCTTGTAATGGAAATACTTTTTTCAATTTTGAAAATATGTACAACTCAAACAATTTACTCATATCAATCCAGAAAGGTGGTGTTTGAATTTCAACTGATTGAATAGTTGAAATTGTATAACCATATCGTCTTAAAATGAATTGCGCTAATATGAGAGCTTGCTTATATTCTTTATATAAAGGGTTGGATTTTACTGATTTTAACTCTTCAATTTCGACATTGTCATCTATCAAATAAAATGCAGGCTGGATATAATTAAATAGGCTCTGTAATTCTTCAGGATCAATACCATTTATGTTTTGAATTTCATGCTGACAAAATAGCAGTGCTTTCTTTAAAATTTTATTCTCAATAGTATTAATACCAAATTCATCATACTGACAATAGTTAAAAAGCATTTTATTTTTAGAATGGTTATTTTTGAATGTTGAATTTATCAGTATTTTCCCTTTAATTTTAGTGTTTAAATTATAAACAACAGGATAATATGATTTCTTCAATCCTTTTTGGACAATTATTCGTAACAACTGGAGGTATTGAATTACTAACAATGGAGATAATAAATCTTGCGTTTGATCAATTGTTATAGTAGGTTTGTCAAAATTTATTTTACACAAATGATCTAAATGATTAAAATTTTCACTTTCATTTAATGCATCAAAAAGCATTTTAATGTAATTAACTTGTGATAAATCTTTATTAAGCTTAGGCTGTATATATATTGGCAATCTATCTTCAACAAACCAATCTACGCCGACAAAATAAGATGCCTCTATATTTAGTCCATTTTTATCCTTTGTTACCTCATAGCAACATCCTTCACCTTTTTTTTGTTTAAATAATTTTTTGTGTGGTTCAATTGATTTATATTCAGATAAATCATACTTTATTACCTTCGGCTTTTTGTAACCATATTGCTCATTAATGACAATCATTACAAATCATTTATCATTTGCTTCATCTCTTTTGAATCCCTTAAAATACCATCTTTTATATATTCCTTGAGAATTGGAATAATTTCGTATTGTAATTTTAATTCAATTTGTTGTACTTCATCTAGTAAATTTCCTTCTTCATCCTTTTCTTTGGTAATAAAATAACTGTGACCAAGCATAATATCTTCAGGCTGAAATCCATTAATTATATGTTTTGAAGGCTGAAATTTGGGAGACTTCCAATCAACATTATCAAAATCATCAATAAATAATTCACAAACACTTTTAAACTTTCCTACTCCCGCAGTGCGTATAGGTTCAATATCAGGTAAAATATTCACGAAAGCAAAACGTCTTCTAATAGCGTAATCAAGATGGCCAACACTACGGTCTGATGTATTCATTGTTCCAATTATGTATAAGTTTTCTGGCAACAATAAAATTCGATCTGGTTCTTCACCATCTTTTGCTTTATCATAAAGGCTTTCAACAGAAGCCTCTTTATAATTTTCTTCCGAATATTTGTATCGATACTCCAAGGCATAAATTAATTCCCCCAAAACAGATGGCAAATTTGCTCTGTTAATTTCATCAATAATCAATACATACTTCCCTTTTGGATTTTTACGTGCCTCCTCTGCCAATTGAATCAGCATTCTATCTTCAACAGAATAATATATACCTTTATCGGTAGTTTTGGCAGAAATACCTCTAACAAAATCTTCGTAAGAATAGGATGGATGAAATTGAACTATTTTGTATTTTCCCTCTACAATTAATTCTGATTTTTCAAACTTGATCATCCCATTTAAGTCATATGTGAAAAGCTTAAACATAAATTCTGTATTAGTGATATCCGTTTTATATTGGGATTTTTTTTCTAAAAACAGTTTCTGTAGTCTTACATTTTTCTGAATATAATTCAATCCAGCTGGATCATCTCCCAATAATTTCAGCGCATTAGTTAAGCATTTCTCATTGTTTATTGGGAAGTATTTTTCTGGATAATAAGTGTTTAATACTTTTAATACGAATCCCTTTCCAATAGGATATTTGACACCTTGCTCGTGTCGTTCATTTACAATATCATCTAATAGATTGTCCATTTTTTCCATAGCTTCATTATCATCATCTATGGATTTCAGAAAACCGCTTTTCACATATTTTTGTTCGTCGCTTTTCCAATAGATTTTACCTTTATCTGCCTGACCATTATATTTACCTGTTTCGGTTAATATATATTCCAGCCAATAACAAAATCCATCTTTATCTTCTGTGCCAAGTGCATAGTTTTCTAAAGGTAAATTTTTAAGTTCTTCCTTTTTAAATTTATCTTGAAAAGCAGTTACTAATCCATTAATTTTTTCTCGCAATACAAGTCTTGATTCGTCCGGTTTATAGGTTTTAAAATGATTATCTAGCACTTCAATAGGGTTCTCCAGCTTACTAGCTTTAGTCATTTCTTCTGCTATCATTTTAGCCATTCTTGTTTTCCCTGTGCCAGGAGGACCTTGAAGAATGATTTGTTTTTTATATTCGAGTAAGTCTATTTTATCTTGCATAGCAATCTTTTGAATTTTTAATTTAAAGGAGTTTTCAATTTTTTCCATAACTATAAAATCATACTCATTATGCTGTTTTAACTCGTAGATTGTTCCTGGATTATTAGATTCAAAAAATGCATTATTAGAATCCAAATTAATTTCGTGATCTATTATTTCCTCTTTAGATAAAAAATAGTTTACTGATCTATAGAAAATTTCTTCATCATCGTCATAGCGCCTCTCTGATTTTATAATCCCTATTAAATAAAGAGTTCTGTTGTCTTTAGCTCCTTGAGCAATTATAACGCAATCATTTTTAGAAACGTCATTTTCAAACCTCTCACCAAGTTTATTGCTACTATTATATCCTACAAACACTTTATTTTCAGTTATAGATTTTTCTATCCAGTTTGCAGCATCCCCATCATTACGAGCATTTGGGGAGATAACCCAATATCTTCTTTTCATTCTTACTGTTCGATTAAAAAATTCCTGCATCTTCACATCCTAAAAGAAATGGAATTTTGATAAAATTATCGCCTCTAAAAGGACTTTTTAATAAATCTTTCGGAATTCTTTCTAATTCTGTTTTTCTTAATTCCTCAGGTAATTCTTCAAGATAATGAACCAACCAGTATTTACCTTTACTTTCATTAGTTAAAAAATCTTTATAACGTGATTCAATATTATAAGTTTCTTTCCATGCATCTATTTTCTCCTTATTATTATCAGAAATAAAATCTATTTCTATATTTGAATGTTCATAGAATTTATAATCATTAATCGTCACTTTAATTTTCAGTCTGATGTCAATACCTTTCTTAGAAAAGGGGTAAAAGGCCTTCCTTTTACTTTTTTTGTCTTTTGATAAGATCGGAATATCTCTTGATTTATATGTAGAATTACAATCATGACAGGACGGTACTAGATTTTTAAAATTTATAGAATATAATGGATATTTTTCTTTAGGTAAATAATGATCATATGCCTCATGTCCCTTCATTTCATAACTTCTTATAGTATCTATTCCGCAAAAAGGGCAAATACCTTTTGAATTTATTTTAATAAATGCATCATAATGCGTTTTAAGATTGCCATTTTGGTTTTTTATAACTGCTAAATCGAGTCCCTTTTCATAAAGTTTAACGTAAAATTTATAAATTAAATCTGCCAGATTAGGAGATATTCTTTTTAGTAGTTGTTTTGATATTGGATTGAAATATTTTTGATTATCACATATTTTTTCAATATTCCTACTTTGCTTATATCTACGCGATATATGCACTCTCTCCCTATTAGAAAGTTTTTGAAATTCTTCATATATTTCTCTAATTGGTCCCGTTATATAATCAATTTCTTTTACAGTTGGATCAGTTTTATACTCCTCTTTTTCGATAATACTCTTTAGCTCTGGGCATTTATTAAACAATTCGAAATTATATTGAATCTTTTTATCAGCATTACACCAAACCTTAATAAACAAAAAATCAATCCAGTCTTGGAGGTGATTAATATTATGATCTATATATTTATATGTAAAAAGCATTTACGGATCTATTTTGTATTTCAATAAAGTTTTCTCAACAGAATCTCCAAGTAGCTCATCTAATTCATTTAGAAGAACTTCTACATTATCCCCAAGTTTAAATCTTTCATTTATTTTTTCAAGTTTAGATAAAGCGTAATCGCCAATGGTGATGTCTGCACCAAATATTTCGATGGTGATTTTATTAATAGATGATCCTAACGTTTGGAATTGTGGAGAATTACACACTATTCTATTATTTTCATTTAAAATCTTCTTAAATATTCTAACGTGTTTTTTATCGGAATCAGAAATTAAATAAGGCGAATGTGTAGTAACAAGCATTTCGGCTTCTGGATTAATATCATTAAAACATTTCCTTACACTTGTAAGATATTGTGCTTTCCAATCAGGATTGAAGTGTGTTTCTGGTTCATCAAATAGAAACAGGCATCGTTCTTTCCTATACAATATACAGAGACCTAAAGTATGTAATAATTGGTGTTCACCATCTGATAGTTCTTTCGTGAAGATTGTTTTATCAAGGTTAGTCTTTTTAATTTTTAAAAACTTGAATCGTAATATTCTATTTAATTCATCTGGAACGTAACCCATATCTTGATTAAGAAAGACATTCTGTGTTGAATAAAAGTTTTTTTTAGCATATTCGGGAACTTTATATAAATCTTGTAACAATAATATTTGAAATAATTCAAACAATTTAAGTGGATCCTTATCGAAGTGGAATTGAAAAGCTTTTTTTGTTTCTTTATCAACTTTGAAGTCTAAGTAAAAATAACTTTTATTATAATCGTCTGGCAGCGTAGTATCATCTAAATCCATTAAATAATTATCGTACCAAGTCGTTGCGCAACTTTTCAGTTTCTCAATATAAGATGTTTCGTAATGATTTTCAGTCAAATTTTTCAAATCCAAATTTTGAATTAATCGCATCTTTTTTAGTTCTTCATCTCTCACATTAGAATTTCTAGGAGGAATTATCTCTATATCACTTCTGATTATAAGTCTAAAAGAATCAATATCTTGTACCCCAACATATTTTTTCAAAGGACTTAAAAAATCACTTTCCCCTTCATCATCGTCCACATTATCTAACATCAAAAAATTTGAAAGTAAAATTGCTTGGCTATAGGCCTCATCCACATATATTAATGAAGAATCAGGTTTTGGGCTAACAAACTCTTTAGAGGCAAGTGTGCTTAAATATTCATCAAATTGTAAAAAACGACTTTTAATAAAAGGAAAGCTTAAAATTTCATTATTTCCAGAAGAATATCCAACTACGTATTTTGGCAATAAACTTTTTGATTCTTGCTGAGATAATTCAGTAATTTCTCTAAAATCAATTTCGTTAAGCCATTTTATTTTTGGTCTTTCACCTTTAATTTTCGTAATTTTTATATGAGCTTTTTTTAATTTAGCTTTATCACCTGAAAAATTATCTGAATCTAAAAAAGTATAGTATTCTAATTCGTATTCATCAATTCTTGAAATTGCCGAATTAAAACCTTTTGGATTATCATAACTTTGATTAAAATAATCTGGTTTGTAACTGGTGTAGATACAATCTAAATGATAAAAAATCTCTGCCAATGCTTCTAACACATTAGATTTACCACTACCATTTTGCCCAGCCAAAACGTAAGGATAAAATTCATTACTTTCGTAATCATCAAAATCGCTTTGAAAATTAATTTCAAAATCTTTTCTTAAAGACCGGAAACCTCTTTCGTCGTTTATTTTAAGCCTTATAAGCTTCATCTGTTAGTTGTAATTTAATTGTTGCGGAATCTTTATCAAACTTTTGAATGATTAATGGCGGATCAGCTTTCATAAATTCAAAAATAGCAGATCTCCACGGCTCATTATCAAAATCCATATCTAAGACGTGATAAAAGAAATTATGAAATTTCATTTCAATATCACCTAAGTTAAATGAAACATCTTTAAAATGATCTTTCAATAAAAATTGATAAAATTCGTCTTTTCCTAAGAACTTAGCCATCCACTTTTCATCACTGATTTGCAATTCTTCAGGAAAGCCAACATAATCCGCAAATGTCATATTGGTAATGTCTACCTTATCTTTTTTCCTGTTAGTATAATTTTCAATATTAATGATTTCATCTGGTTTTTCTTCCATTACAGTATCATATTTTTCTTTATCTATTTTACTTTCTTCACTGTCAACTAATTCTCCACTAAAAGCTTTTTGACTCAAAACACCATACATATTTTCTAGTTCTTTCAAACTAGCATCATATTCTTTTTTTAAAACCTCAACTATTTCTACTATTGCAACGAATTTGTTTTGGAGTTCGATAGGAGGCATTAATAAACTTATTTCTTCAATTCGAAATAACGCTAACTTTGGTACACCTGCGGCTCTAATTTTCGAGTTAAAATTATTTTGAACAAAATCCATCATAAGATAAAATCCTAAATAAATATTATTCAATTTTAATTTATCTTTTATTAAAACTTTATTGGCGTTTTCAGTTAGATTTGCTAGATGTAATTCTTCTGGAACAATACCTATATCACCTATATTTGCGCCAACTACTGTAATACAAACATCACCTTTTTCAACAGTATACCTTTTTAATAAATGCCTTAATTCAGGAGTTAAAAATTCTAAATCTGTAGTGGTTATTTTACCATTTTTTATATTTCCTGCTTTAATATAAGGGTAACCTGTATTTTCTTTTACTAGTTTCGAATCTTTTGGGATTCTTTTCCCTCCTTTAACATTACATTCTTTCCCTATGGTTGATATATCCCAATTTTTTTCATTTCTAATAGGATCACCAAACATTTCCAAAAAACTGCTCTTCAATATTTCGTCCAACATCAAGATACTTTCTTTGCGTTGGGATATTAAAGTTTCAGACTTGGAGAGTGTATCTGCAATGCGAATTTGGTCTTTAAGACTTTCTGGAAATTCAATCTTAATTGTTGATAGCTGTTTATTATTTAATATTGGAACTATCGCACTTGTAGATGCATCTTTTAATTTATTTTTATTGTGTTTTAACCAATAATATAAAAACTCACTATTCAAAACTTCTTCATTAGGTAATATACCCGTAATCTGTTGATTTGAAGTCGCAGTTTCTTTAATTAATCCTATTTTCCCAATATCTCCAATACATCCTAATAAAACAGTATTGGGCTTTAGTACAACAACTTTTTTATCGTCAAACGCTTTTTGTGTAATTCTTCTTTTTGATTTACCAAGAATTTTTTCTCTATCTAAATCAGTTGGAGTATACCAATTAAGTTCATCGCCAAAATATTCTTGATTTGAAGTCGGAGGTGTTTTACCTGTTTTTATTTCAAGGGCTATTTTACATAGAGTTGATTTTATGAATTTCATTATAAAAATTCTTTTAATTCACGAAGCCCTTCTATAATACTTTCTTCAATTTTTTCTAATCGATCAAAAATTATTGTTGATGTTTCGTAAATTATTTCTTTATATACTTCGTGTTTGTATTTGCTCAAACTCAAATCGTAACCATTTTCAACAATTTCTTGCTTTGTAATAGAAAAATAGTGACTTTCTCTTTCTTCCTTTGTACTAGCAACCGCACTACGATTATGATATTGTGTTACAATATCCTGCAAATCACTTTTTCCATTTTTTCTACGCTTATCATCTAAATCATAACCATCGTGCTGCATTTCATAAAACCACACATTGCTGGTTTCACTGCCTTTTGTAAATAATAGAATAGCTGTACTTACGCCTGCATATGGTTTAAAAACGCCACCTGGCATAGTAATAACTGCTTTTAATTCGCTATTATCTACCATTATTTTTCGGGCTTCTACAAAAGCTTTTCCACTTCCAAATAAAACGCCTTGTGGTACAATAACTGCTGCAGTTCCTCCCATCTTTAGCATCGTGTAAATACGCTCTATAAAAAGCAACTCGGTTTTGGTAGTACCTAATTTTAAACTTTCATTAATATCACCTTTATCAATATTTCCTGTAAAAGGTGGATTGGCGAGAACAATATCAAATTGTGCATCCTCATTATAAGATTTACTCAAGGTATCTTTATAATCAATGTTCGGTTGGTCAATACCATGCATCATTAAGTTCATCAAACCTAAACGCACCATCGTGGTATCAATATCGTATCCATATAATGATTCTTCCACTATATGTTTTAAAGTTTCATTTAAAGTAGCAGAAACTGTAGCGCGCATAAAACCATCTTCGTCCGGCTGCAAAGCAGTTGGATTTTCTTTTCTAACCAAATCGGTTAAAATGTATTGGTACGCACCCAACAAGAAACCTGCTGTTCCACATGCCGGATCGGCGATGCGTTGTCCTAATTGTGGTTGCACTAGATCATTCATTAATTTAATGATGTGGCGTGGTGTCCTAAATTGTCCATTCTTACCTGCACTGGCAATTTCACCCAACAACATTTCATATACGTCACCTTGTATATCTTGAAAGGCATGTCCTCCGTCTACGGCATCTTTTTCTATTTCTACAAAAATCTCCTCAATAATTTTAATAGCTTCTACCAGTAATGAAGGTTTTGGCATAATAAAAACGGCATTGCTCATAGCGTGCGTAAACTTCGAACCGCCTTCAAATTGTTTTAAGAAAGGAAAAACTTTAGTTTGCACATGTAACAACATTGGTTCAGCAGGCATTCTTTTAAAATTTCTCCAACGTAAATCTTGTTTATCTACTTCAGCATCACCTCCTGGAACTTTGAACATTCCGACAAATTTTGACTCATAAGATTCTCCAGTAAATTCTGCATCTCGCTCTCGTTTGGCTTCTAAATCGTCCATTTGCTTCATAAAAAGCAAATAGGTAATTTGTTCAATTGCCGTCAATGGATTACTGATTCCTCCACTCCAGAAGTTATTCCAAAGGCGATCAATTAATGATTTTAATGTAGCATTGTTATGTAACATATTAAGCTGCTAATAATTTATTTGTAAAGTTTATAATTTCTTCTATTTCACTTGGTTTAAATACTCCACGAATGCCTTCTGGATGTAGCATTGTAAAAGGAGATTCAATTAAATTTCGTTTACTGATTTCTCCTTTTTCTATAATAAATTTTTTAAGTAGATCTAAAAACTGCAATTGTCTTGCAGTTAGATAAGTGTGTGCTTTTACAAAGTCTGTGAAAGCATTAGAAACAGTTTCAGGAAATGATTCTAAGATTTGAATTCCTAAAATATGCTTGATAAACTGTACTAATTGAGCTTTTCTGTGTGAATAAACCCGTCGCAATAAGTCTACTGTTATATGTGGATGTTCCTCATACAAAATTTCGGCAAGGCTGGCTGCTTCATCGGAAGTAATTTCTT